>Ga0268299_1001735_pt1 | contig 33392 bp, 24 predicted proteins | sample NOBtaG_FD_193484 | JGI IMG/M metagenome (GOLD analysis project Ga0268299, IMG submission 193484) | Activated sludge microbial communities from bioreactor in Nijmegen, Gelderland, Netherland - NOB reactor | ecosystem: Engineered > Bioreactor > Aerobic > Activated sludge | place: Netherlands... | reverse complement strand
TGTTAATTCTCCTACAACACATGGGGCAATAGGTTTAACTACAGGTCTTGCTCCAAGTATGACTTTAGGCTGTGGCAGTTGGGGAGGTAATGTTACTTCAGATAATATTTCTCCATTGCATTTAATGGATATTAAGCGTGTAGCTTTTGAAACGCGCTCTATAAATCAAAAACAAATGCCTTCAGTCACTAAGTCTAATATTTTCAATCCTGATTTAACTAAAAGTATTGTTGCCCAAGTAGTAGAACAAACTTTAACACGCAATGCAATGCTGCAAGCTACCGCAAAACAAGCTAAATCAGAGTCTAAGCAAGATAACCCAACCCCTAGCAATACTATAAGTAAAACTGAAAATAAAGATTCTTCTCTTAGTGATACAGCCGTAAGTAAAATAGTAGATGAATTTTTAGCTGAACGTAAAAAATCTGGTCGTTTAAAAGCTAAAGAAGAAAAACCATTGCCTAAAGTTGATACTGCAATATTGGAACAAATAGTTGCATTAAAAGTTGCAGAAATCAAAAAAGAGAATAAAGAAATTGCTAAAAGTGAAATAGAAAGTAAAGAAGGCAAAGAAAGTAAAGACCAAAAAGTAGAAAGTTCTGTTGCTAGCCCATCGGCAAAAGTAACCGATTTTGCTCCTACGCCCACAACTACAGAAACCAAACCTAGCCCATGCCCACAGGATTTTGTTTGCGAAGATGATGTAAGACGAGCTTTAGAAGGAAAACAAAAAATTTATATTAGCAAAAAAACTATTATTACTCCTTCTGCTCGTGATTTAGGCGAATCTAATGAGATTTTTGCCCCAATAAATTAAATTATTATTAAAAATTCTTCAAAAAAGCTAAGTTTATTAATTTTTCATAAGCTTTTTAAGTAAAATCTTGTTTGCCCCTTAATACTGCCATAGAATGAAAGCTAAAAGGTTAAAAATAAGTTATGCAAGAAAAAGACACAAAAAAACCATTATTAAATTTAGAAGATCCAACAGACTTAGAAGACCTAGAAGAAGATGAGGTAGCTCAAGCAGTAGAAGGACTTAAGGTTGGTCAAGGTAGCGGCGGCGCACCTCATAGCATTATGCCTGACCCAAAAATGGAAGCTGAAATAAAAGAAATGTTTCAGGATATTGTTTCACAATATATTACTCCTATAGGTAAATCGATTAGGCTAATTTCTAATGGTGATCTTTCTGAGCGTAATTTAGACATTTGTATTGGCGCACTTAAGCCATTAATTTTAGCCTGTGAAGAAATTCATTATAATGACATTTATGATGTCTTAAGGTCTATTGAACAACCTTTAATAGCATTTCGAGAAGGCAAAAAACGTCTACTTTCTAAAAAAGATATTCGCAATATTACTACAGACTATAAAGAATTAACTCGTTTGATTTCGCGTAGTGTTGGTAGTGAAATGGTAGAAACTTCTCCTACAGGTACAATGAGAATTGCCCCAGTAAATGCAAGCTTAATGGATAAACCTATTGAAGAATTACAAATCGCTGATGCTCTATCTTATTTTGAAGGCGTAGATCACAAAGATATACAAAAGCTTTATGCAGGAGGGTTGATTAAACTAGGGCTACTTTCTCAGGCAACTGCTCAAGAAATCTCAGAATCTACCGGCATTACAACCGCTAGTGCAGAACTATTAAAGCAATGTGCGGTTAAAGCTTTACTATCTTTAGCAACAAAAGTTAAAACACCTATTAATATTTCAACTGAAAAACCACCTGCTATTGAGCGCAAAGCCTCAAATAAACTTAGTCATGAAGCTGATGAAGATGATGAAATTGACGAAGATGACAAAACTGGCTCAATTTCATTTGAGGATAAAGAATTTGAAGATGATAAACAGAAATGGTCTTATGCAATAGAATCTATCTTAGGAGAAGCTACTAATTATCTTAACTCCACAGATTCAGTAATAAATGAACTAGCACGCGCTCATCGCTCTTTAGTTAGAATGAGAGTTGCAAAAGAGCGTTTTAATGGTGAGGTAGAATTTTATCAAGATGATTTAGCTAAAATGTTAGAGTCTGAAACTTTTCTTAATGAAGAATTAGGTACAACTAGCAATGCTCAACGCTATTTGCTAAAGCATATCCAAAAAATTATTGACTCCATAAATTCAGCAATGAAAAAGACAGACCTGCTTTATTCACAAATGCATGAAGCAGCAGAAAATTTACAAGATATCGAATCACAAATAATTTCTTTGCGTCGTCGTCGAATACCTAAAAACGCATCTCTAGTGCGTCGGCGTATAAATAGACAAGATAGAGAAGAAGAAACAGAAGAAACTCAAAATTTACCAAAAAGGTTAAATTAAACTTAAAATATGCCACTAAACAGCGAAGAAGCAATCTATACAATCACCCGCATAGTTTATGAACGCTTAGGAGAAAAGGCAGAAAGCTCACTAGTAGAAGCACTTGTAACAGATATTTTTTCTGCCCTTAAACCTAGTTTAGTTACTAAAGAAAAGACTATTTCTCACCCTGTCCAACATTCACATAATCAAAAAAAACCTACCGTAGAATCATCTAGCCCAACTCGCTATATTATTTCTGTATTTGGTTTAGACCAGCCTGGAATTGTTGCTCTAGTTGCAACTCTACTTGGAGATGCCAATTGTAGCATCATTGATATGAATCAAACCGTTGTCCAAGGTAAATTTGCAATGATTATGATTATTGATGCTAGCCGTGCAACTCAAGATATGGGAAAACTTCGAGAAGAATTTAGAACGGCTGGTGATAATTTAGGTGTCCGTATTTATATGCAGCGAGAAGATATTTTTCAAGCTATGCACCGTGTTTAGTCACCCATAAATGGGCGACCTAATATCAAATGCCCCAATGGGGCATAAAGAAATCAAAAAATAACCTTTAATGCCGCATTGCGGCATTTGATATTAGACAAGTCCTTTAGGGCTTGTCTTAAGCGTTAGGTAAGAAATATAATCAAAACCAAACCTAACAATTAAGAAGAAACACATATGAGCAAAATAAGAATAGAAAACAATGTGTTGGACAAAAAAAATTTGCCAACAATGTATGATTTACCAAGTGAGGAAGTAGGAGAAAGCGGATTGCCAGACATATTTCATATATTCCAATCACAGCTTCTTAGAGAAACATTTCAACCCCCTAACTACTCATCAAATGAGGTATTTGTAGCAACAGACCTTAATCTTTATTTTGATGTAAATCATCCAAGCTGGTATAAACGCCCTGATTGGTTTGCTAGCGTTGGTATTCCTAACCTCTATGAAGATAAAGATTTACGCTTAAGCTATGTCGTTTGGCAAGAAGGAGTTACACCGCTTGTTATAGTTGAACTTCTTTCTCCTAGCACTGAAAATGAGGATTTAGGCAAAACTACTAGAATTAAAAAAAGTAGCAGAAAAGGCAAAGAAGAAGAAATCCCGCCAAAATGGGAAGTTTACGAATCTATCCTAAAAGTACCCTATTATTTTACTTATGATCATCTAACAAAAAAAATATTAGCATTTCAGCTAAGTAGTGATGGGTATATTTCTTTTTTACCTAACAGCCAAGGTTTTTACTATTTGCCTGATGTTGAGCTTTATTTAGGCTTGTGGACTGGCTACTATGAAAAGGCTTCTACTATCTGGCTTCGTTGGTTTGACCGTCATTTTAATCTTATTCCCACTCCTTTAGAGCGTGTGCAAGCTGAAAAGAAACAAGAACGCATTGAAAAAGAACAAGCTCAAGCTGAAAAGGAACGCGAACGCGCCGAAAAAGAAGCTTTAGCTGAAAAGCTTGTTAGTGCTAATAAGGAAAAAGAAGCTTTATTGGCAAAATTAAAAGCACTAGGCATTGATCCTAATAATCTATAAATCAAGGTAGGTTGTTTATGGAAATATTTACTTGGATTTCGGAAGAAAGAATTGCAGAAGCTTTTAGGGAAGGTAAATTTGATGACCTTCCTGGTCAAGGTCAACCTATTGATTTAAGCGATGATGATCATATCCCTCCTGAAATGAGGCTTATTTTTCGCATTATGAAAAATGCTGAGATTACACCTAAAGAGGTTTCTTTACGTAATGAAATAAATAAGCTAAAAGCTGAGTTAAAGACTATTACAATTGCAGAAGAGCGAGCTAGATTGCAAAGAGAACTGCAATGGCTATATTTGAAACTCGTTGAAAAATAAACTAGTTACCTGCTTTGCGTTGTTGTTGATTTAGTTGGTCTAAAACATAGTTAACATAATTTTGAAGGCTAGCATCAAGGTCTGCCCTTTTACTAAATTTTTCTAAAAGCTCTTTAGATGAAGAATCATTTATTTCGCTTAATGCTGTTATAGCAGAGTAATTTAATGCGGTGTTTTTTTCCTCCAATGCTGCTTGAAGATATTCTAAAGCTTGTTTGTTGCCTTTTGCCCTTGCACCCAGCAAAGCAACTGCGTCTGAACGAACATATTTGCTATTACCTGGAGCAGCATATCTTAAGGCTAAAGGTAGGATTCTTTCATCTTGAGCATGACTTAAAGCAATTAAGCTAGACTGCGTTAAGGTTTGTTGCCAAGATGTTTCCTGAGCAAGTGCTAGCAAAGTATCTACAGCCTCTTGAGTGCCTATTAACCCTAGAGATTTTGCTGCTGCTGCAACGGTTTTATAGCTAACATCTTCTTTTATTACTTTTTGAAATGCTGAAATCAAATTCTTATCTTTTAATCCACCTAGAATTGTTATTGCTCTTTCTCTTACTTGCCAGCTAGAGTCACTTAAAGCTGATAAAAATGCGCTATGTGCCGTTTCAGTTTCATTTGCTGACAAACTATCTATTGCTTGAAGGCGGACAAGTGAAGATTTATCAGTCTTTGCAGCCTTGGCTAAAGCCTCTATTGCAGACTCATAAACAGAGCCTTTTAGCTCTGCTGCTGCACGAATACGCCCCATTACATCTTCATCTGCACCAAGTTGATAAACTAACTCGTCTGAAGTTCGGGAAAATTTTATGTTTTTTAAGATATGATCTCCACGATCAAAGTTAACTATCAAGGGCTGAGTTTCAGCAAGAAATATTAATGTCTGTTCTCTTTGATCAATTGTGACAGGATAAATTTTTGTTTCTTTCTCTGTCGTGATAGCGACTTCTAGCGGCAAACGATAAATTTCAGCTACTTCAAACCAAGGAAGCTTTGGATCTTTCTTTTGTGTTTGCTTAACTTTTAGCTCTACTTGCTTTTTTTTATCATCATAGACGGAAGTAACTTCTAGTTCTGGTTGGCCTAGTTTATAAATCCATTGCTCAAAAAACCAATCTAAATTTTCCCCCGTAACATCTTCAATAGCTCGTGAAAGGTCTGCTGTAGTTACAAGACCACGATTTTTATTAACAGCAATATAATGATTAATAGATTGCCAAAATGCTTTTTCTCCGAGTAATTGCCTAAGCATATGGATTACAAGCTGAGGTCGAGCATAACTATTTTCATCAAAAAGGTCATCTGGATGATAAAAACGTTTGGTTGAAACAGGCCGACGATTTCCTTGTTTAAAACGTTCAATAACAGACTTTCGCGCTTCTAGGAAATCCCGTAAATATTCTTCTTTGCCCTGTGAATGTTCTAGCCAAACAGCATCCATAAAATTAGCAAAGCCTTCATTTAGCCAAAGTTCGCTCCAATCCCGGCAAGTGACTAAATTACCAAACCATTGATGAGCTAATTCATGTGCTGATAAAGTGTCATTGTTATCTATTAATGCTCTTTTATCTTTGACTGCTCCATCTGTCATTGTTGTAGCAGTGATGTTTTCCATTCCACCAGGAAAGTCATAAGCTGTAATTTCTGCATATTTTTTATAAGGGTAAGGATGACCTAATTTATTAGCAAAAAAGCTCATCATTTTTGGCACTGTAGCAAAGCTAACTTTAGCGTTTTCTAGCTGATCTTTATAAACATAGTGAAATATAGGGATTCCATCGGCTTCTTGTCTTAATTCGGCAAATTCACCTACAACTAGAGAAACCAAATAGCTAGAAAAAGGATAATCCATTTTCCAATGATAAGTTTTTTTATTGTTATTTTCTGTTACAGAAATTAGCTCACCATTGGAAATAACATTGTATTTGCTATCTACAGTAACAATTGTTTCTGAAGTAGCACGATCATTAGGCGAATCATAGCAAGGAAACCATTCCCGGTTAGTTTCTGTCTCACCTTGTGACCAAATTTGAAAAGGTCGTGTAGGGTCGGTTTTTGTAGGTTTGATAAAAACTAACCCTAGTTTAGGTTGAGCAGAATATTTAATTGTAAAACTAATTATTTCATTAGGCTTATAAACCCTATCTAAAGTTACCAGTATTTTTTGCTCTGTTACTTGGTGTTTTAAGTTAGTACCACTGCTAAGTTTTATTGAATCTACCTTAAATTTAGTTGCATCAAGCTCAACTGTTTTTAACTCATTGGCAAAAGGTGTTAATTTAAGTGTTGCTTCGCCAAAAACGGTTTCTTTATCCCAATCAAAAGATAGCTTTAGACTCATATGCTGCATATCAAATTGATGGCTTCTCGGCCATTGAATCGGAGGTTCAGCCAGTTTATTAACAGTAATTGTTTGCGTGTAAGTTGAGCTAACAAAAAATAGTGATATTACTACTGCTAATAAAATATTTAATAACCTAGAAGGCTTACTCATCTATTGATATGCTCCAAAGTAAAATTGTACAGTAATATTAATTAAGCTTGTTTTATTAACCGGGCAAAAGCTCGTAGTCCGCTAACTACATCTTGTTGGTCAAAAGCTTTTGATAGTCCTCGCTCTACTTCTGTGGTAAGTAGTTGTAAGCGATTTTGGAAGTTTTTATCAACTCTTTCCAAAGCATAATTAAGATCCTTTATTTCTGCACCTAGATTTTTACTGGTTTCTTCTGTAGCGGTCAAACGATTTTTATCGTCCTCTAAAGATTTTTCCAGATTATTTACGCGCTCTATTAGAAAGCCTAAATCTGACTTTAATTTGCCAACATCTTCACGAGGATAAAGGATTTCCCCTTGAATTTCTCGCAATTTATTAAGTAGGTAAAAGTAAGCTTGCGTAAAAGGACGGAAAAGGGTAGCTAAAACATAAAAGAAAGCAAAATAATAGCCTATCTGCCCGCTATTCCAATAAGTTAGCATGGCAATAATGCCAGCAGAAACCACATGTGACCCAATAGCAATTGAGCCTGTAATCCAGCGCATTTTTTTGACATAGCGTCGTCTATCTTCTTTAACAGGAATATTTTTTTCTTCTGAGCGTTTCATTTCAAAAAGCACTCTATGGGTTTTAAAGTAAAGATCCCAAGGCACTTTTAATATAAATAATAACCACAATAAACAAATTGCGCCTGAAACAACATCAAGTATTATTTTTGGTGAAGGTGCGGCAACACTCCAATTAAAAACACTGGAAAGTAAATAAAAAATACCCAATAGAACTAGTAAAATTACAATAATAGCTGCAACTATAAAAAAGAAATTTTTTGACATAATTAAAACCTCTTCTCTTAGATTTTCTTTTCTTAGTTTAGCTAAATGGTTGATTTATTTAACGCTTTATTGTGACAGTTCTATGAGTGTTTAAAACAAATAAGCCTAGTAACTACTAGGCTATTTCTAAATGTCTTAAAAAAAGAAATTACAATTTATTTTACGCTAGACAGAATATTTACAATTACTGGCTTAAGTCCATCAATAATAAATTGAATCCCAATTGTACAAACAATTAATCCTATGACTCTAGTAATTACTGCTACACCAGATTTTCCAATTAATTTAACAATGTTTGGTGAAACTAACAAGACTAGTGCTGTTAGTACGATTACCAAAATAATAGCTAAAATCAGCACAGCCACATGACTGATTGAGCGATTTTGACCCATTAACACCATTACAGTACTAATAGCCCCAGGGCCACAAATTAGAGGGATGCCTAGAGGAACAATAGCTTGGTCTAAATTTAGAGACTCGTTATTATTTGTGCTACGTTCTTTACCTAGAAGCATTTGCATTGCCATCATAAAAAATAATATTCCGCCAGCAATTCTTAAAGCATCTACAGTGATTCCAAAAATCTTAAAAATTACTCCTCCCCCAATCGCAAAAACCAATAAAATCACTAATGCCGAGATACACGCGCGAAAAGCTGTTTGACGGCGTGCAATATTGTCATATTTTTCCGTCATTGTGACAAAAACCGGGGCTGCGGCAATAGGGTCAATTATTGTTAATAAAGAAGTAAAACTAAGCAATCCAAAAGAAAGTACATCACTCATCTGTTTTTCCTCCTACGGGCGATTCTATGGGAATAGCTGTTTCCATTTTTGGAGAAGACAAAACAAAAGTTGTTTTTACCCTAGCAATACCAGCAATGCCAGTTAATCTATGAAGTAGAAAATGTTCATATTCCAACATATCTTTAGTTAAAACTTTTAAGAGAAAATCTTCTTCTCCTGAAATATGATGACACTCCAAAACTTCTTCAAGACTTAGAACTGCATTAACAAAACCTTGATGTGTAATTAATTTATGCTCAGTCATTTGTATAGCCAGATATGCTAATAGTCCGCGCCCCATTGCTAAAGGGTCAATAACAGCCCTGTAGCCGCGAATTATGCCGCGTTGCTCTAACTTCTTAATGCGTTGAAGCATTGGTGTAGGGGTTAGTCCAACAGCCTCAGCAAGTGCAGCATTTGTCATGCGTCCGTTTTGCTGAAGAAGTCGCAAAATCTCTCGATCCATTTCGTCTATTTCATCTTCCAAAACTTGTTTCATAGCATTTTCACCTGTCAAATATTATATTCTTAGCATAAACTCGCGTCAAGTAGATTGTAACTAAAATAAAATGCTAAAAATCTTATTATAAGAAGAATAAATCATAAAAAATAACCCAGCGATAAATCACTGGGTTATTTCATATGCTATACGATTATTATCAGACGACTGTTATAAATAAATTAGTTTTTTGGTTCTGGAGCTAAAAAGCTTAGTAATCTACCTATAGTAACCATAATTGAGCCAAGTATTGGCCCTGCAATTAAACCTCCCATACGTGCTTTTACAGCAGCACCAAGAGGAACTACAGTTCCTTTAGCGACATTTAGCGCGTCCCAATTATTAAAATAGGAATTTTCTATATTTGCTAGATAACTAAGTACTGTGGCAGAAAAAATAATTATTTGTGTGTAAAGTCCTAAAGTTATACCTATTAGAATTGTCCCTAAAAAGCTAAATTTCCCTACTTTCTTAGACAAGGCTCCAAAATAGATGCAACTAAAAATATTTATCATTAATACCGAACTAGCAGCATTACTTCTAATTCCATACTCAACCCCTGCTGGGCCTAGGATAAGACGAATAATTGCTACAATTAAAATTAATGCCATTGGTAATCTAAGAAACTTGATTATATCTAAAAACATTATATTTATCCCTTTCTACTTAATATAAATTAATAGAGCAAATTTTGGGGTGATTGTTTGGTAAAGAAATTTTATTATTAAGACTTTATAAGCTTTTACAAGATAAAATGCTAGACGCTTTAACCTTGGCTATATTATATTTCCAAGGCTTAAACAAAAATTTCTATCCCATTTTTTTCTGATTTTTAAGCTTATGAAAACTAAATCACGTATTTTACAGCTATTTTGTTTAGCAATTATCCTAATTTTTACTGGTTATTTTCCTGGTATACAAGCAGCTAAAACCAAAGTTGTAAAAATAGAAATCTATCATATGAGTGATTATCATAGTCATGCCCTGCCTAGTTATTCAGATGGCGATTATAGCCGGGGTGGGATTTCACGGGCAATAGCAGTACTTAGAGAAGCTAAACAGCGTAGCAAAAACGTTTTGGTCTTAAGTGGTGGCGACACAATCAACTTAAATAACCCTATTTGGTCAGATGTTTATACTTGCACGGAATGGAGTTGGTTTAATGGTATTTTAGATGGGATGGCACTAGGTAATCATGAATTTGATTATGGGCCAGAAGTTTTTGCAAATTGTACAAATAACATTACTTATCCAATTATTAGCAGTGGTTTAGTCTCAAAAGATAGCAGCAAAGCCATTTTGCCAGAATATTATATTTATGAGCGTGGAGGCGTGAAAATAGGCGTTTTTGCTGTTGCTGGGGATGATTTTCCAAGCATTGTTAAAGCTAATTTAATACCAAATAATACTCGTTGGTTAACTGGAAGTGAAAAACTAACTAGAACAAAAGAAATAGTTAAAATACTTCGTGAAAAAGAAAAAGTTGACCTAGTTATTGCGGCTGGACATCAATATATGGCCGAAGACCTAAAAATGGCTCAAGAAGTTGCAGGAATTGACTTAATTTTAGGCACACATGGACATTTTAAAGCCGAATTTACCAAACTATCAGGCACAAACACTTATTTTATTTCACCTTATCAATATCTAAATTACTTAAGCCATGTCACGCTACAAATATCTCAAAACAAAATAATTAATGCTAAAGGCGAGCTAATTACTATAACTAAAGGTGTTACAGAAGACAAATTTTTAGCAGAAAAAGTTGATTTAATGTATAACAGCTTAAAAGCCAAGCATCCAGAGCGTTTTGAGGTTTTAGGTCAAGCTAGCAGTCTAATAGACAATGCTGGACTAGACTTTGGCGAATCAATGATTGGCAATCTTGTCACTGATTTAGCACGTCAAGCCACTAAAGCAAATGTTTTTTTCCATACAGCTAGCAGTTTTCGTGCAGCAATTCCACCAGGCGAAATCACAAGAGAAAATTTTTTAACTGCACTTCCTTATAATAATATTTTGGTTACTGCCCAAATGTCAGGTGAGCAAATACTTGATTTACTGCAATTTAGCGTTAGTCGCCAAGGCTCAGACTTTTTTTGTCAGACTAGTGGTCTTCGTTACTCAATTAACGCTAAAGATAAAACAGTAAGCGAGGTGGAAATCTTAGAAGACCCTACAAGCTCTAAATATACAAGAATTGATCCCAAGAAAACTTACTTAGTAGCTACAGCAAATTACCTAGCTTTAGTTGCAAATGGATATAAAGAAAAATTTGCTCAAAGCAGTAACTTAACAAAAACAGATATAGAGCTAAATAATTTGGTTATCAATCACATACAAAAAAACAGCCCTATTTCAGCTAACTTAGATGGGCGAGTAAAAATTATTAAATAATTAATTAGCAAGAGTTACTAAACATGACATATATATTATTTTTCCTAGGATTTTTGTTTTTAATTAAAGGAGCAGACCTATTAGTTGATGGGTCGTCTTCAATTGCAAAAAAATTCAATATCTCCAACTTAGTCATAGGTTTAACCGTAGTTGCTTTTGGTACATCTGCGCCAGAACTAGTTGTTAATGTAATTGCGGCACTAGAAGGAAAAACATCTTTAGCAATTGGAAACATCTTAGGCAGTAATATTGCTAATGTTTTATTAATTTTAGGTGTTTCAGCCAGTATTTACCCTTTAACAGTTCATAGAAACACTGTTTGGAAGGAAATCCCTTTTTCTTTATTAGCTGTGGTAGTTGTAGGTTTAATGGCTAATGATGTTTTAATAGACAAAGCTGAGAGCCGTATTATTACAAGATCTGAAGGTTTAGTTTTAATAGGTTTTTTCTTTATTTTCCTTTACTACACTGTAGGAATGGCTAGATCTAACAAATCAGAAGTTGTTGAAGAAGTAGAGCAATACAGCACAGGTAAATCCATTATTATGGTTATACTTGGCTTTATAGGTTTAGTTTTAGGTGGTGAATGGATTGTTAATGGTGCAGTAAAAATAGCTCTATATTTTGGATTAAGTGAATCTCTAATTGGTTTAACAATAGTTTCCATTGGTACATCCTTACCAGAGTTGGCAGCCTCGGCTGTGGCGGCTTATCGTCAAAAATCAGACATTGCTATAGGTAATGTTATTGGGTCAAATATCTTTAATATTTTCTGGATTCTTTCTATTAGTTCAACAATTACACCAATTCCATTAAAAACAGCCAGTAATTTTGATATTGGAGTATTGATTTCAGCTAACATAATGCTTTTCTTTTCTTTATTTATAGGCAAACGACACACTTTAGACCGTTGGCAAGGAATATTTTTCTTAATTTTCTATGCTTCTTATATAACTTACATAGTATTTAGAGGGTAATTAATTTCTCTATATTTTAGATAAATCTTAGAATACCCTGTTTGCTATCTGAAAAGAGTTAAGCAGGTTGGGCATTTTCTAAAATAGCTGTTAGGTCAACATTACCTGGCAATGTACCAAAGCAGTTGCCCCAATCACCTGCAAGACGGCTAACACAAAAAGCATCGGCTGTAGCTTTATGACCAAAACGAACTAGCAAAGAAGCTTGCAAGGCAAGTGCTAGACGTTCAACTAAACGTCGAGCTTGTGTTTCTAAATTAATTGGATTTTTTGCTAGCTCAAACAAGTCTTTTTCTAGCGATCTGGCATAAGCGTCTAAATAATCATTTCCCCCTTTAGCTAGAGCAATTTCTTTCATTAAAGCTTGCATTGTACTTGGCTCTTTAGCGGCTGCTCGTAAAACGTCCAAACAAATAACATTTCCTGAACCTTCCCAAATCGAATAAAGCGGAGCTTCACGGTAAAGACGAGGCATCATAGATTCTTCAACATAACCATTTCCTCCTAAACATTCTAGTGCTTCATAAATATGGCTAACAGTGCGTTTACAAGTCCAATATTTAGAAATTGCTGTAGCAATTCGTTGAAAAGGTGATTCAAATTCTCTATCGCTACGTTGGTCAAAAGAACGTGCTAGACGCATCATTAAAATAGTTGCGGCTTGAGATTCTACCGCCAAATCTGCTAGCACATTTCGCATTAAAGGTTGGTCAATAAGTTTTTTTCCAAAAGCACTACGATGATTAGTATGATGGATGGCTTGAACAAAAGCTTGTCGCATCAGCCCAGCAGAAGCAATTACACAATCTAGGCGTGTGTGTGTCACCATTTCAATAATTGTTTGTACTCCTTTTCCTTCGGCACCAACACGAACGGCCCAAGCATCCCGAAATTCAACTTCACTTGAAGCATTTGATTTATTGCCAAGTTTAGATTTTAAGCGTTGCAAATGAAAATTATTGCGCTTTCCATCCTCTGTCCATCGTGGCAGTAAAAAGCAAGTTAGCCCATTAGGAGTTTGAGCTAGCACTAAAAAAGCATCGCTCATTGGTGCAGAACAAAACCACTTATGACCAACAATTAAATATTCTCCAGAATTTCCAATAGCAGTTGCCTTAGTTGTGTTTGCTCGTACATCTGAACCGCCTTGTTTTTCTGTCATTGCCATACCCATAATTGCACCTGTTTTTTCTTTAACAGGCCGAAATCTTGGGTCATAACTATTACTTGTAATTTTACTTTCCCAATTAGCTGCAACACTTGGTTCTTTTCTAAGTGCTGGCACTACGGAATAAGTCATAGAAATAGGGCAAAGATGCCCTGCCTCAATTTGACCAATTAGGCTAACAAGTGCTGCTCTAGCAACATGCGCACCTGTTTTTGGTTCTCGCCAAGGCAGACTATGAAGCCCATTTTCTACAGAAATTTTCATTAGCGCGTGCCAGGCTGGATGAAAATCTACTTCATCAACTCTATAACCATAACGGTCATGTGTTCGTAAAACAGGTTGATTGTCATTAGCTTGTACCCCTAAAGTAATAGTTTCTGCTCTACCCATAATTTCACCAAAATTTTTTAGGTGTTCTTCAGCCCAAGCAGCACCTTCCCTACTAAGAGCTTGGACTAAGGTTTTATCACTAGTAAAAAGGTTATAATCTACTAAAGGAAGAGCTTGATTAAAAACTTCATGAGTTTGTTGGCTAGCAAGATGTTTTTCTGGTGTTGACATGGTGATTATCCTTAAGCAATAAAAATTTTGGTGTAGTTTAGCAAAGTTTACCCTAGTATGAGGCAACAAATAAAGAAAATGCTAGCAACTTAATAGAGTAAAAAGATTGTTTTAAAGCTAATTGTAGAGCTAAAATCTGTTTGTAAAGACTTTAACAGGCTAAAGCTTAATTAAACTGAAATTAAACCAAACTAAAATTTAAGGGGAGTGAAGATGTTATACAGGTTATTGACCTGCTTATTAATTGTGTCCCTAGCAGGCATTTACCCGCTAGGTGCTTTTGCAAACAAAAAATCTATGTCTAATTCAGATAATAATTCAACTAATGCTAGTTCTACAGCTAGCAAAATTTTTCCTTTTCCAGTTACTGAAAAAACTTTGCCCAATGGGTTAAAAATTTTAATAGTCCCAACTGGATTTCCTAATTTAGTATCCTTGCAAATTCCAGTGCAAACAGGTTCAAGAAATGAAGTTGAGCCAGGAAAATCTGGCTTTGCACATTTTTTTGAGCATGTAATGTTTCGTGGTACTAAAAATTATCCTTCAAAAGACTATCAAGCAATTTTGACCAAAATTGGTGCCAGACAAAATGCTTATACAACAGACGACTTTACTAACTATCACACTACTTTTGCTAAAGATGACCTAGATATTATGCTTAAGATCGAAGCAGATCGCTTTATGAATTTGGAATATTCTGAGGAAGATTTCAAAACAGAAGCAAGGGCAGTTCTAGGTGAATATAACAAAAATAGTGCTAGCCCAATTAATAAGCTAATTGAAGTTCAACGCGACAATGCTTTTTCTGCTCATACCTATAAACATACAACTATGGGCTTTTTACGAGATATTGAGGATATGCCTAATCAATTTGCTTATTCAAAGCAGTTTTTTGATCGCTGGTATCGTCCTGAATATACAACCATCATTATTGCTGGTGATGTAACACCTGAAAAAGCTGTTGAAATGGTAGAAAAATATTGGGGGAACTGGCAACCTGGCAAATATCGCATTGATATTCCTAGCGAACCACCTGCAAAAGGTGCAGTTTATGCACACGTTCCTTGGGCAACTCCTACACTTCCTTATGTAACAGTAGCTTTTCGCGCTCCTGCTTTTTCAGAAACAGACAAAGAATATGTAGCAATGGATTTACTACTAGATCTTTACTTTGGCCCAACATCCGATATTTACCGAAAATTAGTCCAACAAGAACAAAAAGTTGACCAATTTTTTCCCTATTTACCTTCACATGCTGACCCAACACTTGCAACCGTTGGAGCAAGACTTAAAAAGCCTGAAGATGCAATGTATGTTAGGGATTTAATTATGGAAACTTTTGCTACTGCTCGTGCTAATGCAATATCTCCTCAACTACTTGCAGATGGAAAATCTAATGGGCGTTATTCTTTTGTTAGAGCAATGGATAATACAGAAGCCATTGCTTCAACTCTAGCTCGCTTTGTTCGCTTCCGTCGTTCAGCAGATACACTTAATAATCTTTATGATCTTTATTTACAACTTTCTCCAGCCGATTTACAAGCTGTTGCTAAAAAATATTTTACTGATGAAAATCTAGTAATTACTACTTTAGCTAAAGACTCATTTCCAGCAGAAATTGGTAAGCCTGCTTCAATTGCTACTTATGAAGCAAAAGTAGCACCTAAAGACGCTACAGACTTAAAAATTGTACTGCAAAAAACTGCTAGCCCACAGCTTAATGTAAAACTACTCTTTTCTGTAGGTTCGGCTTATGATCCAAAGGGTAAAGAAGGTCTTTCCGCACTTGCAGCAGCAATGATTAGTGAAGCTGGTAGTAAGGAAAAATCTATTGATGAAATCAATAAAGCTTTCTTCCCGATAGCAGCTAGTTTTGGCGTACAAGTAGATAAAGAAATGACTACATTTACTGGTGTAGTTCATAAAGATAACCTTGCAACATTTTCCAGCATGGCACTTGGGCAGCTACTTAATCCTGGTTTTCGTGAAGAAGACTTTAAGCGTTTGAAAGAACAACAACTTAACGCGCTTAAAGAAGATCTTCGTGCTAGCAATGAAGAAGAACTTGGTAAAGAAAGACTACAACAAAATATTTTTGCTGGTACTCCTTATGGACACCCAGTTTTAGGAACCGTTGCAGGTATTGAGTCAATTACTTTAGATGATGTAAAAAACTTTGTTCGCACTGCTTACACTCGCTCTAATTTAATGGTTGGATTATCGGGTGATGTTCCAGATGAATTTGTTAAAAAACTTGGTCGTGAACTAACAACATTAGCTGCTGGCCCTGCTCCAAGCATTCCTGGTGAAGTTAAAGGTCGTATGCCGCAAGGTATGGAAGTAGAAATCATTGAAAAAGATACTCTTGCAACAGCTATTTCTTTTGGTTTTCCAATTGAAGTAAACCGTTCACATCCAGATTTTGCAGCACTTTGGCTTGCTCGTGCATGGCTAGGTGAGCATCGTTCTTCTGTAAGCCATCTTTATGAACGTATTCGAGAAATTCGCGGCATGAATTATGGCGATTATGCTTATATTGAAGCTTTTCCACGTGGAATGTTTCAATTTTTCCCAGATCCAAACATTGCTCGACGCGCACAAATTTTTGAAATCTGGATTAGACCTGTAGTTCCTTCTAATGCTCATTTTGCACTTCGTATTGCTACACATGAATTAGAAAAACTTGTGGAAAATGGCATGTCACAAGAAAACTTTGAAGCTGTTCGTGAGTATTTGATGAAAAATGTTTTTGTAATGACTGCTACTCAAAATCAACAACTAGGCTATGCTCTTGATAGCAAATGGTATCAAACAGGCGAGTTTACTTCTTATATGAGAGAAAAACTTCAAGCCTTGAGTGCAGCCGACGTTAACAAAGCAATTAAGAAACACTTAAATGCTAAAAATATGCATGTAGTAATGATTACTAAAGATGCTGAGGGCCTACGTAAACAACTAGTGGAAGATGGTTTTTCAGCCATTAAGTACGATGCTAACAAACCTCAAGAATTACTAGAGGAAGATAAACTCATTGGCGCACGTAAACTTAATATCCGTCCAGAAGCTGTTAAAATCACCAAAGTTGATGACGTATTTGCACGCTAGAAACTAAATGTTCTAAGGACAGTACAAATTTACCTTTGTACTGTCCTTTATCAATTTTTAGCAGCTTTACTTCTTATAAACTACTTTACAAAAATTTCCTTACCCTTTAATTCATTAGCAACCCTAGCAACATTTGCCCCATGATGGCGTGCTACCTCAAGCCTATCATCAGCAACGCCAATTTGCTCCATTTTTTCACCAGCCGATCTTGACCAAGGCCCCCATTGAATACCACCTAAGTGATAGCCTGGAGTATTTTTTGGTAATGGAACAATTATCATTCCTAGTTCAGCAATATTAGAGAGCAGTGAAAGTAAAGTTAGCTCTCCCCCTCCGCCAGCATTTCCATAACCGCTACCCGTTGCAAATACGGCTCCAACTTTTCCAGTCATTCCATCTTTCATCCATAAACGGCTACAAACTGTGTCAATAAATTTCTTTATTCTCCAGTCTGGACTGCCCATATGTACAGGTGTTCCAACAATTACAGCATCACTTGATTCTAAGTCTTCTACTGTAGCATCTTCAGCTAATTTTATTTCTACTTCTGTACCATTAACAGATAAAGCACCACTAGCAACAGCTTCAGCAACTTTTTTTGTATTACCATAATCACTAGCGTAAATAATTAAAACTTTTGTCATAGTGTTTTCTCCTTAAAAAATAAGTTTTATTAATATATATTTAACTATTAAACTATTAACTAGTTAACAATTTAATAAAAAATTATTGCTTTCCTAATTTTTCTAGCAAGCCATATAATAGCTTAAGTTCTTCTTCGGAAAGAGGCTGCATAAGTGTTTTTGTAAACTTAATTACTTCTGTTTGAGTATCAGAAAGAAACTTTGCCCCTAGTTTAGTTAAAGAAACTTTTTTTATTCGTCTATCCTGACAACTTAGCCTAGTAACAAACTGTTTCTTTTCAAGTAAATCTATTATTTTAGTAACATTTGCACGTGAAGAAACTAGTCGGTTGCTAATTTCTGTTTGTGCTATTGGCCCATCAGCACCATTTAATATACGAAGCACATTATAATGGCTGTCTGATAGTCCCCATTTAGCAAACCATTCATCAGAAAGTCGCCAAAGTTGATCGCCAACACGCATTAATTTTACCAAAGTTTGCTCAGCTAAAATGTAAGGCACTGTTACTTTCATGCTAGGCATAGTAGTTTTATTTTATAAAATTGTCAACTAGTAAATTATTTCTTTGGAAACAAATTTTATAAAATTTCCAAGATTTTGATCCAAAAATCTAAAGAAAATACAAAATCTTGGAAATAAAAAGTTATTTTTAAGTAGAAAAAAATTTATTTGGATTAACAATTTCTTGATTTATAAGGCTTTATTTTCATTGGCTGGTATATATTTGGTAAGGTCTAAGAGTTGCATGTTTCTAGGGGTTTTGTTTTGGTTTGAATGTGTAAAAGTTACAAACAATTAACAATAAATTGATAAGAATTTAACTTTGTTTTTCTAAGATTACAAACTTTAATAAAACTAATTCTGAATTATACTTAAAACATTACAAACTCTTGCGTGAGAGTAGCATTAAAGATTTTCTAAAATTGGCATAAATAGGTTAAAATAGCTCTCTGCTAATTTCAAAATATCTTACATTATTTACTCTCATAAATCAGGGTTAGTTTACTTAAATTAACTTATTATATTAAACAGGCTTGCTAAGTATAAATACAACTGTTACAAAATTTGTAACAAGAGCAATTGGAGGAAAACGTGAATTTAACCGTACTACGTCGATTTTGGTTATCAATAGCAATAGTTTTATCATTAACAGCAATCGCCATTGCACAACAAGCAACAGGGACAATTGAAGGAATTGTGCGAGATGGTACAGGCGCGGTAATTGCTGGCGCAGAAGTAGCCGTAATTAGTACTGAAACAGGAGCAGTGCGTAATTTCCAAACTAATGCGAGTGGAATATATAAAGTTCCATCCTTACCTGTAGGCAAATATAGTGTCCGAGTAACTGTACAAGGATTTGCCCCTAAAGAATTAACTGAAGTTATTTTACAAGTTGGTTCAATAGCAGAAGTAAATGTAGATTTAGAAGTTGGTAATTCTTCTGGTGAAATCGTCACTGTTACCGCAGAAGCACCACTAGTTGAAACTACACGCACTTATGTTGCTACAACAGTAGATGAACGTTCAATTAAAGACTTACCTGTTAATGGTCGTAACTTCTTAGAATTTGCGTTGCTTACTCCTGGGGTTAACCAAGACCCTCGCGGTGGTGATATTTCTTTTGGTGGGTTACGTGGAACCAACAATAGTTTACAAATAGATGGTTCTGACAACAATAACACATTCTTTGGGCAATCTCTTGGTCGTACTGGTTCGGGTCGCGCACCTTATCAATTTTCCAAAGATGCTGTAAAAGAATTCCAAGTTAACACCAACACCTATTCTGCTGAATATGGCCGCGCTGGTGGTGCAGTTATCAACGCTGTAACCAAATCTGGTACAAATGAATATCATGGTGGTGGCTTCTTATTCTTCCGGGATCGTTCATTAAATGCAGAAGAACCATTTGCTAAAGCAAATAATCGTCCTAAAGCTCGTAACCGTTTCTATCAATTTGGTGCAATTTTATCTGGCCCAATCCAAAAAGATAAAGCCTTCTTCTTCTTTAACTATGATGGTCAAAGAAACACTGAACCAAATCCCGTTTTCTTTGGTGCTGCTGTACCAAATGATCCTATTTCACAACAAGTAGCTGCAAGTTTAAGCAGATTCCTAACACCTTATGATAGAGAATTTAAGCAAGATGTTTTCTTAGGTAAAGTGGATTATCAAGTAACCAGCAATAACCGTTTAACTGTACGTTATAACCGTCAAAATTTTGATGGAGTTAACCTAGAAAACTCTGGTAATCAATCTACAGTTGATCATACTGGCAATTCTAATGTAAGAACTGATACTATTACTTCTAATTTAACTACTGTATTAACCCCAAGATTAGTTAATGATATACGCTTCCAATTTGCTCGTGATGACCAACCTGGTCAAGCAAATGGTAGCGCACCAGAAGCAGTAATTCGTTCTGGCGGTGTTACATTCCTATTAATTGGCCGTAATAGCTTTAGCCCACGTTTTACCAATATTAAACGTTACCAAATTATTGACAGTCTTTCCTACACTGCTGGCAGACACTCACTTAAATTTGGTATTGATTTTAACATTGAAAGAATTGAAAACTTCTTCCCAGGCAATTTCTCAGGTGTTTATCAATTTACTAGTTTAGCTGATTTTGCTGATGGTAGACCTGGTGGCGGCTATACCCAAAACTTTGCTGGTGCTGGTACATCCGGCCCACTATCACGCCCAAATAACTTTGAAATTTCCTATTATATTCAAGATGATTGGCGTGCTACTGACCGCTTAAAAATTTACTATGGTATTCGCTATGACTATCAACGTTTAGAAGAGCCACAAATCAGAAATACTGACCCACAATTAGCACAAAGAAGAATTGATACTAGTTTCCTTAATCAAGATCTAAACAACTTTGGCCCACGTGTTGGATTTTCTTATGCGGCTACAAAAGATAATAAGACCGTTGTACGCGCTGGTTATGGAGTGTTTTACTCACGTACACCATCAATTGTTACAGGTACAGTAATTACTAATAATGGTGTCCAAATCCAAAGCTTTTCTTTTACAGGCAACAATACTCCTATTTATCCTAATGTATTTGCTGCTCCTCCATCAGGTGCAGCAGCAGGTCGTCCAAATATTTTCTTCTATGATAAGAATTTTGTTCAACCACTTGTTCAACAAGGCAGTTTTGGTATTGAAAGAGAATTACCAGGCAAAATTAGCTTGTCCCTTTCTTACTTAGTAGTAAAAGGAACTCATTTACTCCGCGCTCGTGACATTAACCTACCAGGAGCTACACCAACCCCAATCAGAGTAAATAACACGGTTACTTCATTTGATCGTTTCACTAACCCAAGACCATTTAGCGCATTTGGCCGTGTAATTATGAATGCTAGTGATGCTAATTCTATTTATCATGGTTTATCTGTACAAGCTACCAAACGCTATGCTCAAAATTTCCAATTGCTCTTCTCCTATACCTTCTCTCGTGCTATTGATGATAAACCAGATTCTACTACCGTAGTAGTTGGCACTGATGATGCTAAAATTATTAATAACCAATTACGCCCAGACTTAGATCGCGGCTTGGGTGATAGCCATGTTAAACATCGTGCAGTAGTAAGCGGTGTTTATGACCTTAATTTAAGTAGATTCTCTGGTTCTGATAGCGGGTTTGCTAAAGCTATATTAGATGGTTATACATTTAGTGGTATCTTTACAGGTAGTTCTGGCCGTCCATTTAACAACACCGTTGCTATAGACTTAAACAACGATGGCAATAGCCGTGCAGATCGCGCTCCTGGTGTAGGCCGTAACACTTTAACTGGGCCAAATTTCTATCAATTTGACCTTCGTTTTGCTAAATCCTTTAGACCTACAGAAACCACCAAGATCGAACTCTTAGGCGAAGGCTTTAATATTTTTAACCGTACCAATGTTGCTGGTATCAACACTAACCAATTTAATGTTACTGGTAGTGGTTCAACTCTAGCATTAACACCAAATAGAACTTTCTTAGCTCCAACTTCTAGTACTGGTGCTAACAGAGGTGCTAACCGTCAATTCCAATTAGCACTTAAGTTTGAATTTTAATCTAACCATAAATAAAGTTTGTTAACCCTTTAGCCTTGGTAAGCTATTTCTTACCAAGGCTATTTATATCTAAAAAAATAGTTAAACCTCTGCTTGCCAACAATTTAATTTCCAGTCTTGGCCCTCAACAATAATAGCCCCAATATAGTCTTTAGCTGGTTGTAGCTCTTGTAATGTCCACCTATTAACTTCACTAGGGTTTGTTACTACATTTAATAGCTTTGCTTCTGTATTAGGTGTTAAAGTAACATCAAAATTACTTAATGAATAAGTAAGGCCATCCCCAATAGCTTTAATATAAGCTTCTTTACGTGTCCAACAACGAAAAAAAGCTAATTGTCTTTCTTCTGGTGATAGGCTAAGAAATTCTTTTGACTCTTTAGCTGAGAAAAATCTTTTTGCAATTGCTTCAGCATCTTTTAACTCTCTTAATAAGTATTCAACATCTATACCTATTTCTTTCTGATAAGTTACACCACATAAAGCTAAATAACCAGAATTAGATAAGTTAAAGAAAAATGGGCTGGTTTCTACTTTAGGTTTTCCATGACTACCATAACTAAATATTAGTTTTTCTGGAGCAATTTCCAAATAATGGCCTAAAATTTTTCTTAGCATTGCACGTCCAACAATAAAGCGGTTACGATCACGGTCAAAATAAAACCTATCGGCTCGAGTTAGCTCATCTGAAGATAATATTTTTCTTAGTTCTATAATTTTTTCTTGTGTTTGTGCCAAAGAAATTGACCAAACATGTACATAATTTTTAGCAATTATTAGCTCTTTAGGAGCAATTGACCAATTGTTTTCTATCATAAAAAAGTTGGTTTTATTCCTTGCACTTAAGTTATTTACTGACTAGATATACCACTTATGTTAGTATGTTTGACCTAAAGCTTACCATCTCCCATACCTGGCAAAAACAAATCTTTAAGGGAAGACTGTGTAATAAAAAATCTTTTGAAAGGCTGTAAATTTATGAGCATTGACCTTTCGGTTAATTTTACAGGATTAAAATTTGAAAATCCTTTTTTGCTTGCTTCAGCACCACCAACAGAGTCTGAAAGTAATATTTTAAGAGCTTTTGAAGCTGGTTGGGGGGGAGTAGTAACTAAAACTATTGGGCTTCATCCAGTGATTAACGTTCGTGGCCCTAAGACAAAATTCTTACGTGCTTCAGCAGATTCTTGCCAAATTTCTATGAAAAAACGTCCCAATACTGCACTGCATTCTTCTTGGAATTGGGAATTAATTTCTGACAAAGTTTTAGATTGGTGGATTCCTAGAATTAGCAATATAAAAAAACAATATCCTGAAAAAATGTTAATTGCCTCAATTATGGCCGGCTCTGGTAGTGATAAAGAGTTAGCTCATTGGCAAGATCTAGCAAAGTCTTGTCAAGAAGCTGGAGCCGATGGACTAGAGCTAAATCTTTCCTGCCCACATATGGATCGTGAAGATATGGGATCAAATATTGGAAAAAATCAAGAGCTTTGTTCTTATGTTACTCAAGTAGTAAAAGAGGTTGCTAAAGTCCCGGTTTGGGCTAAGTTAACTCCTTCAACAACAGATATTGTTGTAGAAGCTAGGGCAGCTTTCCGCGGCGGAGCAGACGCTATTAGCTCTTCCAATACTTTTCCTTCGCTTCCATTAATAGATCCTGAAACTTTAGAATTTGAAATTCATGTGGATGGTTATGTGTCTTCTGGTGGGTTAGGTGGCCCAGCTATTTTACCTGTATCTTTGGCAAAAATGGCACAAATGACTTTAGCATTCCCTGAAAAAAGTTTTTCTGGTATTGGGGGAATTTCTGATTTTTCCCAAGCTCTAAACTATTTTTTATTAGGTTGTGGTACGGTACAAGTTTGTACTGCCGCAATGTTAGACCATGCTATTGGGCCAAATGTAATTAAAACATTAAAAACAGGTATGAAAGAATTTTTAGAAAAACATACTGATAAGGGTTGGTCTTGTTTAGAAGATTTTCGTGGTATTCGCCGCGAGCGTGTAGTAGCCCAATCACAAATTGCCCGACCCGATGGAGCAGACTATCATGGCGGACATGAAGCAGTAGAGGGTTATTCAGGAAGTAACTAAAATTTTTCAAACACCCCAAAAAAACCTAGTTATGCAAATTAGCTAGGTTTTTTATTGGTCTTTTTCAACTAATAATTCACTTTTCAAAGCTTCAAATTCTAGTTGTAACTCTTTTAATAGTTCTGGAGTATTTTCAATAGAAGCGTTATAACCAGCCTTTTCTAATTGATAACAAATCTTCTGCATACGCTTTGCCCCTAAATTGCTAGCATTACCTTTTAATGCGTGGGCTATATGCTCAATTTGTGAAAAATCCTCTGTTTCTATTGCTTGTTGTAAGTTAAGAAGCTTTTTTGGTGATTCTCCAATAAAAATATCTATTAACTCTGACACTAGATTTGGGTCTGTTTCATCTTGTAGTAGCCTTAAATTTTCTATAGCGGTTTTATCCAGTCTAGTTTCTAAATCAAAATTATGTTCTAAATTACTTGGCTTATTTTCTATAACTTCACTACTTTTATTAGCTTTATTAGTATCTATATTGCTAGTCATTATATTGTTCTCCACCGCTAAATTAGAATCTAAAGTTTTAGACTCACAACGCTCTAATGAAAGTTGTAATTGTTGTACATTAATAGGCTTACTAACATAGTCACTCATACCAACACTTAAACATTTCTCTTTATCACTTTCCATAGCTCCAGCAGTCATTGCAATAATATAGGGGCGTTTATCTTTGGGCCATTTTTGGCAAATTTGACGAGTAGCTTCTAAACCATCCATTTCTGGCATTTGTATATCCATTAACACTAAATCATAAGATTGTCTTTCTAAAGCACTTAAAACTTCTAATCCATTAGCAACTGTATCTGCTCTATAGCCCATTTGTTTAAGAAGTTGTATAGCTACTTTTTGATTTATAGCATTATCTTCTGCTAAAAGTATTCTAAGTGGTTTACGCTCAGCCATATTTTTATCAACATCTAATTTCTGTGGGCGGCGAATCCTGCCTGTATACCTACCAAAAAGTGCCATTAAAGTATCATAAAGATAAGAAATTTTGATTGGCTTGCTTACTAAAACTGCGTTAGTAATATCAGAAAACTTTGCTTGTTGTCCTAAAAAAGTCACTAACACTATAGGTATATTTACTTTATTAATTATTTTATTAAACTCAAAATCAATAATATTTGTAGACTCAATAGTTTGTATATCTAAAATAGCAACATTGAAAGTTTTTGTTAAAGTTAAAAGATCTATTGCATTTTTATAGTCCGTTTCTATTGTAGGTAACATTCCCCAACATTCAGCATAGTATTTCAGTATTTTTTGATTAGTTGGGTTATCTATTAAAATTAAAACTTTTTTATCTAACAACCGTGGTTGTTGTAAAGATAAGTAGGTTTGTAATTTTTCTTTGCTATGTTTAGCCTCAATGGTAAAACAAAAATTAGAGCCTTTTCCCACTTCACTTTCTACCCACATTCGACCACCTAATAGTTCACTTAAACGATGACTAATTGCTAAACCCAGCCCTGTTCCGCCATATTGACGAGTAGTAGAAGAATCAACCTGCGAAAATGATTGAAATAATCTATCAATCCTATCTGCTGGAATTCCAATTCCTGTATCTTTAACAGAAAATTTAATCTCATAATTACCATTACTTAGTAGTATACTATTAACACTAATTAGAACCTCTCCTTGTTTAGTAAACTTAACAGCATTGCTAAGTAGGTTAACTAGTATTTGTCGTAATCGAGTAATATCACTAACTAATTTACTAGGTGTTTCCCAATCAATCATGTAAGCAATAGTAAGATTTTTTTCTATTGCTTTTGGTGCGACCAAATCTATAGATTCTTCAACACAACTATAGAGGTCAAAATCTAAAAATTCTAATTCCAGTTTACCAGACTCAATTTTAGAAAAATCCAAAATATCATTAATTAATGTTAGTAAAGCATCCCCACTAGTACGAATAGTTTCAATATAATCTTGTTGTTCTGCTGTAAGTTTGGTATTTAGAAGTAATCCTGTCATACCAATAACAGCATTCATAGGAGTGCGAATTTCATGGCTCATATTTGCTAAAAAGAGGCTTTTAGCATTTGTGGCTTCTATAGTTTTTGCTTCTGATGCTAAAGCGTTATCTTTTAATTCTAAAGCTTGTTTTTCGGCCTGTTTAAGTTGGTTAATTGTATTTTTTAGCTCTTCAGTTCTTTCTTGTACTCTTGCTTCTAAAAGTAGGCTACGTTGTTTTAACCTACGTTCACTAAATTTCACAAAACCGTATATAGCTAAAATACTCAATAGAAAATAAATAGTATATGCACCCCAAGTCCGCCAAAGAGGTCTATCTACGGTAAAAACATATTTAGCCCCTGTTTCATTCCAAATTCCATCATTATTACAAGCTTTTACTATAAAAGTATAATCTCCAGGTTGTAAATTGCTGTAATTTACAGAACGATCCAAGCTTGCAGTTTTCCAATCAGTATCATAGCCTACTAATTTAATCTTAAATTTTACTTTTTCTACAGCTAGATAACTTAAAGCTGTAAAGCGAAACTCCAAGTCATATTTACCAGGAAATAAACTTAAAGTTTGTTTTGTACCAAAACTTCTACCATTTACCAAAACATCTTCAATAACAACAGGAGGGATTTTTTCATTAAACCTATTTTCGCTTGGGTCAAGAACTACAACACCTTTAATTGTTGGAAACCAAAGTTTTCCACTCTTAGTTTTACATCCAGCAGGTTGTGATGAGCCATTACATTGATTACTGTTCATTCCATCAGATTTATCATAGTTAATAGATTTAACTGTGCTAATTTTACCTTCAGCAAAACTATTTAATTCTGATTTAACTACTTGAAAAATCCCTTTATTACAACTAAACCAAAGGTTATTTCCTTCTTCTAGGATTTGAAAAATATTTCCAGAAAACAACCCTTCTTTTGGGGTGTAATAAACAAATTTGTCTGCCTCAAATCTAGCTAGCCCTTTAGCTGTACCAATCCATAAAACATTGTTTTCATCACAATATAATGAAAATACTTGCTTATTTAGCCCTATATCCTCACTAAAATTGGTAAAACCCTGACCATTAAACCGGCTTAGTCCTTCATTACTTGTTCCAATCCAAAGATTACCTTTTTTGTCTTCTGTTATTACTGTAATATTATTACTAGATAGACCTTCTGCTATAGTAAATTGACGTAAATTATTATCTTGGTAGCTAAAAATACCATTTCCATTTGTACCTATCCAAAGACGACCTTGTTTATCTATATGTAAAGATGTAATGTCATAATTAATTAGTGGACTTGACCATTGCCCATTTTGAAAAGAATTTAATCCAGAAACTGTTCCTACCCAAAGAGTGCCTTGAGAATCCTCTATAATACTGCGAATAGCATTATTTACTAAGCCATCTGATTGAGTATAAGTAGTAAATTTATTATCTTTATAAGAATTTAGTCCGCGTTCTGTACCAATCCAAATATTACCTTTGCTATCTTCATAAACTGTTCTAACAAAATTACTTATTAGTCCTTGATTAGTGCTATAAGAAATTATTTTACTATCTTTCAAACATTTCAAGCCTTCATTTGTACCAATCCATAAAATTCCTTCTCTATCTTCATAAAAACTACGTAAAGATGAATTATAGAGGCTATTTCTTGCCTCATAAGTGAGCATTTTTCCATTTCTAAAACAATTTAGGCCATTATTTGTACCAATCCAAACTATTCCATAACTATCAACATAAAAAGCACGGATAAAACTATCCAATAAACCATCATTAGTAGTGTAATTAGTCCATTTAGAGCCATCAAAATAATCTAAGCCTTCTTTTCCATACACCCAAATATTATGGTTTAAATCCTCAACAATTCCTCTAACACTTTTTACTAGAGTTTTTTCCTTTTCTGGAATGTCTTTAAAAACCTTATTATCAAAAATAATTGTGCCTGCACTATCTGTACCTAACCAAAGTTTTCCTTGTCGATCCTCATAAACTGCTCTAATAAAATTATTAGCTCCCTTTTCTTTGTCTTGGTAAGTAATAATTTTATCATCCTTAAATTTGTTTAAACCTTTGTCTGTACCCACCCAAATAGCTCCATCTATGCTTTCACAAATGGAATAAACTAAATTGCTGGCTAAACCTTCTTTAGTAGAGTAATTAGTAAATTCTTGATTTTGATAACTAGTTAATCCTCCTCCTATTGTAGAAATCCAAAGAGTCCCTTTTTTATCTACTAGTAAGGCCCAAACAGCATTACTTTTAAGTGCAGGTGTATTATTTTGGTCAAAAACCGTAAACTTTATCCCATCAAATCGAACTAAACCTTCATAAGTACCTAACCAAAGATATCCATCTTGAGTTTGAGCAATGGACAAAACACTATTTTGCGGCAATCCTTCTTGCCATTCTTCTAATCTATATTGGTCTAAGTCTTTTTTAGGATCTATTGCTAAAACATAAATAGCAGTAGAAAAAACAATTAAACAACTAATAAACAAACACTTAATATTATAAATAGTATGCTTAAGCATTCTGAAACCTTAGTCAATGGTATTACTAAGAATAATAACTATAAGTTAGAACAAGTATTTCATAAGAGCAATGAAAATTTTGAAGTTTTAAGATAATAACAAATTATTATAAAATTTTGTTAATTTGCTCCTAGCTCTCCAATACAGGTTGCTTTCCTGGAGAGTTGCCTATAATTTATCAAATTAACCTTTTTGACCTTTAACTATTTGAGGAGATTACCTTTGATGTCAACTGAAATACGTGATAATTGGACGCTAGAAGAAATAGAAGTAATTTATACATTACCATTACCAGAATTAACTTATCGTTCGCAAAGCGTTCATCGTATTTATCATTCTAATTCAGAAATACAAGGATGCGCATTATTAAGTATTAAAACGGGTGGCTGCCCTGAAGATTGTGCATATTGCCCACAAGCTGCACGTTATGACACTGATCTAAAAGCAGAACGTCTAATGAGTGTAGCAGAAACTTTAGCTGCTGCACGCAGTGCTAAAGAGCAGGGAGCAACACGTTTTTGTATGGGTGCTGCTTGGCGAAATGCTCCTAACAATTCAGATTTTGATCGTGTTTTAGAAATGGTTAAAGGTGTCCGTGAGTTAAATATGGAAGCTTGTTGTACTTTAGGAATGCTTACAAAAGAACAAGCTCAAGCTTTGGCTGATGCTGGTCTAACGGCTTATAACCATAATTTAGATACATCCCCAGATTTTTATGGTGAAATTATTTCTACTCGAACTTATGAAGATCGTCTCCAAACCTTGGATAGAGTACGCCAAGCAGGTATCTCGGTTTGTTGTGGTGGTATTATAGGCATGGGAGAAAATCGCCTTCATCGCTATAAGTTATTACAACAGCTAGCTAATCAAAATCCTCATCCTGAAAGTGTTCCTATTAATACTTTAGTTAAAGTAACTGGCACACCACTAGCTAATCAAGCTGACACAGATGCTTTAGAACTTGTAAGAATGATTGCAACAGCACGGATTTTAATGCCTAAATCTATGGTGCGTCTAAGTGCTGGACGATTGTCTTTATCTGACGAAGCACAAGCACTATGTTTTATTGCTGGAGCTAATTCTATTTTTATGGGAGAAAAGCTACTTACGACAGCAAACCCAACAAGTGACCGAGACACAGAGCTATTAAATAAACTGGGGATGCGCCTTCGTTCAGAAGAATTTAAAGAAAACAATATGGTGGAAATCGCTGATGGAGCTACTTGCTAATTTAGAACAAAGAGTTCTAAAAGAAATAGCAGAACTAGAAAAAGCAGGTTTACGCCGACAGTTAAACCCTCCAGCAGGGATAGATTTATCCTCTAATGATTATTTGTCGTTCTCAACTCATCCTGCTATTAAAAAAGCTATGGCAGAAGCAGCCCTAAAAGCTGGTTGTGGTGCAACAGCTTCGCGGCTTTTACGTGGCGAAAGAGCCGAATTTGCTTTAGTAGAAAGTAAATTTGCTAGATTTAAGGGGACAAAATCCGCACTTTATTTTGGTAGCGGTTATACAGCTAATATTGGAGTTTTAACCGCTTTCTTAAAACCAAACGATTTAGTTTTTTCCGATCAATTTAATCATGCTAGCTTGATTGATGGCCTTCGTCTTAGTTCAGCCAAAAAAATTATTTTCCCTCATTGTAATTTAAGTATTTTAGAAGAGTTATTAACAAAAGAAACCTGTTCTGGACAAAAGTTTTTGGTGACAGAATCGCTTTTTAGTATGGATGGGGATCAAGCCCCGTTAAAAGAATATGCCAATCTATGTAAAGCAACTAATACAGCACTAATAGTTGATGAAGCTCATGCAATTGGTATTTATGGCCCTCATGGTACAGGTTTAATTGAAAGTGAAGCTGTAGAGGTTTTTCTTTCTATTAATCCAGCAGGAAAAGCTTTAGGTGTTAGCGGTGCTTTTGTTGCCGGGCCAGATTGGGCAATTGATTATTTAATCCAACGCGCTCGTCCTTTTATTTTTTCAACTGCTCCTCCTCCTCCAATTGCGGCAGCACTTTCAACTTCTCTAACTTTAATTGAACAAGAACCAGAACGTAGAAAACAACTTCTTGAACTAGCTATTTACTTACGTGAACTTCTTATATTAAATGATATTGCTATTCTACATGGTAATTCTCATATTATTCCAGTGATGATTGGAGATAATGAAAAGGCAACAAAAATAGCTTTATCTGTGCAAAAGGCTGGTTTTGATGTTCGTGCTATACGACCTCCTACCGTGCCAGTAGGAACAGCACGACTAAGAATTTCCTTAAATATTAACTTAGACGAACCTACTCTACGCCAATTTACTAGCGTACTAAGAAAAGCTATTGATAATGTTTAACTTAGACCTTATAACCAATTTCTGGATATTCTGGCTTATCTAGTATATTGTTAGTTTTAACTGTTTCTAGCATTAAAAAATAAACCATCATAATAGCAAAAAAGATTACTAAGATTATTTTTAGCCATTTCATAACACACCCCCTAGTTAAAGAGTTATTTTTACTGCATTAAGTGTGCCAAAAATAATAAAAGCTAACTGTCTGTAAATAATTGTAAATACTGGAAATTATAATTAATAACCTGCCAGAAAAAATTTAAGTGTGAAATATTACTAATTTTATTTAGCTATATTCCACACTTGAAATTAAGAAAAACATTTATCAGACCTATTTTTTGATTAAAATTCTATTTATTTTCATAAAACAATTCTTGTTTATCACCTTTTCCAGCTAACCAGCCAACTAAAGCACCAACCCCAGCACCAATAGCCCCACCACCTAAAACAAAGGCTGCTGCCGCTGCATCGCCATCATCACCACCAATAGCAGCCATAGTTCCTGCTCCAACTGCAAAACCAGAACCAGCCCCAATTAATACACCTTTAGTAGGTCTTTTTTTAGTTAATTGATAAATTTTACCTATATCATTTTTAGCTATATCTTTGGTCTTTCCTTTTTGATCAATTACTATTGCATTATCAGAAACGGAATTTATTTTTGTCTTTATTGTTTTACCATTTTTTAATTCAATTAATACTTTTTCTTCTTTAACTAAACTATTAACTCTATTCCAATAAACATCATTTGACTCTCTTGGTAGTTGTGCAAATGCACTAATTGAGGTTAAACTTAACATAACTGCTAATAAAGAACTTAATAATAATTTTTTCATTTTTGCTTCTCCATATTATATATAAATTAGTTAGTTTTTGAATAATTTTTTAATTAAATAAATAAATATTATTTAGTAATTTTTTAATATATATTTATTTAATTAATAATCACTCTCTTTGTCATCAAGAATGCAGGGCAAGTAAAACCTTGCATTATTTCTGGCAAATTGGGATACTATTGCAGCAAAAATTTCTGCCCCTACTTTATATAAAACTTTCAAGCAAATTTTCTTTATGAGTTATGGCCTTTTTGTTACAGGAACAGACACCAATATTGGTAAAACTGTAGTGTGTGCAGCGTTAATCCATCGTTATCGCGCAAGTATGCCGCTATGTTATTGGAAGCCTATTCAAACAGGTATAGAAATAGATGATGATACGGCAACAGTAAAACAGTTAGCTGAATGCGATAAAACAGAGATTTTTGATAAAGGTTTTCGTCTGCCTCGTCCCTTGTCCCCTCATTTATCAGCACAACTAGCAGGTAAAAAAATCCGCACATCTCCATTAGTAAATTTAATAATTGTCCGATGTAAAACAGCTTGGATAATTGAAGGGGCCGGTGGTGTGATGGTTCCTATTAATGAAAAACAACTGATGATTGACTTAGCAGTAGGTTTTGATTTACCCGTTTTGGTTGTTGCTCGTTCAACCCTAGGCACTATTAATCATACTTTGCTAACTTTAACCGCCTTACGTGATAGAGGTTTGCAACCTGCTGGTGTAGTAATGGTTGGAGAAAAAAACCCTGACAACCGATTAGCAATTGAGCAATACGGTAAAGTGCCTGTAGTTGCAGAAATGCCCCATTTTTCTAGCCTTACACCTTACACTTTAAGCCAATGGTCACAAAATAATTTTGATTCTGAAAATATTTTAAGACCATATCTAGGCCAAAATCACTAATAAGGGTAATTAGATGAAGGATTTAATAGCTAAAGATCGTGCTTATTTGTGGCATCCATACACACAAATGCTTACAGCACCTTCCCCGCTTCCAATTGTTAGCGCGAAAGGTGTTTATCTTTATACTGCTGATGGACAAAGGCTTTTAGATGGTATTTCTTCCTGGTGGGTAAATATTCATGGTCATAGCCACCCAAAATTAAATGAAGCTTTAGCTACTCAAGCTAACAAACTAGAGCATGTTATTTTTGCTGGTTGTACTCATCCACCAGCCGTTGAGCTAGCAGAAAAATTATTAGCTGTACTTCCAACTGGGCTAACCAAAGTTTTTTACTCCGATAATGGTTCAACTGCTGTTGAAGTAGCCTTAAAAATGGCATTTCAATATTGGCAAAACCTGGGCGAGAACAAACGACAAGTTTTTGTTACTCTACATGACGCTTATCATGGTGATACTGTAGGCTCAATGTCACCTAGCGAGTCGTCTATTTTTACTGCTCCTTTTAAGCAACTACTTTTTCCTGTCTCCCGTGCCTTTTCTCCCTATTGTTACCGCTGCCCAGTAGGGTTAAGCCGGGATACTTGTCAAATAGATTGTTTAAGCTCACTAAAAAAAATACTAGAAGAAAACCAGGACAAAATAGCAGCCGTGTTAGTTGAACCAATGCTACAAGGTGCTGGAGGAATGATTGTTTGGCCTAAAGAATTTTTAAGCCGTGTTCGCAAGCTCTGTGACCAATATAATACTTTACTAATTGCGGATGAAGTATTTACAGGCTTTGGACGTACAGGAAAAATGTTTGCTTGTGAACATGCTGAAATTACACCCGACATTATTTGCCTCTCTAAAGGCTTAACTGCTGGTTATTTACCTTTAGCAGCAACAGTTGTTAAAGAAAAAATTTATGAAGCTTTTTTAAGCTCTGACAGACAAAAAACCTTTTTTCATGGTCATTCCTACACTGCTAACCCTTTGGGATGTGCTG
>Ga0268299_1001734_pt1 | contig 33419 bp, 19 predicted proteins | sample NOBtaG_FD_193484 | JGI IMG/M metagenome (GOLD analysis project Ga0268299, IMG submission 193484) | Activated sludge microbial communities from bioreactor in Nijmegen, Gelderland, Netherland - NOB reactor | ecosystem: Engineered > Bioreactor > Aerobic > Activated sludge | place: Netherlands... | reverse complement strand
ACGATGCGCTCAGCTTGTTCTTGGGTGGCAACCCCTGCCCAAAGCGGATAAAAACCCGCCAGCGAAGGATGAGAATTTCGCTTCTTACTCTCAAAATCGTAGTCTAGAAAAAAGCCTGTCGCGGCGTCCCACATGAGTTCTGTGATGGTTGCCCGACGCTGTTCAGAGCGACTGCTCCAACTGGCGGACATCTCAGCTTGACCCAGCAGCTTATAAAAATCTGCCATATCCGTTTCATAAAAATAGAGAATTGAATTGAGATCGACAGGCAGATGTCCCAGCCAATGACCATCGCAGCGCGTCGTGTGATCCCAGCCGCTTTCACATGACGCCAGATCGTCGAGAAAATTGATGTCAAAATAGCGTGACAGCCCCGCATAGACTTTGCGATTGTGCGGCTGCTGCGTTCCCATCCACACGGTTTCATATTCTTTTTCAGCCAGCGGCAGCATTCGCTCGATAAACGTCCGCATATCAGCTTCGGATTGGCGGCGCTTGATGACTTCGGAAGCCAGCGCGATCATGCGCGTGAAAAAGGGCGGCTGGCTGCGGGAGAGGAAATAATAGCGGTTGCCGTTGGGGATGACGCCGAAACGCTGCAACAGATGCGCCATATTTTCGGTCATATCCACAATCAGCATCTCATGCTCGGTTTGATCGACGCCGAGTCCCATAAAATAGGAATCCCAGTAATACATTTCCTGGAAAAATCCCTCGTGGCTGGGAACGATGTATGGACAAGGCAAACCGATGAGCGTCCCGGTATCCTGTTCGTTCCGTCGAATCAGTTTCGACCAATAATTCGCGATATAGTCCAGCATCGGTGTCAGAGTCATGAGATTTTCCTCCGAATCAGATCGTTTGCAGAGTTGTCGCCTACGATTTTCAGGTGGTTTGCAGCGCGACTCGCTTCCCATCTTTCAAAAATGGCACGGCCTGCGCCCAGATTTTGCTGCCATCTTTGCTCATGATCGGCTCGGCGGAATACTGCGCCAGATAGCTGCGGCGCATCCGGTCAGTGGTATTAGGGCCGCTGCTGTGGAAAGTACGGCTGGAAAACACGGCGATGCTCCCCGCCGGGACAACAACCGTCACACCTGGGTCATCACCTTTGTAACCCACCTTATCATTTGAGCCTTCTTCAACCGTGTGTTCGATCAAATCGTCAGGCTTCATCCCGGCGCGCTCATAGGGCAAAACGTGAATCGTGCCATTTTCTTCGCTCATGTCGTCCAGCGCGCACCAGCACGAGAGATAAGCGCGATGATAATGACCGATATAGCCCGAATCCTGATGCCACGCGAATTTCAAACCCACCTCAGCAGATTTGACCACGTACTGTTCGTTGAACAAATATACATCGTCGCCCAACGTCGCCTGACACACGTCCGCCATGAGATCGCTGAACAAAAAGCTGGTGATGATCGCGCTTTCAGCCCCGCGATTGCTGATAAAATAGCGCTTTTTATAATGATTGATGCCGAGCGTCGTCACACCTTTGGCTTCCATCTCGGCTTCATATTTATCAATGTAACGCTGGCATTCGGCGCGCAGCCCTTCAAGCTGTTCGTCGGTCATCACATTTTCGAGAACAAAAAATCCCTGTTCATGAAATTGGTTGATTTGGGCGGGGGTAATCTGCATTCTCTGATCCTCATCAAAAATGTCTTGTGAGATTATCTTAACGCAATCCGGCGGCGCTTTGCCATAAATGCGATACCATGAAAGAGGCAAAATGGAGGAACAGCGTGGCAGACAACGCAGATGACAATATCTTCCCGGTAGTTATTATCGGCGCGGGCATCGCCGGGTTGACCGCAGCGGCTCACCTGGCTGAGCGCGGCATCCCACCCTTGATTCTGGAAGCGGATCGCCTGTGGCCTGGGGGTCGATTAGCCGGGGGCGACCACGACACTTTTGAATATCAAGGTCGCACATGGTCGTTTAACTCCGAACATGGCATCCACGCCGTCTGGGGCGGTTATGAAAATTTGCGCGCCATGATCGCCCGTTTTACCGACACCCAACTGATCGACTCCCCAGGTGAGGAATGGATTAACCGCTGGGGGCGCGAAGTGCGCATGATCGAGGCCGGAAATGCCGTGCGTTCGCGCTGGCTGCCCGCGCCGTTTCATTATTTACAACTGCTGTTTCACCCGCAAATCTGGGCAAACATCACGCCGCTCGATTTTCTTTCGCTGCCGGGATTCCTCTTCAGTATTTTGTGGACAGTGGGGCTAGACCCGCTCAAGGAGCAGATCGCGCTCGACGGCCTGATGATGGATGAATATTTTCGCGGCTGGACGCCTAATCTGCGCGCGACCTTTACGGGCGTGGGCGTTAATCTGCTGGCTGCGCCTGTCGAAACCATCAGCCTGACCGCGTTTATCGCCGCCCTGCGTTTTTATACCACGCTGCGGCGCGACTCGTGGCGAATGCAATATTTTCCCGATAACCCGCACAACTGCTTATTACAGCCGTTGATCGACCATATTCAAAATCGCGAAGGCAAAATTTTGTATGGCGCGACGGCGCAGCGTTTGGCGCGTGTGGGAGATGCATGGCGCGTGGTGGTCGAAGATTCGGTACGCGGAGGGATGCGCTCCCTGCTGGCGAAAAATGTGATTCTCGCCGTGCCGCCCGCCGCCGCCGAGCGTTTACTGATGAACAGCCCCGACACAGACGCAAAAAATATTCGCTTCCCCGGTGTGATCGGCAACGCCAGTGTGCGCCTGTGGTTCGATGCCAGCCCGCGCCCCGGCACTCCTGGCGGCATGTTCACGGGCGATTTTTTGCCGGATAATTTTTTCTGGCTACATCGCCTGTACGACGATTTTGCCGCGTGGCACAGCGAAACAGGCGGCAGCGCGATTGAAGTCCATCTCTATGCCCAAAATGACGTGATCGGGCAGCCGGATAATATTTTGCTGATTAAAATTCTGGATGATGTTCAGCGCGCGTTCCCGGCGATCAAAGGCCATTTTGTGCAGGGTGTCGTGCGGCGCAACAGCTTGAATCACCCAATTTTTCGCGTACCAACCGCCGACAGCCTGCATCTGCAAACGCCCTGGCAGAATATTCTGGCCTGCGGGGACTGGATCGGCTACCCCACGCCGTCTTTCTGGATGGAGCGCTCATGCGTCACTGGAATCGCGGCAGCCAATCAAATTTTGGCTTCAGAAGGCCGCGAATCCTTCGAAATTCTTCAGGTTCAGCAGGCCGAGGTCACAGCGCGGGCGTTGAGCGCAGCGGTGCGCGGTTTCCGCCGGACGTTTGGGCGCGCGATTTTGAGCGGCGCGCGGGGGATGAAAAAGCTGACGCCATCGGGTTAAAGTTTATCTTCGTCGTCAGGCTCTACATCGGCTACTTTTGCCATAGCCTGTTGAAACTTCTCTTTATCCCCACGTTGAGCGCGCTCATCCAGATAATCTTCGGTCATCAGTGCCGATACTTTTTCGGCCAGCGCTAGTGTAATCAGTTGGTTGATGGAGATATTTTCTTTTTCGGCCAGCTTCCGTGCCATATCATGAAGCGAGGCTGGTAGGCGAAGGCTGATTGTACTCATGATAGTTCTCCTATTTCCGCTAAAAACTCTTTCGCATTGACAAGTGGAGAGCGAATTCAAGGTGAGTTGTGGCACACCTGTGCTAAATGCGGACTGCTCCACCTGATATTCTGTGGTGTCACACCAGCGGGCGTTGCGATTATACGGTTTCTCCCCCGTATAGTTCTCTGGATAGCGCCCATTCCCGAATTTGTAGGCGTAGCGTTCTTGCAGCGAACGCCAGGTGTAGTCGGGGAAAGCACGCAGGATTTCCCACTGCTCAACGTTATTGTCAATCATGTCGCGCAGCTTCCCCAGATCGTCCTCATCCCAGAAATAACCGGTGCTTTTGTGGGTGGTACTACGTTCCGATGTGCTGCTATCGCGCCAGTGAACAGTGATGCGCTTGGTATGGCGGGTGATTTTGCTGATCTTGATGTAACGGGCAAACTGCTCAAACAGGTCGCGCTTTTCTTCACGCGGCACATCGTCCCAGCGGTTAATGATGAGTTCCAGCACCGGACGGGCTTCGACCAGCGAACGGGACTTATGTTCATTGGACTGGATGTGGTGCAGTTCGGCGCGTAAGCCTTCCAGTTCGTGTTCGGCGGCTTCGTAACGTGCCTGTGCTCGTGCCACCATCTCCGGGTGGGTCAGTAAGCCCAGACTGGCGATGATGTTATCTTTCGTCTGTTCCGCCTGCCGGATCGCTGCCTGCACCCGCCGCACATCTGCCTGATCGACGTTCTCCAGACTTGCCAGCGCTGCCTGCCACAGTGATTCATCAATGGTCGTCGCATGGAGGCGTTCTAATAGCATCTCATCCACCAGACCATCCACAATCGAGGCTTTGATGTTCCAGACATTTGAACGGTAGGGATACTCTGCCAGTTGATACTTGTAGTGCTTTGCTTCCGTCGCCCATGAACACGTCAGCCGCCGGTGCGGATACTCCGGCAGATCGTCCGTGTAGGCAAGATAGGCATAAGTCGGTTTCGGTTCTTCGCGTTCGTCTTTGTCATGGCGTATCCAGGGGCGATATGGAACATACTGTGGGTTCGGTTCACCGTAGAAATCGACGGGCGAGAGGCGGTTGTAGGCATACATGAACAGCTCGAGCGGGATAAGCCCCTCGTGGTTGTTGAACTGGACAATCGCGCCTTTGTGAATCCAATGCCCGATGTACGCCACGTTCACCAGCATGTTTCGCAGCCCATCCTGCGATGGGGTCAATCCACCAGTAAACGGCGAGCGTCGTTCCAAGTGATCCGTCACTTGAAACCCTTCGGGTATGGTCTCTTTAGGGATGTCTGGCAGGTAGGGACCATTCCGGTCAATCTGCTTCCACGTCGCGCTGAAATTGCCATCATGTTCACGGAATAATTCAAAATAGCGCAGCATCACATCGGCATACAGGTCAAACCGTTTGTACTTGCGGTAATCGGGGTTCAACACACCGTTGGGTAAATGGCTGCGTCCGTCCATTATGAAGCCGGGCAGGATTTTGCGTCCCGTCCACATCCCGCTGGCGCTCCGGCGATGGCGAGCTGCCACCAATCTGCCGCGTATCTGGTATTGCAGATAATCCGCTGCTCGCTGCGCTTCCTCGCGGAACATCTTCATGTGCGAAGAACCCATAATCGGATGGGCAAAGTCGTAAATCATCATCGGGGTCATGACCTGCACATTGTTCCGTTTGCAGGCATCAATGAAGATGTTGGTTTCAATCATGGTCACGTCACGGAAGAAGCGGTCTACATCCTGTGCCGCGACCAGTCCAATCTGCCCGGTTTCGATCAGATCATACAGCGTGGACATGCCTTTGCGCTCACGGATTTTCTTCGTACCGCTGACTCCTGCGTCCATATCAATCATGAACACATTTTCGCGCACCCAGCCCTGCCGCAGCAGATGTTCAATCATATCCACTGTTTGCAGGGTGGTCGAGATATTGCCGATCTGCCCTTCGGACGATTGGCGATAATAAACGGCAGCAGGTCGTCCCACTGGCAGTGGCTGGAGTTTATATGGATCAATGGGCTGTTCCGGGCGTTTCAGTGTTCTGGGCATCGCTCATCCTCCTTCCAATGAAAAACGCCCTACTCCCGCGAAAGTGATACGGCAAGAGCAAGGCGCATATTGTACAATGCTTCCTAGCCCTGCGACGTGTCATCAGCACCCGCGGGGTCAGCCAGATCATCGAGTACCACCTCGGTGGTCTGGCGCAACAACGAATTACTCTCAGTGTACTCATTTTCGCCCAGCCGCGCAACAATACGCAGCATGGAACGATACACCGACAGCAGATTGATGCCATCGGGTTCAGTATGCGGTTGTTCATCTGACAGGCACTCAGGCTTCAATGGCTGCCTCCTGCGTGATCTGGTTTTTGTGATATCGGACTGCCTCCAGAATGAAATGCCGTGCCATGTAGGAGTCGGGCAGTCTAAGCTGCTTCGCCAGTGCCTCGATCTCGGCGCGTTCCCGGTCCGTCAGCCGCATCGCAAAGATTCTTTTACGTGTCACCTGCCGAATAGGTAGGGTAGGGATTGTTGGTTTCTCCATCAGTCGCGTTCCTTCGTTTTACGCATGGTTTGAGCGTAGCACACTGACCCTGTGCGAACCCCGCATTTTTCCAGTTTCGGGTTAGCAATCTTGCGAAGGTGTCTGAAATATTTCAGCTCTCCGCCAGAATCAAAAGCTGACTGCTCAGTGTGTGGTACGCCCACGTTTTACTGATGCAATCAGCTTATCAAAGTCAGGTAGCACGACCCATGTAAATTTGGCAAATCTGACCGTCAAAATTGGCAAATCGCCCGTTAATTTTACAAAAAGCTGCGGAATGCCGTTCTGCGTAGGGCGGAGATAGTGCTTATCGAGTAAAATTGAACGTGATAACCAATCGTAATGTGAGCGAATTGATGTTAAGCAGTTTAGAAAATATTCAAGAGCATAATACGGCACTGGAAGCTCGCTTTGCCGATAAGCTCAAGGTCAACCATCAGTTGAACCGCCAGCTTGTAAGCTTTCAGGCAAACAAGAACAAACCCGGCTACCGCTGGTTCAAATATAAAGAAGGCTTCTCCGAGGCGCTTGTCCAGCACTTACTGGATCATCTCAACCTTGATGAAGGGCGTATTCTCGATCCTTTCGCTGGCACAGGAACCGCATTATTCGTCGCCAGTGAGCGTGGTCTGGATGCGACAGGCATTGAACTGCTGCCAGTGGGCTGTGAAATCATGGAAGTCCGTAAACTGGCACAGAACGGTGATGCAGCAGCTCTACGCTCTATCGTTGAGCACTGGCAGCGTGAACAGCTCTGGAAACAAGGGCAGTCTACTACCCCTTTCCCACATCTCCGAATTACTAGCGGCGCGTTTCCTGATGATACCCAGCAGGCATTAGATCGTTATCTGGCGGCGCTGGAGTCGGAAACAGGCGTTGCCGCACAAGTGCTTCGCTTTGCGGTGATGAGTGTGCTGGAGGAAATCAGCTACACCCGCAAAGATGGTCAGTATCTTCGGTGGGACTACCGCTCCGGGCGGCGGCAGGGCAGCAAACCTTTCGACAAGGGCAAAATCTTTGACTTTGATGAAGCCATCACCCGCAAGCTGGATGAAATTTACGCTGATCTCCAACCATCGGGTTTCCTACCGGGCTTCTTCAATGGCTCAGGTAAGAAGGGAAAAATTGAGGTAGTGCGAGGATCGTGTCTGGATGTGCTACCAACGCTGGAAACAGCGTCATTTGACGGGCTGATTACCTCACCGCCCTATGCCAATCGTTACGACTACACCCGCACTTATGCACTGGAACTGGCACTGCTTGGCGTGGATGAAACCGAAATCCGCGAGTTGCGTCAGTCGATGGTATCTTGCACTGTCGAGAACCGGGAAAAGACCGGACTTCAGGCTGTTTTCGAGCCTGATTTATATCGTCAGGCATCAGCGGCTTTTGACCATCAGCAGGAATTACAATCTATCCTCAGTTATCTCGAATGGCAGAAAAGCACAAAGTCGCTCAACAACTCTGGCATCCCACGCATGGTGCGAAACTACTTCTTCGAGCTGGCGCTGGTAATCTTCGAGTGCGCTCGTATCTTGAAACCCGGTGCGCCGTTTGTGATGGTTAATGATAACGTGCGCTACGGCGGTGCGATTATCCCAGTGGATCTCATCCTCTCTGACTTTGCAGAACAGGCAGGCTTTGATGTGGAGATAATCTGGGTGCTGCCGACAGGAAAGGGCAACAGCAGCCAGCAGATGGGCTTACATGGTCGTGAAGAAGTGCGAAAGTGTATCTATATCTGGCGGCGTAGGAGCGAGTAATGCCGAAAAAAACCAATGATGCCCACATTGAAGCCTGGACGCTTGACCAGCTTGCCAAGAGCGCCTTCTTTCACCGTAAGCTGCATGAATGGAAGCTGTTGGAAATTGCCGACCAGATTGACCAGGTGCGGGGCGAAAATCTGAACTGGGATAGTCTCAACATCTCGGAACAGGCATGGAATAAAGTCATTCACCGGGGCATCAAGCCTGTTGTGGTGTTTGCTCATCCTTTTGTGCTGCAAACGGTACAGGGTTCGGCGGGCTACTATCGAATGTTGGCGATGGTGTCCCAAAAGTCGATGAAGCGGGTCGGCATCAGTCTCGACAGCTATGAAACTGGCAAGCCTATTCCGAATGAGGCAATGGCGATCACCATTGCCCAACATCTCAATCGGATTGTCAGCGTACTGGTTGAAGCGGATGAAGAGATTGACGCAAGAGAATTCGACTTATGGCGCGGCATGGCAGCCGGTTCACAGGCACAGGGTTCGTGGCAAAATAATAAAGGCGCTTCAGCCGAAGTAGCCATCCGAGAGATCATCTTACGGCGGCTGCAAGAGCGCGAAATCATCTCTGGCGAGGAAGCCAGTACCACAAAGATTGCTCTGGGCGATGGTCGAGTGCTGGTTTTTGCTGATGAGCCTGATGTTGCCATTTATCAGAACGATATGCCGCAGGTGGCAGTTGAGGTCAAAGGTGGCATTGACCCGGCTGGTGTGTTGGAACGTATTGGTGCAGCGCTCAAAAGCCTCCAACGCACACGACAGGAAAATCCGAACTCTGTTACGGTTCTAATCCTTCAAGATGTTTCCATGACCGAAAGAGCAAAGGAAGACCTGAATCTCAGCACCGGAACAGTCACATACCTGTTTAATGCCAAAGATATCCTTGAGAATGATGAAAAACGAGAAGAATTCTTTCAGATTTTAAGTGTGTGAAGCCAGGACCTACGCTTTGCCTAAATTGGCACCTTATCTTCAAGTTACATTTCCATTTGACAATCCATAAATGCAGAACTTTCTGACGGGGCACTGATTACATTGTGGATTTTGGAGTTTACATACCAAAGCACACAGGTCAAGTAAGGCAAGATTATATTCTCTTGCTTTTCCGGGTGGTAAAATTTCTTGGGCTAGATTGATTAGGAATTTCTTTCGTGCCGGATTTGCTGGCAGAGGATCTTTTATGCCAAATATCCTGTGAAGCAATCTAGCGACGTTTGTATCGACTATAGGCACATCTTGCCTGAATGCAAAACTTAACACTGCACGAGCCGCATAATCTCCCACACCCGTTAAAGCCAATAAATCCGCTAAATTTGTGGGGATTTGACCATGATGCCGATCAACTAATTCCTGTGCCAGAGACCTGAGTTCTTTTGCCCTATACAGAAAACCAAGGGGTCTGATGACATCCTCAATGTCCCGTATCTCAGCCTGACTCAGCCTGAATGGATCTGGGTAATCTGCAATGAGTTTAGAATACGCATCAACTACAGTCTGGCGTGCAACAGTTTGCTGCAACAGCTTTTCTGCCAGAAGAACATAGAATGGATTTGACGTTCTTCGCCAAGGGAAATCACGCTGGAATTTTACAAACCAGTTGAGCAGATTTTCCTGAAATTGGACTTTGTCTTCCTCAGATAACATCTGCAATTTGGGCTTTACGGGATTTATTTATAGAACTCTCTTCACAATCCGCTCTCAGGAAAGTCATAATACTTTGAGCTAAATGTTCAGCCAATTGACAGGGAACACCATTTGTTATCATCTTGAATTTATCGGTCAACGAAAAATCCGGGGGCAATATGTATTCGTCAGGTACGGTTTGAATGCGTAATGCTTCTCGTACTGACAATCTCCGGGGTTTCCATGGATGTATATGCACTTCATTGTTGCCATACCAGGCTGTAGGGCTGTATCTATATCTATGAAGCCTCTTAAAAGATTTGCCGGAAACATCTCCTTCATCAATCTGCCAGAACTTCTTGGAGTAAGCCTTAAATACTTCATTGCCATTTGGTAAATCTTCTACATCTCCGCTCAAGAGAGGATTTACGGTCAATTCAATCGGAATGTTTGTGGGTACTGAGACATTACATCCAAGGGGAGATACACCAGGCCATGGGTAATGTTTTGCTCCTGGAAAAACTGGTTCAGGCCATGGAAACCAATTTCCTGCACCTAAAAGCATTTTTGAAAGATATGCAGATGAAACAAATTCTTTTTGAAAGCCTATTATAAAAAGACGCTCCCTTTCCTGAGGTACTCCAAATTCAAGTGCATTTAGTATTTTGACATCAACGATATAGCCTGCTTTTCCTTTGGTGAATTGAGAGAGCATCCGCTTAAGATAAGGTTTATGCTTTTTCTGTCTGATTAAACCAGGCACGTTCTCCATTACAAAAAAAGGCGGTCTTATATCGCAGATTAGATTCACAAAAACTTGCGTTAGTTTACCTCGTTCACCATTAACGCCTTCATTATTGCCAGATACGCTAAAATCCGGGCAAGGAGACCCACCGACAATACCAAAGAGAGGCGATTTATTGGACCCGAAAGCCATTTCAAAAATTTCATTAGCATCTAAATTTGTAATGCTGGTACGAGCAGCTACTTTAGCATCTGCCTCAACCCTCCCGCGACTTTTTCTCAAGCTAGATAGACCTGCTTCGTACATATCAGCAAATGCTGGTTTTATCTCATTCGTCCAAACTACATCGAAACCTGCCTGTTCAAAACCAATATCTAAAAAACCACCACCGGTAAAGAAAGAAAGCAATGGTATACGCATAATTTACAGCTCGCTCAATTTGAAATAACCCATATCAGAATCTCCCATGCCGCTTATAACTACTGCTCTATCGAGAAAACGGTTAAAGTGTTCGCAGGCGGTCTCAGGCACTAACGCACAATTGTGGCAGGCAGCCAAATTACATGAGTCTGGGCCTTGCCCACTATGACCGCCAATTTCCATACATACAGGATCGGCTGAGCACCAGAGGGCATTTTGTAATGCACGGAGAATAACAGGCTCGATATAGCTCGGCTTACCCATTCGCACTAATCCGCCCATTGTACCCTCTGCATCGCCATCAGCGGTATAGATCAATATGCCTGCCATAGGAGAACTTAAGTCTGAAGAAACATACAACCTTTCACGTAAGGCTGCTGAACTGTAACCACACTCAAAGGTGAGTCGGTTCATAATAAGATGTGCAAGCGTGTGAAGGAGTACAAATCTAGGTGTAATCTGCTGTTGTCTTAGTCTGCGAGACTGTTGAACAGCAATATAACGACTTTCAAGTTGTTTGATTCGATGTACTACTGTTTCTTGCTGCTCCCAAAGCTGTAAACGGTTTTCATCGAGTTCAAAGTAAATCCCCTCGCCGTAAACAACATATGCTGGCAACCAGTTATTTTCAAATTGATCTCGCCGAAGCATCGCACGCCGATCATCCAAACTTTGTCCATTTTCAGCAAATACACGGGTGAACCCCGCCATCGCGCGAGTTTCTCTGAGCCTATCAATAAGCATTATTTTAGAGAAGAATTCACCTATAGGATGAGCATAATTACCAAGGGGCATTTCTTTGATGTCTAGAATACTTCCCTGACGTGGCTTCCGTAGAACTTGATATTCTTCTCTTCTAAAGCGTGTTTCTATGTCCTCATCGTGTTCGCTTTCCATCGCTTCTTGGTTTTCTACTGAAATTCCCAAAGCAATCTCTGCCGCGCTCCGAATCTGTTCATCATTGTACTGGTCTAGCATCAGTGGATACTGTCTGCGTAATCCACTAAGCAGTATCGTCCAACGTGTATCAGGATCTAATGCAGTCGTTGCATCAAAGAGTGTTCTAGTAAGCGTTGAAAGAGGAGGTTGCTCGAAGAGTGCTATCAAATCTTGTGATACGACATTACTCTCTCTGGGTAAGTAAATTGCGCTCTTTACTTGTGCAAAATAAATGTTAGAGGCGCTGCGAAGCGCCCCCCGGAGGTGACAACCACACTCCTCGCCGTTCTCGGTTCCTAACCAGGGTTTCAGCCCTCTACAAAAAAATATACTTCCATTGTCCAATAGGGTTTTACTCAGGTACGTCGTGCCATCGGGGTAAGCCTCCATAATTGAACCCAGATCACGAGATAAACCACAATCGCACTTCACCTTCTGCCCAGAAAGGGAAGCACTTCCCGTAGATATTAGACGCAATTTTTCATTACATTGAGGATGAGCATCTCTATGTACCCATTCCCGCCAGGGGAAATCCTGTAAATGACCAGCCTCACACATTGACACGAACGGAACTTGAAACATGAAACTAGGCTTCTGGCATTCGGGACATTTTGGTCTACCGCGTTCAGCAAGTGGACGCTCATCTAAACGATGGCATCTCGGACAAAAATGCCACCGTGGGAATCGCAAAAATGGGATTGTCAAACCTGTGTTGGGTATGTCTTGTCCAAGAACTGTTTTTTCTCTATAATCTGGTGGAAGTCGAAAATGAGCTACATTTAACAACCGTTGTAGTCGCCATTCTTCTACTACATATTCATCTATATCAATCCTCTGTGAGTTATCTTCCCGTTTGTACCAGTGATCTAATCCAGCAGTTATCAGTCCAACACCACCCTGAACAACGGTCATTGCACCCACACCAAAAGGGGCTATCAATTGTGAGCGACGTAATGGATTTCTAGCCATAGTGTTTATCCTGCGTTGATTTCTTCATCTTGGAGTAGATATAAGGTGGTGATTTGGGCTTCGCATTCGGCATCCACGTTTCGCATCGAGGTTGGTGTAGACCATGACAGTAGTTTTTGTTCTGCACTAGCATAAGCACCAGCAGATCTTAATAAAGGGATGTCCTGTGCCATACGAAAAGAGGACATTTCACCCCATTCTGTCCGTTGCCAACGTCTCCACTCGGCTGCACGTTCATCAAATACACGCTCAAAGTTGGTTACTTCACCCTCGTCAATTTCACGTACTCTTGGCAAAAGTATGTTTTTTAGGTCATCAATGAGTTTAGTTGGGTATGGATATGGCCTCCCTGCTAATGCAGCGTTTCCAGTCTGGCGAACGAATAGAGCCATAATTGCGTGTAACGCACGATCAACAATCGGCGGAGAAAACGGCGTAACACTTACAGGTTCAACCTGAGCATAAAGTCGCTCGTGATAGCTTCTGAATTTTTCAAAATGTGATCGATCTCGCGGTTTTGATGCCGTGTAAATTGTTACCACCAAACCTGGACGCTCCCACCATCTCCGTCCAACACGCCCGGTGACTTGAATGTATTGGGAGGTGGATTTCGGCTGACCAACTACCGACATTAATGATAGGCGGTCAATATCTACTCCCACCTCCAAGATGTTTGATGCGAGACAAACATCTACAGGTTTTTTGTCGGACTTGGAAGTACAACTTATTTCTAGATCAGCTATCGCTTCAGGCACCTCGTCACTTCTCAGGCGACCAGTCAATTCCCTAACACGCCATAAGCTGCGCATTCCTGCAAATGAAATGCCTATTCGATTCGCCATCACCTTAAGATAATCAGGAATGTCCGACTGAAATAACGAAAGGGTTGTGCCAAGTTCTCGTAAACTGTTGAAAAAAATCAAAAGTGTCCACCAAGGATCGCGTGCTTTGGCATCGGTTATTGCAACAGGCGCTTGAATCAATGCTGTAAAGGTTCTTACCTGCACTGTCTGTAGTGAGCCTAATCCCGGTGCGTGAACACCTACATACAAACGTCCTGGCAGGAGTTTGCCTTCATCATTCTTGGCATATCTAGCAAAAAACGAATCGTCAGCGTCCAGTCCCGTGGGTGGAAACAAAACTATATCGTTACGTCCGTAAAGAGCTTTGATTTGCTCTGCATAACGTCTGATGGTTGCAGTTGAACTCACTATCTTGGGTGGTATAGGAGGCGTAGCTCGTCGGTCTGTACAAAGCTCCTCGATGACTGTCTCATAAAGCCCGACCATTGAACCAAGAGGACCCGCAATCAAATGTAGTTCATCTTGGATGATCAATCCTGGGGGCGAACTCTGGCGTATACCTTCCTCGTCTATTCCGAACAACGCTCTGGATTCTGGTTTCCAAGCAAGCGTAGCAAACTTATCAACCGTGCCAATCACGATTGAAGGTCTATAAGCATAAATATCCTCATCAATTACGTAAATTGGTAGATCATGTGTGAACTGGCACGAATTATCAGGACATTTAAATACAACTGTATTCCCGGCACGAAAATAACCAGCTACTTTGGGAGCTTCTCTCGTTGTTCCTCTTGGATGGTTGATTGGTCCCATTTGTGCGCCACACCATGGGCAGCGGCTGAGGATAAATTTGTTCTCCGTTGATCTATCCCCTTTGTTTAAACCCCTTAAGGTTTCTAAAGCATCCGATCTCGTATTGGGAGTATTAGCGCTTCCCACCCAAATTCCGATTGAAAATGGATCATCGCCGAGTTCAGATACATGAGATCGGCGCAAAGACTCCATCGCACAGATTAATCCTGATGCTCTTTGGAATTGCTGTGCAGTTAACAACCGGAGCGTATACCGCATCAATACATGCACACCCGTGTCCTTTGGATTTATAAGGCGGCGCATGAATATCGTAAACGCTGTTAATCCAAGATATGCTTCGGTCTTTCCCCCACCGGTTGGGAACCAAATCAACTCAACTGTTTTACGATCTAAGGCATCAAAATCCGTTGAGGATTGTAAAGACATTAGCAAGAAAGCGATTTGAAAAGCCCGCCATTTCCCTCTACCCCCACTTACATCTGATATCTCAGGTTCTTGGTATGGCTGGGTGAAATCAAAGCGTTTCGTATCGTTGTTGTAGATTGCGGATCGAGACTCCCTACGTGAATGAAGTTGCTGCAATAAAATCGCATGATTTGCTAATTTAAATGCTTGGAGAGCGATGGGGTTGGTGTAGAGATAATCTAAACCGTTTTTCATTCTATTGGCACAACGCTCACATTGTTCTAGGTGTTGTGTAGCTGCTTCTCGCAACCTGAGAGCAAGGTGAGGAATCTGTGCTTTCTTTGCCTGTATCCAATCTTCATAAAGGTCTACAATTCTGGTGAGACTTGCAAATCCATCGTCCTTAGAATCAAGCCCAGCCAAACTAACCATTGAAACATCAACTGGCTGACCATCTGAGTCTTTGATATCTGGAGTGATACTGGGAGTTTCAAAGTAGGGCAAACATTCTGCTGTTACTTCGGAGACTTTGCCTGCTGAATCCTTGTGGTACCAATTTGCGGCGCATCCATGACCAACAGCATATGTATCGAAATTCCGATATAGGAGAGACAAAGATGTTTCTTCATTATCCTGAATTCTCAGAGGAGATTCGGGATAGGGCAGGATACAATTTTTATTGGCTGAAGAGCTAATAGTCACCTGGAAAAATGATTGAAACAAACAATATTCATCATTCCTACCCAGCACATCACTACGATTCACCAAACATACAGTTATTATATGTTCGTTGGTATTGTGAGCGTGGGGGTTAGGACGAGAAAACACTTCAATTTGGAGATCCAATTGTTCAGTGTTTTCTTCATTGCGGAAACTAGACGAGACTCGTTTGCCACGAGTCGAAATCAATGCATTTGCATCGAACTCTTCAACAATAGTAACTGGTCTGCGAAGCCACCACGTCCACTGAGAATTGCCAACTCCTATCCCAAAACTTTGATATCTTCCTCCCGTAGCCTTGACCACCAGTTTTGAGCCAGGCATAAGTTCAACAAGGAAACTGATGCCCATACTGCTGGGTCGATAGGTATTTGATGCAGACAGATCTAGATCGCTTAGGGACTCATCCCCCTGTATGTTTTCCACATTGTGTATAGCCTGCTCTAAGCTGCGCATATAGCTCTCACTCGGCTCATTATCTGTGGTAGTTTCATCTTCGCTAGCAAGAGATGTTAAGCCGGTGGCCGCCACACCTGCATCTTGTGCGGTATCTTCTACCATAGTTGCAAATGGATAGAGAACACCTATCCCATACCGCTTAGTTGGGGGATCGCGTTGAAGAATTTCTTCACCAGATGCTTTTTGGATCCAAGGGCCACGAGCATCATCTGGATTGGCGAATTTGACGGGCTGCGAGCAATCAACTTCTTTTCCTGATGGCGCTGGACCTACCAACTCGCGCCGCAGGGTATATAACATATAATTGCGGTCAGTAATACTGTCTGCCATTTTTCCCCCAATTATTTAAGAAGCACATGCAAAATCTCATCGCGTACTGCCATACTTGCAAGAATAGTAAGCCACTTGAGGGGGCGTGTCATAGCTATGTAGAAAAGTGATGAAGCTCTTTCCCCAGCTATTTGCTCGACATCTGTTACAACTACAGCGTGACTTTCTAATCCTTTAAATGAGTGAATGCTTCCGTATCGGACATGCTTTTTCCCCGCATCGTCAAAAGAACGTAACCGACTTGCCCACTCGCCCTGGATTTTATTTACGGTAGCAAATGAATTAGCTCTGGTTGAAAGTACAACTATATCCGAATAAGCGAAGCCCGTTTTCACAAGCTCATCCAATGTTTCAACGAGATAATGCGCTTGTTGGGTTGCATCGGTATAGTATTTCAATTTTGGCTCAATCTTATCATCAGGTCTTAATACACGGCTGTATCCGGGTGTTAAGTTGCCAAGCAATTGCACAAGAGCAGTTATACGAGGTGTGTTACGACAATTCACTCGTAGCGAGAAAACAGTTGGTGAACCAAGCCGAGTATGAATTGCGTCATCAAGGGTTATGTCTGTGACCGAATCGTAAATTGCTTGTCTCTCAAAATCTCCAAAAAATCTCCATTGCCCTTTAGACAGCCCTCCTTTCAAGCTTAAATCGAGGAAATCAAGGTAATTCCCTCTCAAGATATCTTGGGCTTCGTCAATAATTAGTTCATCATAAACAAATTGCTCTGTATTAGGCTGCAAGAGTTTCTCAATAGCTAAATTTGGAAGATTTTCTTGCCAATAATCAGAAGACGTTTGTTCTTCTGGTGGATTCTCCCCTGAAACCGTAACCATGTATTTGTGTAAATTTGAAACAGTAACTCCCTGTTTTAGTGCCGAAGTATCATCCTCAAGTCTGCGCCCCAGTTGTTTATTAAAACATAAAAATAGCACCTTGCGTCCCAATAAATAACTGCGCCTAGCTGCTTCAATAGCTAATAAAGTTTTTCCTGTACCTGCTGGTCCAGAAAAAATAACACGCGCGTTATTGTCCATTGCGTCCAGCGCAATAAATTGTTCTTCTGTGTATTTCTTAATTTCGGTGTCAAGTTGTTCATGCTGAATTTTGGGAGGAGTAAAAAACTCAAAGTCAGGTCTCAAAAGAGTAGCGATTTGATTACATTGGCTAGGCGTTGGCTCCTTGGTTTCGGGTCTATACCATCTAGCGCCGTGATTAAGAACATGTTCTCTGGCTTTGTTGAAGACACTCAAAATTGAGCGACTTAAAGCTTGTTGGCGGAATGTTGTTCCATTGATTACTTGCCAATCATGCCACTCGTTCGAGCTAATACTTAAATCTAGGTAAGGAAAGACGACAGATGACCAAAAAAGTATTGCACCTAAATCGGGGACTTTACTGACTATTCGATCTCGTAAACTGTGCATCGCTTCCGAGGCTTGTCTAAACGGACCTCTAGCATCTGGCTGTGGGTCAGAGCCGTAATACCATAAACCCTCTTCCCTGCGAATGTGAGATGCTGCTTTAACTTCTAAACAAATTACACCACGGGAGGGAACTATTATGACAAAATCAACCTCCCCAGCTAGACGCTTAGCGTGTTGAGCGATATCAAGCGAGTGTAATACAATCCAATCAGACGTATTGGGATCATCGCGCAATTTCTGAAATATCTCTAGTTCACCTTTACTTTTTGTATCGGTATAGACTTTGGCTGGTATCATACGTGCCATATTAGTTGCCCAGTCTAAAAGGAACACCAATTCGTGAAAAAGAGACTTTGTAGGTCTTTGACAGAATATCTTCAACGCGAAATGCAGTTAGTCCTGCATCTTCATCATTTTCCGCAAATTTGAATTCGATCTTCCCATTCCGCTTAAATTCATTAGGCGAAATCTTATCAACTTGATCAAGTAGCACTTCGCGTAATCGATAACCCGCTTTACGATGGGCACTACCGATAAATTCCATGCTACTCCAATATTCTTTGGCTTGAGACTCAAGCCCTACTAATCGCATTATCGCAAGAAAGTCCTTTTGGCTACGGGTTTTTATGTTTCTGGGAAAAATCCAGTTCCTGACGTTTATCTCGTTGGCAATATCTGACCCAAGATCTAACAGATCAATACTCGTTTTGAGCAAACCGTGTTTAATCACGTACTCTTTCAGGCGATTTTTCCATTCATACTGCCGTTGACGAACTGAACTCGCCCCTGCTCCCATAATTTGGTCCGCAATAGGAACGATATAATCCCCCCCGCCACTTGTACGAACTAAAATGAAAGTTCCGGGTTTCAATTCTCGCACCGAAATTGGTTTAACCCGATTGTCATCATCTTCATCAAGGTCAATGATCAAAACGTTTGCTGAATCGTCTGCCTCAACAAATATGGCTTGCTCCCCTTCCAAAACAACACATCTCGCTTCAATTTCCTCGTAATCTCGATGTCCATCTCGGCTTGTATAAACTGCTAAAGCCTCATTTTCAATGGTAAGCAATAAACTTTCAGCAGTTATTCCCAAGTCTTCCACAGGCTGATGGTCAGTAAAATTAGTGCGTTTAGAACGAGCAGGGATGTATTGGGCAACAAATGTTTCGGGCAACTTCCAAGCATCGCGCATCCAATTGAAATGCACTATATGCGTTTCATACGCTCTAGGAGATGTATAAATGCTATCTGGAAACCATTTAGGTGAGCCAATCGTGATAACACTGTCAAAACAATTACTAGAAACCATCTGGGTATAATGAACTGCTTGAACCCGATGGCGTAGGTTAGGGTACAACTGTATTACATCATCAACATGCGGAATTAACCGCGATTCCTTTATGACCCATGCTACACTTTGATACGATCCACTAAGCTCTACAAGCTTGTTGAGTAGGGGATTCATGTCATCCTGATACATTCGCTTAAGTGAAGTAAGTAGCTCTAGTGCTGGTTGGGCAAAATCAGGATAAACTGCCCCACAACGTTTTAGATGATTTGATAATTCATCATAGATTTCCAAGATTCTCTGGTCACGATATTCATTTAGAAATGGGGCTGCCGTAAGCCCAAATCGGAAACGACGCAAATCACTGAAGTATTTTTGCCAGTATGAGTCATTTGCTGACTCCCCAATCTGCTCCTTCAGCATGTTTAATTTGAGGGAAAACTGCCCAAATTCACTGTATTTGACCCGGTGGCGTTGAACAGTAGAACGAGCAGCACATTCATAAATGGTGTCTACTTGTTCCAGAGTTGGAAGGCTCATTAAATCTCATCCTGAAATATTATTGCATCTACTCCGTATGGCAAATCAAAGTTAAGTTTACCCTGCTTACTCTCTGTCCTTCTTGTGTACCTTTGATTAACATTATCCACAGCATCTTGGAATGCTCTCTCAGTACGATCTAGCACAACGATTTGATGACTCATCAACCATTTTGGGTGATGCCTCAGATAGGCATTGGAACCATCAAAAATAACAATGGGAGGATTTTGGATTTCCAAAGGAATATCTAAATCAGTTTCGGTAGATACAGGCAAAATTTGGCATCGGTAAGCTTCATTTGCCCCAAGTAACTGTTCTGCTCGTAAAATATCTTGAGGCTTTCCTTGAAGGATATTTTTACTATCTTCCAAGGTTAGAATAGTTTCTGTTGCTTCAATGCGAAAGAGTGAAAGTTGAGTAACTATCAAGCAATCTAATTGGGTTTGGGTGACAAAGGATCGCGGTTCCTCAATGCAAGCCTTTATAAAATCAGTTTCTAGCTCTACCTTGCCGCCTTTTTGGTAGTTTGGTAGCCTAAAATCTCTTTCAGCGATAAGGAGTTTGGATACATTTTCTTTCAACCGAAATTGGATGCTTTCCCGCTTACCAGTTGAAATACAAATATGTATCTGCCCGTCCTTGTCATAAAATCTTTCAATAACTCCGCGCAGTTTTCTGTTCTTTGTCTGATATACTACGGAGGTTCCGATTGGCTGTGACACAATAAATTGAAAATACTCCTCAGAAATTCGTGACTTGTTTGAACCCGCTAATACGGTCCCTAAAGCCACGAACATGCTTGCATAGGCACGCATTGGAAGAGCTAAAGCAATAATAGATCTGGTTTTTCCTCTTTGAGTTTGAGCAATTTGCATACCAAACTCAATATATTGGGTACACCAAGTTGGTAGTGGCTGACACCTTCCACCTTGTATATATCCCAAACTTGAAGGGATGTGTGTCATGCGGCAAACTCTACCCTCTAAAGTACAACGTCTCTTAAATAATAATAGCACTTGAAGTTCTTTGTATTGGTAAAGGTTATGAATTTACCATTTGCAGAAATGATACTGAGGTTGATTTATCAACAGACGACCATTACTTATATCGCAAAAAATATTATGGCTGATGAATGATCACCAGCCGGGGAAATAAAAACGGCTGCCCGTTTCACGCTGGACAGCCATAGACTTTGTTCAGTTCCTTGTGCGCGTTTCGCCGCAGCATGTGGATCGTGTATTTCGACAACCCCAGCCGCTCAACTAAGGTCTTGCAGCTTTCGTATGCCGCCATGCTCTGCACCGTCGCCGCCATGCGGAGATTGCCTTCCGCTTCGTAGCGTGCGACCAAGCGCAGCAGCGGCGCTTCCACTCCGGCGAGATGCCGATCCCGCCATGTCTCTTGATGCGGCTTGAAGAGTTCCAACTTCTCACACAACTCCTCGCGCATCGGCTTGACCACGCTCGTCAGCCACCAGCACTTCTTCGTCCCGCTGCGCCCGGCGATGGCTGCCGCCTCGTCCGGTCCGACTTCGGTGGTGATATAGTACAACGCTGCCAGATGCGGCAGACTGTCCATGTACTTATCCGCCATTTCGGTGATGACCTTTTCAATGTCAACGCGGAGTTCAATCGCTTCGGCATAGGTCGCGTGACCAATGATATGCGAGTGGTCGTAACCGTCGATGATGAAATCATCAGGATCACCGCTGCGGGTGGCGATGTCTTCCAGATACATCTCCCGGCGATAGAACTTGCGGTAAAGCTGCGGATTGGTGCGATTCAGCAGCAGCTTGAGCGCTCCACCTTTGTCCACTGTCGCTAGCATGGAAGTATCGGCGCTGATGTCCATCCACAGCCGCATGAAAGCGTGGGAGATTAAGTCAGGGATGTCCAATTCGTGATTGCGATAGTAGCGCAGCAGGCGGTTGAAACTGGGGATCAGATCATCATAAATCTGCTCAAAGGTGCGCCGCCCTGCCCACCCTGTCGGATAGGTCGCAACACGCGGAAACGGTCTAATCTGACTGCGAATCTTAGAACGAACATCGTTGTCGAACATGGGGAACTCCCCTCCTCAATCACGCTGGAAATCGCCAGCACGTTGAGCGCTACCGCTCGAACATGCGGGGACAGCGCAGAAGGGGGTCACTGTCCAGCACGAGCGCAGCAAGAGGCAGTGGTTCGGCAGTCCCGCCGGAACGGTGGTACTGGCGTACCGCTGCTGGTGCTGGAGAGGGGGTTCCCTCGCGCTGTAATATCGTCCGCGCGGCGGTAGTGCGAGGGGGAATTTATGCTAAATAGTTGTTACGAAGCGATAGATGAGGGAGTTAATTTGCCAGGGAAGAAACCGCTTTGTGCAAGCATTCATAGCACAGCTTGCATCATTGCCTTTTGCCATGTAATTTCATTTGCCTATAATAGAAATAATGTTTCGATCAACAAATAAGCTTATAGAGAACAGAAAACAAAGCCAACTGAACTCACGTTCGCAAATTGAGCGAAATCATTTGGATTTGGTGTCATTCCTCCATTAAATGTCTACTGCTGTCGCCATAGCTTTGCGTATATTGTATAAATATGACCTTACCCTGCGAGGCTGTGTTGACATTTTCCCTCAAGACACAATATCAATTTGAGTACGAATGTCAATAGAACCTGGATAATATATGCGATATTTGCAGTTCCCGGTGGTATTATTTTGAAGGCTTTTTGAATGTGTGTAAGATAAATTAGGCTGATCGTAAAAAATACATTCAGTAAAATATTTCTGCATCAGCCTTCATTCATTTTAGAAGTTATAAGCTTTGTTCGATTGAACCAAACTTGATATCAAACATTAGAAAGACCGTGTGATTTTTAAATCCATTATTGGAGTCGCTTTATGGATCATCTGCCTCCATCTGAGGGTGAAAGACGCGCATTAGGGGGATATGTTCCCCAGTATTTAATTGCAAGTAAACTCGTTATCACCAGTTTGTTAGAAGGTGAATTTGAGTGGATTCGTCTGGTTGATCCTGAGGCAGGTCGTTTAGATGATATTCAAATCGGAACTCCAAACCGAGTTGATGCCTATCAGATTAAATGGAGTCAATACGAAGGTGCTTTTACCTTTCGCCAATGGACCCAAAGCGATAGCCCACCTTTAATCGCTCAACTTGTCGACGGTTGGCAACGTCTAAAGCTCCAGTATCCCAATCGACATGTCCTTGTGCATTTATTAACCAATGATTATCCATCTGTAAATGATGAATTATCAACGGCAGGAGGAACATCGCGGCATTTTGCAGCCTTTGTGAGAGATAGTTGGTTAAACATAAAGAAGGGCAATCCAGTTGATACCGCATGGCAAGAGGCATGGAACGAGCTACACCAAATTTGCGGCTTGCCTTCTGAGGAATTTCACAATTTTGTACAAGCGTGTGAACTGGATTTTAGATTTGTATATCCCTTGGCAGATTTTCCCGGCGCATATCAAGTTCAGAGAGAACAAGAAGACTTGCAAGGACTATCTGCATATTTGATGGAAAAGGTAGCAAGAAGTAGTAGCAGACAACCCGTTCAGATAAGCCGAAGAGAAATAATTCGGGATCTTCATTGGTCGTCAAGATTTGAATATCGAAATCGTCACTCATTCCCTGTTGATGAAAATCGTTATGTTCCTATACAAGAGAGCATAGATGAGCTATCGCACAAGCTAGAGAACTTGAGCGGTGGCTATCTGGCGATTGTTGGTTCGGCTGGATCAGGCAAGTCATCATTACTAACCAGAACGTTAGAGCAGAGACCTGAAAGACTCGTAAAATATTATGCTTATGTACCGGACGATGAAGACACAGGTTTCATCCGAGGTGAGGCACAGAATTTCTTTGCGGACATAAATCTGACCATACAAAAACAGGGGATTTCAAGGGGAAAAGTTGCGCGTGACAGACGAGAGGCAATACAACAGTTTCAATCGAATCTGGAATTATTGAGTCGCAACTGGAGGCAAACAGGGGTTAAAACCATTCTTCTTATTGATGGATTGGATCATATTCCTCGCGAGCAATCGCCAAGGAACTCTCTCCTTTCTGACCTGCCACTTCCAAATCGTGTTCCCGAAGGGGTCTATTTGGTACTAGGAACCCGAGACGATCAATTGGTGGATTTGGCTTTGGAAATACGACAACAAATCTCTGAACAAGCACATCGTGTAGAAATGCAGCCTTTGAGTCGAGAGGCAGTCATAGAGATAACCACACGCTTCAATCTGCCTGTTCAACTCACCGATGAAGATAGACAAAGGATATTCGAACTCTCAGAAGGACATCCCCTTGCTCTTGATTATATTTTAAGAAGATTCCAGAACCCAGGTTCGAAAACCGTGCAACAAATCCTCCTAGAGGTTCCAAACTTTGATGGGGATATTCGAAATGAGTATGAAAAATACTGGGAAGCCTTTGTCAGGCAAGATATAGAATTGAAAAAACTACTCGGTTTGATTGCCCGAATGCGGCGTGCTATTGATATAGATTGGCTGGAAAACCATTTCAGCCAAGCCACCGAGCGTTTAGTAGCAAATGCCCACTATTTTTTTAAACGGGCAACATCACAATTCTGGTACTTCCATCATAGCAGTTTCCGAGTCTTTCTTGAACAAAAGACAGCCTTAACTATATCTGGAAACTATGACCCTAATCGAGATAGCGAATACCATCAAGAATTGGCACAATTTTTCGCCTCATCACCGAAGAACCATTTTTATGAATGGGAACAACTCTATCATTATGTCAAGGCAGGCAATGCTACTGAAGCTATGCGGATTGCGACCCCACAATGGTTTAGGGACCAGTTAATCTCATACCGCCCAATTAATTCAATCCAAACAGATATAACGCATTCTCTTCAGCTATCTGCCGATAGTGAAGATGTAGTTTCTTTAACGCGCTTACTGCTTACGGCAGCAGAGTTCCAACAACGCGACTTTCATCTTGACTTGTCTTGGTTAGCGAAGGCTCTACTTGACCTTGATCGAGCAGAAGTCGCAATTTCATATGTTCGACAGGGACAAGTATTGATTATCGAAGCAAAAGAAGCGTTGGAATTTGCGGGAGAGCTTTGGCATCTGGGTTTTGAAGACGAAGCACACTTTATCTTTTCCCTTGCCGAACCGCTGAATAAACTTACTTCTAATCAGCCAATCAGTAGTGATGAGGATATTCAAGGTTCGATTACTGATCTGCTGAGAGCGTGGACCACTAGCGCAATATACTTTCGACCTCTTGACCAAATAATCGCTTGGATTCGAAATCTCCGGCGTGAAGCCCAGCGACATGGTGAATTAGATGAAGAACAATCCACACAATTTCTTCAAGCCCGGCTACTTTACGATTTGGGTAGCGAGCTTCAGGAAAATAACAGAAATCATGATTTTAGGCGAGTCTTGGATGAACTTGATCTAGAGATCAAGCATGAAGCCTCTGTATGCTTCTGGTTACATCACAAAATGTGTGTTGAGTTGTCCATAAAACTTAGCGAAGAAGCCTCATTGTGGTTTGCACAATTGAGAACGATTGGAGATCAGATCGATTTACACGAGTCTATGAAACTCGCTCTAGCAGAAGGCGCTTACAGAATAGTTGGAAGCGCAGAGCTTGCTAAAGAATATTTGAAGGACATAACTCAACCTCCTTTGCAAAGCAACCTGATAGCTTCAGATATGGGAATCGACCCATTCGACATGCGTTTCCAATTTAATCGTCTGTTATACGCATTAGGGGAGCGACATGCGCTTACCGATCTGGTCCCTGATGCGGAAGATGATCGCAATCAAGGACTTGTCTACTTTGAGCGCGGGATATGTGCTTTGTCGCACGTATGGGGCAAAGCTTGGGCTAATGTGCCCCTATTGCCCTCAAGCATTCAAGCTGACCTGCGAGATTGGGTTCGTTTCTATTATAGGAATGTAGACCGGGAATGGATGAACTGGTATATAGTTCGAGGAGCACAAGCAGATTTTTTTGAACTAATGATTGACTCGGTTGCTCAACATGGGATGGAAACGCTAAATGCGCTCTATATCTTCATCGTTCAGGAATGGGAAACCGCTTCGGACAGCTATTGGCCTCTCGATGTTAAACGTTCAATTATCTTGGCCTTTATTAGACATGATTTACCAATAAGAACATGGGCTATCGAGCAACTTAACAACATCGAAGCACAGATGTATCGAGATCAGGATATTTCCGGGCAGATTGATGCCTGTAAATCTCAGTTTGAAGCTTGGTTGGCTATCGGGGATGCGAGCAGGGCTGGAAGTTTGTTGAAACATTTGTTGCTAAAGTCTTTTGGTGTTGGCTATCGAAAAGACTACCAATTAAACAGTTGGATTCGGTGGTTACCCAGAATCAACACGGTTGAGCCTCATCTGGCTATCGGACGTATCAAATGGTTTGCTGAAGCGATCAACACTCTAGATGAAACCACAGAGGGTAGAGCTTCTTACCTTGCCGCTAGGGAATTGATCCCTGCCGCTTATGAACATGAGCCAAGTCTATCCCTCGCAATTTTTAGATGGTTTATTCAACAGGGCTTAGTTACGCACGAGGCAGCTATAGCCGAAGTTTTAAAGAAATGTGCTGAAATAGGTTCTGGTTCTACAAAATGGATCATTCAAATTTTTGGTGATTTCTTGTTACGTTTTAGTGATCAGGATGACCTATGGGATGACCTCGAACCTGTTATTTCAAGCGTACTGGATCAAATACCGCTTGAGGAACAAACAACGACTATTGAATATCTGGTGAGATGTGTGCAGACATATGCACTATCATCCCATCGCTTAGATTGGCGGCATATTCTAGCCAAAGTTACCCATGCTAAAGGGATTCCGTTGGGTTCTGTTGGCCTTGGCATAGACGATCTCGATTATTCAGACCCGAGAGTTTCTGCTGAGTATTTAATACTGTCTGATGGTAGGCACGTTTCCTCACAACAAGTTAAAAGCCTAGTCACCAATACACTAGCCCTGCAAAATCTGCTAAATGAAGAGGCAGAGAATTCTTACTTTGACTGGTCGTCTGTTTTGTCAAATATCAGCAGTAACATCACTCTCGATGATGTTGAAGCAATCGTTCAAACAGTTCTAGCAAGCAATAAAGCACGTTACCGTAAATCCAGGCTTCTTCTGAAATTAGCGCATCGCCTGGACGAGTTAGGAAATACTGATCGGGCGTGGGAATTAGCGAGGATAAGTCTTGAGTACGCTGAAGATCAAGGATGGTATCCCTTCTATAGTTCGACACGATTGGATGTGTTTGCATTACTTATCAAAATAGATGCGGGTCGAGCACGGCATTTAGCATGGGAAGATTTTCGCAAAAACGTTATCTATGTTGATGTTCGTGATTATTTAAACTTGGCAACCAACCTGGATGATATTCTCGATGTGCTATGTACTTCCGTGCCTGTCGCAGAGGTTTGGAGGGAAATCGAGAGATATGTGCATGATTTGTTGCAAACAAATCTGGAAACCGCTTCCAGCGGTTTCGACACCGACTCTATTTTGGACATAACACTAACGCCGGAAGAAGTTTTAGCTAATTTGTTGGTAGACTATCTTGGTCACCCAGTTCCAACTATTGCTAAAGCTGCCGCAAAAGTATGTGCCCAAATGATACTCATTGCGAATTCTACAATTGTCACTTTGCTTATTAAAAGACATGAGACAAGCAACGATCTTTTCAAAATGCATCTGGTATCTATATTACATACAGTTGGATTGCAAAATCAAAATTTATTACAACCATTTAAAGACGTAATTGAGGCTATGGCTCAATCGTCGAATCTTATGCTTCGTGTTGCAGCAGTAGAGATCGCAACTCTGCTCAGATTAAATATACCCAAGAAAACTGAACCCAACTTCTCACTACCACCTATCTACCAATTGGCAATTCCGCAGGATCAATCACTTATATATGACCGGAAATTACTCGTTGGTGATATTCTGCCAGATACCCAGTTCGCGTCTCAAACTCTGATTTTGTATGAAAAAGAAATTTTGCAAATCTCTAGAATATCGGGTTTTCCGGTCGAGAACATCCAAGCACGAGTCATTCAAGTCATGAATGAATTGCAAGGCGAGATACCTTGGAAAGCTGAATCTGAGGAAGCGTTAAGGGATAATTTTATGAATACAGGCATTAGGTTGTCTTATGTTCGCCCGCGCCATAGATCAGCCTATGTCGCTTTAGGGAGAGTTATGGGGGAATTGTATGATGCACAACGGCTTCCAACGCTACCTGTTGGACAATATCTTCCGATACTGAACTTTTATGATCCCCAATTTGTCTTATTAAATCCTGAGCCACGTCCTAAGCAGATAGAACCCATACAAAAAGATGAACAATCAAGACTGTTTATAAAAGAAGAGTGGCGAGATCAAATAGGTGATGAGGCTTTGGAAAAGACCATCCAAATGCTGGGCGATTTTGTTGTCGTAGGTGAGTTTACTAAATTGAAAGTAGCCACCGATGGGAACCCTACAGAAATCAGGCGATCCCAGATATGTGTATCGAATATAGAACGTGAAGTAGACACAGACCTCTCGGAACGTTTTTTTGAACGCATTACAAAACGGCGTTATTCTGAATATGAGCATTTGACCCCGCATACTAAAGATGCCTCGTGTGTCATACATCACTTTGACTACGGATATATCTCTCAGTGTGGTGAATGGCTGGCATTTAATCCGTTAATTGCCCGTAAACTAGGCTGGGCATTATCCGTCCAGGGATTATTTCGTTGGACTAATGCGGCTGGAGAAACCATGGTAGAAAGTATGTGGTGGAACGACAGCACTCTTGCACACAGCGAAAGAATATTGGCAGAGCTTGGTGAGGGATGGCTGGTTTTGGCAAGCCCAAAGGGATGGTCCAGTTTGGTGAATTCAACCATCAATTTTGTCAAACAAACTATGGTTGAGAGACAATATTTTGTAGATAGTCGCTTTACTCATAACTATCGCGCTAAAACGAGTCGTCTTACGATAAGCTGACAAATATTCGATGTGAAAAGATAAATTCTGACCATGTACTCGTATGCCTCAGGTGTCTCAACTGTCTCACCCCTAATGTGCGGACTCAGATGTCAGGTTGGATGGGGGGTGCGATTTTTTTGAAATTCAGTAAAAATCATTGTCTCAACCTGAGCCACCTGAGCCACTTGAGACAACCGGGGATGAAGTATGGAATGGAAGGAACATCTCGTCGCCATCCGCCTTGCGTCGGATGCTGCACGGGTACACATTATCGAACGGAGTTATCTTGAGCCAACCGATGCCGCCTACCAATATACAAACATCAAAACCTGCTGCGGCGTTGAACTGACCTCTCCGTATGATAAATGCCAGCAGGAGGAGATTGATTGTGATACCTGCGTCGCAAAGGTCGAGAAGCAGCAGGCATACTGGAAAAAATTCTGGGGTGGATGGGAAGGAAAAAAGATTATCAAAATCTTCACCGGGATGGACAAGCTGGAGGAGGAATGGCGCGAGAGTCACAGACAAACGGAGGCTGTTCTACGAGAAGCACAAGCCTTCCATGATTTTCTTGAAGATTGCCTGAAGCACCATCAACCAGTCTTTACGCTGGAGCTGCCGGATGAGGTTTTGCTCAAACTCATGGATTTTGGGAGTGCGGGTGAAATCCTGTTTTGCTTCAAATTGAACGATGAAACCCGCCAGAAACTACAGACCACGCTGGGAAAAGAAGGCTTTGCCCTCCTGGGTTCACGCCTCATCAGCAAAGGGCTGCTGAAAGCCAATGATCCGATACTCAACCGCAGGTGGACATGAGTATCCGTACTTTTGAATTTGAACTCTGATGAATAAAAAGAGACTCTGTGTCTCAAGAGTCTCAACTGTCTCACCCGGTTTACAGGCACTCATGCTGCCACTTTTGCGGGTTATCTGCTCCCCGTCTCAGGTGTCTCAACTGTCTCAACAAAGGATTCGGCGGTCAACTGCCAGAATCGCACTCTGCTGCCCCGGACGCGCTTCTGAGTGCTGAGGTTATTCGGTCCCGGTATCAGGATGCCGTCTTCGCGTAACTGCATCCCAATGGCGGTCACAGTGAAGCGCAGCGGCTGCACCCGGTTGACTTCCCGGTGGGCAATCTCCGGCAGCAAATAAACAAACCCCTCATCCTTGTAGCCGACAACGGTTACACCCGGCGGGTATTCACGCGGATTCTTCATATCGTCGTCAATCACTGCCTGCCCACCGGCAATCAACTGCCCCAGAATATCGAGGAAAACCTCACTGGCACGTTCCTGACGCAGCGCGCGAACGCTTTCCACAATGGCATCTTTCCACGCGGGCAGTAGATACTCCTCGTCCATCTCAGCGAGGAAGCGGGAAAGCATCTGGTAGACCGTCACCAGCACCGCCCAGTTCTGGATCACCCGTCCGGTATTCGACTGCCCACCCGTTTCGTTGGCAAGTTTCTCGCGGTAGCCGCGCATGTTGCTGCTGAAACGGTTGGCGAGATCGGCTTTCAGATCACCCTGCTCAAGCTGCTTCGCTATCCATGAGGTAAAGTGAGCGGTGAAACCCGGCAGGTGGTCGCGCAAGCGTTCCGCCTGCACCAATGCCTGCCCACCCGGATCGCGCTTCTCCCACGGTGGGATTTCCAGCACCAGCATTCGCGCCACCACCGACATCTCGCCTTCGATGATGGTTTCGCCCGTTGACAGGATCAAGCCGCGACAGGGTTTCTCGTGCCGGACTTTGGCTTCACGGGTCAAGCGCCCACGTCCCATCCCGCGTGAATAGCTTTGAAGGAAACGGGTGAAGGTTTTCTCGTCGGCATAGATGCTCTTGTAGTCGTCCACCCAGAACAGGCTGTCTGCCAGCGGATACCCCAATGTTTCGACGGTGTTGATCGTATCGCCCCACTGAGCAGGCGGTGTGTCGCGGCTGAACTGCCCGTAGAAACTGCTCAGAAGCGAGGCAATCTCGGATTTGCCGCTGCCCGATGTGCCGACCAGATGTACCGCTGGTCGCGGCGCTGCCGTCGGAAAGAAGCGCTGAAGCACAGGCAGCAGCGCAAAGGCGATGAGTGACGATGCCAGTTTAGGTGGCAGCACCTTCGTCACTGCATCAAACGCCTGTAGACTCTCGTTCCACCCTGTCGTCTGCAAACCGTAATCACGCAAACGGTGGTCGAGTTCAACCGATGGCGGTTCGCTCAGTTTGCCCTTTGCCGTGATACAGTCCTGCGGCGAAACGTACACCCAGCGCCTATCCAGTTCCATCCAGCCCATGAAGTTGTAATGGCGATGGGTCGGATATTCACCGGATAGCTGCACAATCGCGGGAACCAGATGCTTCGACATCCCAGCGCGGACAACATACTGTGACCCGGCATTCGCCCCGATGAAGCGGCGCAGCGCCACATCATCGACGAACACATCTCCCGGCACATCGAGTTTTTTTACGAAGTCACCACGCCGCAGTTCTAGCGCGGTGGTGTGGGCTTCTTTGCCGTCATCGTCGATCTGACAGGTTTGGTAGAGCGCGGTGGCGACCCAATCCACCACCGTCTTTTCCAGCGTGCCGCGATAGGTTTCCTTACGGTAGATGATTCTGCCGTCGCGCAGCAGGTAGCTCTCGGTATCGAGATATTCCTGCTCACGCTGCTGGAAACTGGCGCGTTTCTTTTCCTTATATAAGCGGTCAATATCGCCGATTTTCAAGCCATCGTCGCACACAGCTTTGAGGCGCTGGCGTTCTTCCGCCCATTCCACCGGATTGAGATGGATGCAGGCTTCGACAGCGGCGACGATCTGAGCGGTGGTCGTGCGCTCCGTCTTTTGCTCCATCTCGAACTGACGCACAAGCTGGTCAACGACCTGCCGTGCCTGCTCTCTGGGTGCGGGGATAGGATCACGCGCCGGGCGGCTGTAGGCGCTCTGGATGGTTGCCTGTGCCTCGCGTTCGCTGCTGCCGTTGGCAAGGTGGCGCGGGATGAGTTCGCGTTCCGCATCGGATTGACCATACCCGGCATCACGCATCTGGCAGGCTGCTGCGAACAGTTCAGTGTTGCGTGTGCCGTCCACCGCGCCCGATGCCAGATAGGTTTCAGTACGCGGTGGCAGCGGGTGGCATCCGTTCCCGTTTAGCGTCACTACCTTCAAGCTATCGAAGCTCGGTTGCTGTGGCTGGCTCTCCAGCCAGGCGAAGGTATCCAGCGGATAACGTCGTTCCAGGTGACTCTCGACAATAGTGACCATTACACCGCCGCGTTCGGGTTTGGTATTCACTGAATCGGGAAGCCGCATAATCCCCGCGACGGTTTTCACGTATTCAGGATCGCCGCCCAATGCTGCGAACAGTCCACGCAGGATACCCGCAATTTTCTGCCTATCCGTTTCACTCGGAAGCGGGAACGGCTCATCCAACAGCCAGTAGCCGTGCCAGCCGCCCCCACTGTCGAGGATGAAGGACGGTGCGGGGTCGAAAGTGCTAAGTCTCGTTAGGGTCTGATCGCGCTCATGGGCATCCCCATCGCAGTCGATGTCCACCCACAAAGCGGGAACGAGTGCGGCAGCTTCTGCTTTGCCCTGCTTTGCCTTCCGCAGACAGGGGGCGAAGTACACGCCGTAGCCCTCGCGGTTGAGTGCCTCGGACTGCTTGAGTGCAGAGGATAGTTCGCGGTTGTTCCCCATGCATCCCCACAGCGAACGTGCCTTCCCTGTGATCGGGTGGATGCAGCGCAGTTCAAGATACAGTTCATCTGGACTTCCTTTATAAAGCGCGTTCAAGAATTCGCGTCTGCTGGCGATGGACGTGTCGAATGTGTCCGTCTTGTTCACAAGGTCGTTCTGTGTCATACTCGTGATATTCCTATCTGAATGGTACACAGGGGTTTGGAGCGCTTCGTTTGGCGACGGTTGGCGCTTCTCTCCCCTGTGTGCTTTCTCGGCTAAAGTTCAAATTCAGGCGATATGTCCCGTGTTGACTGCTCATATCCCCCTATTTCCTCGATCAACGCCGTGCGTTGTTCAGCATTCATCCCATTAAGCAATCCTGCCAGTTCTTTGAGTTTATCCATGTCGCCGTTCATCTCCTGTGCTAATGTCTGCGCAAAAAAGGCTGCCTGTTCATGGGGCAGTCCTGCCGCCAGCGGACGAAATTCCAATCGAAGCGCGTCCGGGTCGTCTTCGGTTGGCGCGAGATAGTGACGATAAAATCCAATAGCGGTTTGCCCCTCATCCGTTCGCCGTGTCCCACACCACACATTCCAACTCTCGCGCTTGTCGTCGAGCATCACACCATGCGGCTCGTCCTCGACGATCTGGCGCTCTTGCTCACGAATGGCGGCTAACTCGTCATAACGCTGCTCCCAGTCAGCACCAACATAGTGTTCCATCTGTGCGACCATTGCCCGCTCGGTCACATCATGCAGCAGGTCGATGTGGTTTACCTTGCGGTTGCGGCTGAAGAACAGCGGCACGCGCTGCCCGTGTTCCTCGTCATACACCGTTCCTGGCAGCACAATATGGGTATGCGGATCGTGTAATCCTGGCGCTTGCGGGTCATCGGTCAATCTGTGATGCAGCACGTAGGAAAACTCGACCCCGGTATCCAGCCCGCGCTCGTCGAAGAACCCGTCGACCGTGCTTTCAGTCAGATCGCGGACAAACTGCTCACGCTCCTCCGGCGCGACCATCGCCATCAAATCCGGGTTGGGATTGCAGACAAGACTGAAGGTCAGCACATGCTCACTCTTGAGATCGTCGCAGCGCTGCGCGATTTCACCTACTGAACCGCCCATGCCATGATCGACCCAGCGTTCCCGTCCCGCGACATGCCGCGCTGCCTCATCCCGGCTCTCCCGATAAGTCAGATACCGCAGCAGATTCTTCGACTGCTTCGTGCCGTCAGCAGACGGTTTTTTGTACTGTACGTTGGCAACACACATTTGCTTTCTGTCCATCTACCCCTCGCGTTTGCGCGTCACGCGCTCGATGAACCCTTGCAGCATAGTGGTCAGTATCTCAACCTTCGAGTCCA
>Ga0268299_1001733_pt1 | contig 33424 bp, 24 predicted proteins | sample NOBtaG_FD_193484 | JGI IMG/M metagenome (GOLD analysis project Ga0268299, IMG submission 193484) | Activated sludge microbial communities from bioreactor in Nijmegen, Gelderland, Netherland - NOB reactor | ecosystem: Engineered > Bioreactor > Aerobic > Activated sludge | place: Netherlands... | reverse complement strand
TCGCGAAGATCATTCGAATAGGGCCTTGCCATCCGTGCTGGCCTCCTCCCCAGCCAGCAGGTTGAATCAAAAATCCCCCGATTCGGGAATCCCCATTCGATTCAAAGCAAACCCATCACGCTCTAGGCGGCGTCAAGCGACCAGCAGTTCGACGTCTGCGCTCTCGAGAGTCGCGGCCATTTCGGCGGGCGGCGACGCGTCGGTGACCAGGAGGTCGATTTCCGCCAGCGCGCACGCCGCGATCAGGCCCTTGGCGCTGAATTTGCTGTGGTCGGCGGCGACGATGACGCGCTCGGCGCGCTCGACCAGGACGCGGCAGACCTCGACTTCGCACATGTGGTGGTCCATGACGCCGAACTCGCGGCTGATGGCGGCCGCCGAGAGGATCGCCGTCTCGGCGCTGAACTGCGCCAGATAGGCGAGGCAGGCGGGGCCGTAGGCGGCGCAATCGTCGGCGCGCACCTCGCCGCCGGCCAGGAACACCCGGTTGCCCTCGCCCGGCGCCAGCAACTGGGCGATTGGGGCGGAGATTGTCACCACGGTCAGGTTGCGGTGGCCGCGCAGGGCCTCGGCCACATACATGGTGGTCGAGCCGCTGTCGATCAGCAGGGATTCGCCGTCCTTGATCTCCTTGGCGATGGCCTGGGCGATGCGCTTCTTGGCACCCATGTTGGCGGCCATGCGGCGCTGCAGCGGCTCGTCGTCCCGGTTTTCCGGCCACAGCACGTTGCCGTGCTGCTTCACCACCACGCCTTTGGCGGCGAGGCCGCGCACGTCGCGGCGGATGGTCTCGGTCGAGACCTGCAGCGCCTCGGCCAGCGCGCTGACGCTCAGCATGCGGTCGCGGCGCAGGCGCTCCACCAGCTCTTCCTGGCGGGGATTGAGGCGGAGGGAGGTCCAGGCGTCGTCGTTGGCCATGCGATCTTTCCCTATCCCATACCGGCGCGGGCGGCGATGCCGAGGCGGCGGCGAAAGCGCTCGGCGCCGGCGCGCAGCAGGCGGTCGGCGGCGATGCCGAGGAAGGCGACGCAGAGCCCGGCGATGATGCCGCGCCCGGTATCGACCTTGGTGAGCGCGATATAGACCTCCTGGCCCAGGTCGCGGGTGCCGACCAACGCCGTGATCACCAGCATCGACAGGGCGAAGAGGATGGTCTGGTTAATGCCGAGCATGATCTCCGGCAATGCCAGCGGCAGCTGTACGCGCCACAGGATCTGGCCGCGGGTGCAGCCGGTGGCGATGGCGGCCTCGATCAGGTGCGGCGGCACCTGGCGGATGCCGTGGATAGTGTAGCGGATCGCCGGGGTCACCGCGAAGGCGACGATGGCGATTAGCGCAGTGACGTCGCCGACGCGGAACAGCATCACCACCGGAATCAGATAGACGAAGGAGGGCAGGGTCTGCAGCGTGTCCACCACCACCTGCTGCACGCGGTCTAACCACCGGCTGCGCGTGGCGACGACGCCCAGCGGGATACCGATGAGGCAGGAGATGACGGCCGCGATGAAGCAGAGATAGACGGTGATCATCGCCTTGTCCCACAGCCCGACCAAAGCGGGGAAGGCGACAAGGCCCGCCGCGAGCATCGCCAGGCCCTTGTCGCGCAGCCGCCAGCCGGCATAAGCCGCGAGCAGCACCGCGCCCAGCCAGGGCAGGTTGAGCAAAGTGAGCTTGACCGGGTTCAGTATCCAGATCAGCAGGAAGGTCCTGAGCGCCTCGAAATAGTCGAAGAAGTTCACGTTGATCCATTTCACCAGCCCATCCCAGACCGGCGCGGTCGTGACGGTCATCTCCGGCGGCACGGCGGCGAAGGCCGGGAGGAAGGTCCCGAGCAGGGTGGTTGCGGCGAGGATTGCGAGGCCCAGCAGCAGATGCGGATGGCGCCGATGGAACGGCGTGCCGGGGCGATAGAGGGCGGGCTTGGCCTCCGCCGCGGCCTGGCTCAGCCGGTCCAGCGCGATGGCGAGCGCGGTGATGGCGAGGCCGGCCTCCAGCCCGACGCCGATCTTCTGGTTCCGGAGCGCGAATAGCACGTCGAAGCCGAGACCCTCGGCACCGATCATCGAGGCGATGATGACCATGTTGAGGGTCAGCATGATGACCTGGTTGACGCCGATCATCAGCGTCGGCTTGGCGCTGGGCAGCAGGATGCGCCAGAGCAGCTGCGCCCGGGTGCAGCCGGCCATGGCGCCGAATTCCTGGATCTCCGCCGGCACCCGGTGCAGGGCCAGCGTCGTGGCGCGCACCATCGGCGGCATGGCGAAGGCGACGGTCGCGATCAGCGGTGTCACCGGCGTGAAGCCGAACAGGAACAGGATAGGGATGATGTAGGCGAAGGCCGGAACCGTCTGCAGCAAATCGAGCGCCGGCCGCACGACATAGGAATCAAAGCGCGGATTGCGATAGGCGGCGACGCCGATGAACAGGCCGAGCAGCGCGCCGACCGGCACGCAGACCGCCACCAGCGCCAGGGTCAGCATCGCCGGGTTCCATTGCCCGAACACGGCCAGATAGGCAAAGCAGAAGAAGGCGATGGCCGCGACCTTGCGGCCGCCATAGGCGTGGCCGATCAGCGTCACCGCGGCGATGATGCCGATCCAGGACAGGCGGGGGATGGCCGGCGCGTCGGGGCCGGGGCCAAGGGGGAAGCCCTTGGCGAAAAGGCCGATGGCGAAGTCCAGCGGCACCTGCAGCACGGCGGAGAAGGCGCGCGTCGCCGGCATCAGGGTATCGAGGCTCGCCTTGAAGAGCGTGGTGATCTGCTTGGCGAGCGGCAGGACCCAGGGCTTCGGATAATCCGCCGCCCAGGGCAGCAATCCATGCCAGATCCCGAGCGCCAAGGTGGCGCCGAGGAGCAGCAGCCAGCCGATCCGCCCCCAGGGGATCGGGCGGCTGCCGCTGGTGAGCGCGGTATCGGTCATGCGCCGGCCGGCCCGCGGCCGATCAGCAGATCGAGCACCGCCTGCGGCGCGATCTCGCCCAGCAGCGCGCCGGATTCGTCGGCGACGGCGAAGGGCTTGCCGGCCTCGATCACCTGGGCGGCGATGGCCGCGATCTTCTGCTCCGGCCGCACCGTGCCGGCATAGCCGGCGCCGTTGGCGGGACGCATCAGGCTCCTGACCGACATCACCTTGGCGCGCTGGACGTCGCGGGTGAATTCGGCGACGTATTCGGTTGCCGGGCGCAGCACCAGCTCCTCCGGCGTGCCGGTCTGGATCACCGCGCCATCTTTCATGATGGCGATGCGGTCGGCGAGGCGGATCGCCTCGTCGAAATCGTGGGTGATGAAGATGATGGTCTTCTTCAGGACCGCCTGCAGGCGCTGCAGCTCGGTCTGCATCTCGCGCCGGATCAGCGGGTCGAGCGCGGAGAAGGGCTCGTCGAGGAACCACAGATCCGGGCCGACGGCGAGGGAGCGGGCGATGCCGACGCGCTGCTGCTGGCCGCCGGAGAGTTCGCGCGGGTAGGCACCTTCGCGCCCCTTCAGGCCGACCAGCTCGATCACCTCGCGGGCGCGGGCGAGGCGCTTGTCCTTGGGCACGCTCTGGATCGCCAGCGGGAAGGCGACGTTGTCGAGCACCGAGAGATGGGGGAGCAGGGCGAAGTTCTGGAACACCATGCCCATCTTGTGGCGGCGGATATCGATCATCTCCGCCTCGCTCGCCTTCAGGAGGTCGCGGCCCTCGAACACGACCTGGCCCGCCGTCGGCTCGATCAGGCGCGCGAGGCAGCGCAGCAGGGTCGACTTGCCGGACCCCGAGAGCCCCATGACGATGAAGATCTCGCCTTCGGCCACATCTAGGGTGACGTCGCGCACGGCGCCGACCAGGCCGGCCTCCGCCAATGCCGCGGCGTCCGGAGGCGTCGGACGGCCGGCGAGGAAGCTCTCGGCGTTCTGCCCGAACAGCTTCCAGACATGCTTACAGGAGAGCTTCGCCGGCTTCTCCGCCGACGCCCCTATTGGGACTTGGGCCAATGCCATGTCGTTCCCATCCCGCACGGATTCAGAATCACTTTGTGCCTGACGAAAGGGGCCGGCAAGCGTTCACTTGCCGGCCCCGATCGGTGCCTTAGGTCGCTCCGGCCTTACTGGCCGGCCCAGCCTTTGATCTTGTCCTGATTGGCGGCGATCCAGGCGTCGGCGACTTCGTCGACGCTCTTGCCATCCAGGTCGACCTGGCCGATCAGCGCATTCATCTCGTCATCGCTGAATTGATAGGCCTTGGCGATCTTGTGGGCGACCGGCCACTTGTCCTTCATACCGGCCCAGGCATATTTCCAGATATCGCCATGCGGCTTGCCGCAATCATAGGCGGAATCCTTGTTTTCGCCCCAGGCGGGATCGGTGTAGCACTCCGGCGTCCATTCCGGGAATTGCACCCACTCGCCCTTGTATTTCGCCGGTGCCCAATGCGGCGTATAGAGCCACAGCAGGATCGGCGCCTGACGCTGATAGGCGGATTCGAGTTCCGCGAACAGATTGGCGTCGGTGCCCGCATGCACCACTTCGTAGTTGAGGCCGAGCGCCTCGACGCGCTCGTCGTCGAAGCCGCCCCAGGTGACGGGACCGCCGAGATAGCGACCCTTCGGCGCCGTCTCCGCGGTCGAGAAGGCCTCGGCGCAATCGTTGAGCGCCTTCCAATCGGGCAGGCCCGGGCACTTCTCCTTCATGTAGGTGGGATACCACCACTCTTCCTTGGCCTTGGGGCCGAGGGGCCCGAGATTCTCTGTCTTGCCGGTGGTGTCAGCTTCCGCCATCGCTTCCTTGGCGGTGGTGTCCCAGTATTCGAGGCCGAGCGCGAGGTCGCCGGTCGGCAACCCGGTGCCGATGCTGGCGAGGTAGTCGGCGTTCACGACCTCGACGTTGTAACCGTAGGATTCGAGAATCTTCGCCAGGATCTTGGTGTTCAGCACGGCGCCGGTCCAATCGAAGTTGGCGATCTTGATCGGATCGGTGCTCTCGGGCACTTCCGCCGAAGCGGGCGTTGCCATCGCGATCAGGGCGAGCGCCGTCAGGCTCGTCAGCCCGCTCCCCGCCAGGAATCTACGCATCATCTGCCTCCACCTCTGTCATGGGCCGAGCTTCGCCCTTGGTTGATTGACCGCTCCGCTTAAATCCAACATGGAATCCAATTCTGCCGCAAGCGAAATGTTAATTTTGTGTGTTGTTTTGCGGTGCGACTTGGTTTTGATGCTGGATTAGCTGCAAGTATTGTGGTTTTCTCCTGCCAATCGTCAATTCCGGAGCCTGCTATCGTGCCCTCAGCCCCCCGTCACACGGAAATCCTGATCCTGGGCGGCGGCATTCTCGGCTGCTCCATCGCCTATCACCTGACGCGGGCCGGCAAGCCCAACGTCACCATCCTGGAAAAGAGCGGCCTCACCCACGGCGCCACCTGGCACGCGGCGGGGCTGGTCGGGCAATTGCGCTCCTCGCGCAACACCACACGCATGCTGAGGCACTCGGTCGAGCTTTACGACAGGCTGGAGGCGGAAACCGGCCAGGCGATCGACTGGAAGAAATACGGTTCGCTGCGTCTCGCCTGCTCCGAGCAGCGCGAGATGGAGAACCGCCGCCTGATGACTATGGCCAAAAGCTTCGGCCTGGAGATGCAGTGGCTGAGCCCGAAGGAATCCGTCGACCTCTTCCCCTTGATGAGCGACGTCGACGTGCGCTCCGCCATCTTCATCCCGAGCGACGGCTACATCGATCCGGCGAGCGTGGCGCAGGCCCTGGCCAAGGGTGCCAAGGACAAGGGCGCGAAGATCGTCATCGGCGAGCGCGCCACGGGCTTCAAGGTCGAAAACAATAGAATCGCGCAGGTGGAGACCGACAAGGGGACCTGGACCTGCGATCTTCTGGTCAATGCCTGCGGCATGTGGGGGCACGAGGTGGGCAAGCTGGCCGGCGTGCGCGTGCCGTCCTTCGCCGTCGAACACCAGTATCTGATCACCGACCCGATTCCCGACGCGCCGAAGCGCATGCCGACCATGCGCGACCCGGACCATCTCGTCTATTACAAGCCGGAGGTGCGCGGCCTTGTCGTCGGCGGCTATGAGCCAGACACCGTGGCCTTCGCGCCGCACGGCATTCCCCGTGAATTCGCTCAGGAGCTGCTGCCCGGCAACTTCGACCGCTTCGAGCAGCTGGCGCAACTGGCGGCCAAGCGCACGCCGATCGTCAACCAGGTCGGCGTGCGGCAGCTCCTCAACGGGCCGATCCCCTATTCGGCCGATGGCGACTTCGTGATGGGCAAGGCGCCGGAGCTGGACAACTACTTCGTCGCCGCCGGGTTCCTCTACGGCATCGCCGCCGGCGGCGGCGCCGGGCGGATGATGGCGGAATGGATCATCGACGGCCGGCCCAGCCTCAATCTCTGGCCGCTCGACATCCGCCGATTCGGCTTCCATCACGCCACGCGGCATTTCATGTATCCGCGCGCGGTGGAGCTCTATGGCGGCCACTACAAATTCGGCTTCCCGGCCAAGGAGCACGAGACGCAGCGTGGCATCCGCCGCTCGCCACTCTATGAAGCGCTGAAAGCGCGCGGCGCGGTCTTCGGCTCGCGCGGCGGCTGGGAGCGGCCGAACTGGTTCGCGCCCAAAGGCGTCGAAGCGAAGGACAGGCCTGATTTCGACCGCGCCAAGACCAACTGGTTCGCCCAGGTGGGCGAGGAGCACAAGGCGGTGCGCGAGCGCGTCGCGCTGATCGACCAAACCAGCTTCTCCAAGTTCGAGCTGATCGGGCCCGGCGTGGTGGCGTTCCTGCAACGCCTCGCCGTCTCCAACATGGATCGGCCGGTCGGCAGCGTCATCTACACCCAGCTCTGCAACGAGCGTGGCGGCATCGAATGCGACCTGACCTTCGTGCGCCTTGCCGCCGACCGCTACTACTTCGTCACGGGTGCCGCCTTTGGCAAGCATGACGCCCACTGGATCGAGAGCCAGCTGCGCAAGGACGGCTCGGTGCATCTCATCGACGTGACCTCGTCCCGCGCCGTCATCAATCTCTGCGGCCCGAAATCGCGTGACGTGCTGGCCGCGGTGGCGGAGGAGGATGTCTCCAATTCTGCCTTTCCCTTCGCCACCATGCGCGAGATCACGGTGGGCGCCGCCCCCGTGCGGGCCGTCCGCATCGGCTATGTGGGCGAACTCGGCTGGGAGCTGCACGTGCCGACGGAATATGCCGGGCACGTCTATGACCTGCTGCGCGCGGCGGGGGAGCGGCATGGCATCGCCGATGTCGGCTATCGCGCGATCGATTCGCTGCGCATGGAGAAGGGCTATCTCTACTGGTCCAGCGACATCACGCCGGACTACACGCCGCTCGAGGCGGGACTCGGGTTCCGGGTCAACTTCAACAAGGGCGACTTCATCGGCCGCGACGCGCTGCTGAAGCAGAAGGAAGCCGGCATGAAGCAGCGCCTGGTCACTTTCCTGCTCGACGACTATCTGCCGCTCTATGGCAGCGAGGCGGTGATGGTCGACGGCAAGGTAGTCGGCGTCACCTCCGGCGGCAATTACGGCTATTCGGTCGGCAAGGCGATCGGCTACGGGTACCTGCCGGTGGAGATCGTGGCGCGCGGCCGGGTGGAGATCGAGGCCTTTGGCAAGGCAAGTCCGGCGACGATCCTGACCCAGGCGGCCTATGATCCGGACAACGAGCGCCTGAAGGCGTGAAGGGGAGGGGCATGAGCGCGAACATCGACCGTGAGGACGTGCTGGCCGCCATGCGCGGCATCGAGGTCTTCAAGGACGTGCCGGCGGAAGCGATCAAGACCGAGCGCCTGGGCGGCCTGACCAACCGCAACTTCCGCATCGAGTCACCGCTCGGCCGCCACGTGCTGCGCATTCCGGGCGCGGGAACCAGCGAATACATCAACCGCCACAACGAGGCGCATGCGGCGAAATCTGCCGCCAGGGTGGGCGTCAACGCCGAAGTGCAGCATTTCGACGAGAAGACCGGTGTGATGCTGTGCCGCTACATCGACGGCGGGGTCACCCTGAACGCGGAGCGGTTCAAGGATTTGGGCTCGGTGCGTCGTTCGGCGGTGGCGTTGCGGCGCGTTCATGACAGCGCGACGCCGTTCCTGAACCGCTTTGAGCTGTTCCAGATGAACGACGAATATCTCGACTTCCTGGCCAAGAAGAACGCGCCGCTGCCAGAGGGCTATCACGACGTGAAGCGCGAGGCGGAGGCGGTGCGCGCCGCCCTGAGCGCGCGTCCCTTGCCGATCAAGCCCTGTCATTGCGATCCACTGGCGGAGAATTTCCTGGATACCGGCAGCCAGGTCTACGTCATCGACTGGGAATATGCCGGCAACAACGATCCGATGTGGGATCTGGGCGATGCCTCGGTCGAGGCCGGCTTCGGCCCGGAGCAGGACGAAGCGCTGCTGGAAGCCTATTTCGGCGGCAAGGCTCCTGCTGCCGATCGCGGCCGCATGGTGCTCTACAAGGCGATGTGCGACCTCTTGTGGACGCTCTGGGGCATCATCCAGCACGTGAACCAGAACCCGGCCGACGATTTCTGGGCCTACGCCACCAACCGTTTCGAACGCTGCAAGAAGCTGATGGGCGACAAGGATTTCGGCCGCCACCTGCAGGCGGTGAAGGATGGGTAGCGGCGCCGGTCTGCGCGGTGGATAGATTCAACCCCCACCCTAACCCTCCCCAACTTGGGGGAGGGGATTCAAGCTCTCCCTCCCCCGAGCCGGGGGAGGGCTGGGGTGGGGGCGATAAGCGATGGCTCTTTGAGATTCAGATCAGGTTAGACCCATGTCCACTTTCCCCACCCAGGCCCGCGCCATTGTCATCGGCGGCGGCATCATCGGCTGCTCGACGGCCTATCACCTGGCCAAGCTTGGCTGGAAGGATGTGCTGCTGATCGAGCGGCACAAGCTGACCTCGGGCAGCACCTGGCATGCGGCCGGCCTGGTCGGCCAGTTGCGTACCTCGGCCAACATCACGCAGCTCCTGAAATACTCGGTCGAGCTCTATGACCGGCTGGAGCAGGAAACCGGCCTGGCCACGGGCTGGAAGCGCAATGGCGGCCTGCGCCTCGCCTGCAATCCGGAGCGCATGACCGAGATCAAGCGCCAGGCGACGACGGCGCATAGCTTCGGGCTGGAGATGGAGCTGCTGTCGCCCAAAGAGGCGCAGAAGCTGTGGCCGGTGATGGACATCTCCGACGTGGTGGGTGCGGCCTTCCTGCCGACCGACGGCCAGGTCAACCCCGCCGACATCACGCAATCGCTGGCCAAGGGCGCGCGGCAGAACGGGGTGAAGATCCTGGAAGAGACGGCGGTCACCGGCATCCTGATTGAAAAGGGCCGCGCCGTCGGCGTGAAGACGGCGCAGGGCGACATCCGATCCGAGGTGGTGGTGAATTGCGGCGGCCAATGGGCGCGCGGCCTGGGCGCGCTGGCCGGCGTCAGCGTCCCGCTCACCTCAGTGCAGCACCAGTATCTGGTGACGGAGGCGATCGACGGCGTGCCGAAGAATCTGGCGACTTTGCGCGATCCCGACCGCCTGATCTATTTCAAGGAAGAGGTCGGCGGCCTGGTGATGGGCGGCTACGAGCACAACCCGAAGCCGTGGCAGGCGCATCCGCTGCCGGAGAACTTCGCCTTTCAGCTGCTGGAGAACGACACCGATCATTTCGAGCCGCTGATGGAGCAGGCCCTGGCCCGCGTGCCGGCTTTGGCGACCGCCGGCATCAAGCAGATGATCAACGGGCCGGAGAGCTTCACCCCCGACGGCAACTTCATCCTCGGCGAGGCGCCGGAGCTGAAGAACTTCTATGTCGGCGCCGGGTTCAACGCCTTCGGCATCGCGTCGGGCGGCGGCGCCGGACGGGCGCTGGCGGAATGGGTGGCCGGCGGCGAGGCGCCGATGGATCTGTGGCCGGTAGACATCCGCCGCTTCGGCCAGGTGCATCGCGACCGCAACTGGGTCATCACCCGCACCCTCGAAGCCTATGCGCATCATTATTCGATGGCCTGGCCGCATGAGGAGCTGGAAAGTGCCCGTCCGGTGCGCACCTCGCCGCTCTACGGGCGGCTGAAGGAGCAGGGCGCGGTGTTCGGGTGGAAGCTCGGCTGGGAGCGGCCGAACTGGTTCGCCCCGAAAGGCGTCGAGCCGAAGGATGTCTACACCTACGGCCGGCAGAACTGGTTCCCCCATGTCGGCGCCGAGCACAAGGCGGCGCGCGAGGCCGTGGTGCTGATCGACCAGACCTCGTTCGCCAAGTTCCTGATGGTGGGCAAGGATGCCGAGGCGGCGCTCTCCTGGATCTGCGCCAACGACGTGGCGGTGAAGCCGGGGCGCCTCGTCTACACCCAGATGCTGAACGCACGCGGCGGCATCGAATGCGACCTCACCGTCTCGCGCCTCGATGACGACACCTACTACATCGTCACCGGCACCGGCTATGCGACGCACGACTTCCACTGGATCCGCAGCCACATCCCGGAAGGCTTGGATGCGCGGCTGATCGACGTGACCTCGGGGAACGGCGTGCTGAGTCTGATGGGCCCGAAGGCGCGCGACGTGTTGTCATCTGTCACCGAAGCCGATGTCAGCAATGCCGGTTTCCCCTTCGGCCAGCACCGCGAGATCATGGTGGCTGGAACTCCGGTGCGGGCGTTGCGCGTCACCTATGTGGGCGAGCTCGGCTGGGAATTGCATATGCCCTTGGACAGCCTCGCCAGCGTCTATGACGCGCTGATGCAGGCGGGGGCCAAGCACGGCATCCGCAATGCCGGCTATCGCGCCATCGAGAGCCTGCGCCTGGAGAAATTCTATCGCGCCTGGTCGAGCGACATCACGCCGGACCATTCGCCGCTCGAGGCCGGCATGGGCTGGGCGGTGAAGCTCAGGAAGAACGTGCCGTTCCTGGGCCGCGAGGCGCTGACCCAGCAGGCGGCGAAGAAGCTGCCGAAGCTCCTCGCCTGCTTCACCGTCGACGACCCGTCCATCGTGCTGCTCGGCCGCGAGACCATCTTCCGCAACGGCAAGCAATGCGGCTGGCTCGCCTCGGGCGGTTATGGCTACACGCTGGAGACGAATATCGGCATCGGCTATGTGCGCGACAAGGAGAACGGCGTGTCGCCCGAGGACGTTCTCTCCGGCAGCTACGAGCTGGAGATCGCCTGCCAGCGCTACCCGGCCAAGGTGAGCCTGGAGCCGCTCTACGACCCGAAGATGGCGCGGGTGAAGGCCTAGGTCTAAGCCTATCTCCTATTCGTCATTACCGGGCCGCCGCGTCAGCGGCGAGACCCGGTAATCCAAGTTTCCTTGAGCCACGCGGAACGCTAACTTGGATTGCCGGGTCAAGCCCGGCAATGACGATGGGGTCTAATGGGTTCCATTCGCATATCAGCTGCAGATCTTGCAGCCTTCGCCGAGCGCGCCCTGCGCGCCGCCGGTGCTGACACCGTCTCCGCCCAGGGCTGCGCCCGGGCGATGCTGCATGCCAGCCGGCATGGCGTCGACAGCCATGGCGTCCGGCTGTTGCCCTTCTATGTCGATTGCCTGAAGACCGGGCTGGTCAAAGGCACGCCAAAAATCACCGTATCGAAGCTCCGCGCGGCCGCGGCGCAGGTCGATGCCGATGGCGGGCTGGGCCATGCGCCGACCTATCGCGCGGTCGAGGCCGCTTGCGCGCTTGCGAAGGAGGCCGGCATCGGCCTCGCAGCCGTGCTGCATTCCACGCATTTCGGGGCGGCGGGTGCCTATGCCCTGGCTGGCGCGGAAGCGGGTTTCCATTGCCTCGTCGTCTGCAATTCCGGCGCCTTCGTGGCGCCCTTCGACGGCGCCAGGGCGCTGCACGGCACCAACCCCATCGCCTATGCGGCGCCCGCAGCTGCCGGCAGCGATCCGTTCCTGCTCGACATGGCGACCAGCGCAATTCCGTGGAATCGCCTGCTGCTCGCCCGCACCTTGAAGCACGACCTGCCACCCGACGTGGCGGTCGACCGGCACGGCGATTACACGACCAATCCGGAAACGGCACAGCTCCTGGCACCCGTCGGCGGGCCGCGCTACGGCTACAAGGGCGCCGGACTTGCCGGCATGATCTCCATCATGAGCGCCGCCTTGACCGGCATGCGCCTGGACTTCGAGCAGGACGGCGCGGCCTTGGGCGATACCGAGCTCGGCCATATCGTCATCGCCATCGATCCCGGCTTGTTCGGCGATCCGGCGCAGGCGGCCGAACGCGTCGCCGCCTATATCCGCGCCGCCCAGGCGCTGTCGGGCGATGGCCGCGTGGTGGACGCCGCGGGCGGGCCGCAATGGCGCCACAAGGCCGAGCGGGATGCGCATGGGATTCCCATCCCCGCCGCCTTACGCGCGGAGCTCAACCAGATGGCGGGCGGATTGGGACTGCCCGCGCTGTAAAGCCACTGGCCAAACGCCGCCCGGCTGTTGTCTGATGCTGCCCGAGGAGGGCAGCCGATGGCCGACGATATTCCGCACGATTACGACACCACCATGCTCGACATGCTGCAGATCATCTGGGGCGAGGGCTATCTCTCGCCCGGCGGTCCGCAAGCGGTGCGCGAGATCATGGCGGGCATCGACTTGGCGGGTAAGCGGGTGCTCGACATCGGCTGCGGCCTGGGTGGGCTGGATCAGGTGCTGGTCGAGCTGGGCGCCAAGCATGTCGTCGCGGTGGACGTGGCCGGGCCGCTGGTCGGGCTGGGGCGCAAGCGCATTGCCGCGGCGGGGCTCGCCGACCGCATCGACCTGCAGGTCGTCCAGCCGGAGGCGCCGCTGCCCTTCGGCGATGCCGCCTTTGACGTGGTCTTCACCAAGGATGCCTGGCTGCACGTGATCGACAAGCACGCCTTGCTGCGCGAGGTCTTCCGCGTGCTGAAGCCGGGCGGGCAGCTGGCCGGCGGCGACTGGATGAAGGGTCCGGAACCCTACAGCGCCGACATGGTCTATTTCATCGAACTGGAGGGCATCCCTTATCACCCGGTCACGCTCGCCGAATACGGTGCGATGCTGCATGAGACCGGCTTCGAGCAGGTGAAGCTGCTCGACATCAACGCCTGGTACCGCGATCTGTCTAAACAGGAACTGGCGCGGCTGAAGGGCGAGCTCTATGGCCTGATGACGGAGAAACTCGGCGAGACGTCGCGCGATCATTTCATCGAGGATTGGCGCATGCTGACCGTGGTGCTCGAGAAGGGCGAGCTGCGGCCCGGCCGGCTGTGGGCAAAGAAGCCGGCCTGACGCCATGAACGCGCAGACGCCGGTCAGCCCCTATGTGCGGCCCGCCATCGTCGATGACGCCGAAGGAATCGCCAAGGTGCATGTGCGCGGCTGGCAGGAGGCCTATGCCGGATTGCTTGCGAAGGAGGTGCTGGACCGTCAATCGGTGGCGCGCCGGATGCGGGAATGGACGGAGTACCTGAAAGAGCCGCCGGGCCACCGCTGGACCTTCGTGGCGATCGACCCGGCGCAGGGCATCGTCGGCTTCGCCGGCGCCCATCGCGCCCGGCCGGCGCCGTACGGCCCCACCTTCAAGATCACCGTGCTCTACATTCTTCAATCGCATCTGCGCCGCGGCCTCGGGCGGCAATTGATACATGCTCTGGCCAGGGCCTTGGCGGAGGCGGGACCGGGCGCGGTCGCCCTGTGGTCGCTGGAGGCGAACCGCCCGGCGCGTGCCTTCTACGCGGCCATCGGCGGACGCCTGACCGCTATCCTGGCGGAGCGGCAAGGCGATTCGCGCGTGACGCTGGCTGGCTACCGCTGGCGCAGCGCGGCGGACCTCGCGGGGAAGACGGCGCCGCAGCAATCCGCCACATGAGGAAATCTCACGGCGCGGGCGATCATTTGGCTTGTTGCCCGGGGGTGGCCGGATTGGCAGAGTCCCGCCAATCCAAGGGTATTTCCAGGGGTTTCCAGCTATGAAATCGCATGTGCGCGTGGCGGTGATCGGCGGCGGCGTGGTCGGCGTCAGCGTGCTCTACCATCTGACCAAGCTGGGCTGGACCGACGTGGCGCTGATCGAGCGCTCGGAGCTGACCTCCGGCTCCACCTGGCACGCGGCCGGTGGCATGCACACGATCAACGGCGACACCAACATGTCGGCGCTGCAGGCTTATACCGTGAAGCTCTATGACGAGCTGGAGCGGGAATCGGGCCAGGCCTGCGGCATCCATCGGGTGGGCTGCCTCTATCTCGCCGCCGACGAGAAATGCATGGATTATTTCCGCCTGGAGCGCGGCCGCGCGCGGCATCTCGGCCTCGATCTCGATTTCGTCTCCCTCGACGCGGTGAAGAAGATCAATCCACTGATCGAGACGTCGAAATTCATCGGCGCGATGTTCGATCCGAATGACGGCCATGTCGACCCCTCCAGCGTCACCAACGCCTATGCCAAGGCGGCCAAGGCCAAGGGCGCCGAGATCTACCTGCGCAATGCCGTCATCGAGCTGAAGCAGACCGCCAAGGGCGGCTGGCTCGTGGTCACCAAGGACGGCACCATCGAGGCGGACTACGTGGTCAACGCCGCCGGATTGTGGGCGCGCGAAGTCGGCAGGCTGGCGGGCGTCGAGCTGCCCATCATCCCGATGGAGCACCAGTATATCGTCACCAACGATATCCCGGCGGTGGCGGCGCTCGGCAAAGAGATTCCCATGTCGATCGATTTCGACGGCGAATCCTACCTGCGCCAGGAAGGGAAGGGCCTGCTGATCGGCACCTACGAGCACGATTGCCTGCACTGGGCGGTCAAGGGCACGCCGCAGGATTTCGCCCATGAGCTGCTGCCGAACGACGTCGACCGCATCTGGAGCGCGCTCGAAGTGGCGATGGAGCGCTATCCCTGCCTGGTCGATGGCGGCATCAAGCGCGTGATCAACGGCGGCATGGTGTTCTCGCCCGACGGCAACCCGATCATCGGCCCGGTGCGCGGGCTTTCGAACTACTTCCTCGCCTGCGGCGTGATGGCGGGCTTCAGTCAGGGCGGCGGCGTCGGTCTGGCGGTCGCGCAGTGGATCGTCGAGGGCGAGGCGGGCATGGATGTCTTCGCCATGGACATCGCTCGCTACGGCGTGCATGCCGATGCCGATTTCGTGCTGGAAAAGACGACAGAAAACTATCGCCGCCGCTTCACCATCACCTGCCCGAACGAGGAATTGCCCGCCGCGCGGCCGCTGAAGACGACGCCGGCCTATGGCGCCTTCGCCCAGGCGGGTGCCGCCTTTGGTGCGCTCTATGGCTGGGAGTATCCCTTGTGGTTCGCCGGGGCGGGTAAGGTGGCCAGCGAAGCGCCGACCTTCCGCCGCTCGGAAGCCTTCGACCGCATCGGCGAAGAGGCGAAGGCCGTGCGCGAGGCGGCGGGCCTGTTCGAGTCCTCCTGCTATGCCAAATTCGAGGTGACGGGCGCCGGGGCCACGGCTTTCCTGGACAAGATCAGCAGCAACACGCTGCCCAAGGCGACAGGCAAGACGGCTTTGGCGCCGCTGCTGACGCCTAAGGGCCAGGTGTTCGGCGATTTGACCGTCACGCGCCTCGCGGCCGATCGCTATCTGCTGATCGGCTCGCCCACCGCGATCGTCTATTACCAGCGTTGGTTCGATCGCTATCGTGGCGGTGATGTGACGGTGCGCGATGTGACTACGGATTGGACCGGTTTCTCGCTCACCGGTCCCAAGGCGCGTGCGGTGCTGGCGGAACTGGTGAAGGGCGACATCTCGCATCAGGCTTTCCCCTTCCTCTCGGCGCGCCGGATGAAGGTCGGCCTCGCCGAGGCGCTGGTCATCCGCGTCAGCTTCACCGGCGAGCTCGGCTACGAGATTTACACCGCGCCGGAGTTTCAGCTGCATGTGCTCACGCGCCTGCGCGAAGCGGGCGCGGCGCATGGCCTCGCGCTCTGCGGTATGCGCGCGCTCAACGCGCTGCGCCTGGAGAAGGGCTACGGCTCCTGGGGCCGTGAGTTCAGCGTCGATTACACCCCGGCCGAGGCGGGCTTAAGCCGCTTCGTGCGGCTGGACAAGGGCGATTTCGTCGGCCGCGACGCGGCGCAGGCGATCCTGGTGGCGGAGCCGAAGCGCCGCCTCACCATCTTCGCTCTCGACCAGGGCACGGTCGACCCGATGGGCAACGAGCCGGTGCTGGCGAACGGCGAGGTGGTCGGCCGCCTGACCTCCGGCGGCTTCGGCTACCATGTCGGCCACGCCATCGGCCTCGGCTACATCAAGCGCGAGGCGGCGGACAGCGCCAACCAGGTGGAGATCGAGATTCTCGGGGAGCGCCGCACAGCCCGCATCCTCAAAGACGCGCCATATGATGCCGCGGGCAAGCGGCTCAGGATGTAGAGACTACAGCGACCCCAGCAGCCGCTTCAGATCCTCGTCGCCGTCGTCGTCGCCGGCGTCGCTCTCCTCCGCCATCTGCAGGTCGGCGCGGCGGATCGGGGCGGCGTCGGTCGCGATGGAGCGGCGGAGCGCGAGGGTGAGGCGATCGGGGTCGATCGGCTTCGCCACGTAGTCGTTCATGCCGAGGCCGAGATAGCGCTCCTCGTCGCCGGCCATGGCGTTGGCGGTGAGGGCGATGATCGGCAGGTGCAGGAACTTGCCGCCGAGGGCGCGGATCGTCTGCGTCGCCTCGACGCCGTCGAGCACCGGCATCTGGATGTCCATCAGCACGCCGTCGAAGTCATGTGTCTGGACCGCCTTGACCGCTTCCACGCCGTCTCGGGCGATCTCGCAATCATGGCCGGCATCGCGCAGCATTGCGGCGATGACCAGCTGGTTGATCTGGTTGTCCTCGACCACCAGGAGATTGAGCCGTCGCTCGCCGGGCAGGCTGAGCAGGCGCGAACGCGCGTGCACGTCGGGCAGCGGCAGGATCGCCTGGTCGGCGATGCGCAGGTCGACGGCGGCCCAGAAGGTGGCGCCTTGGCCGGGCGCGCTGTCGACGCCGACCTGGCCGCCCATCAGCTGCGCCAGTTCGCGGCAGATGGCGAGCCCGAGCCCGGTGCCGCCATAGCGACGGGTGTTGGAATTGTCGACCTGGCTGAATTTCTGGAACAGCCTGGGAATGGTCTCCGCCGGAATGCCGATGCCGGTATCGGTGACGGCGACGCGCAGGCGATAGGTGCCTTCGCCCTCGGCCTGGCCGGAGAGCTTGACCGTGATCCCGCCGCGCTCGGTGAACTTGATGGCGTTGCCGAGGTAGTTGGCGACGATCTGGCCGATGCGGTTGGCATCGCCCATCAGCACCTGCGGCAGATCGGGCGCAATCTGGCTGCTCAGCGCCAGCCCCTTGTTCATCGCCGAGGGGCGCCACAGCGCCAGCATGTCTTCCAGCATGCGGCGCGGCGAGAAGGGTGCGATCTCCAGATCGAGGCGCCCGGCCTCGATCTTCGAGATGTCCAGGATGTCGTTGAGGATCGCGAGCAGGCTGGCAGCTGCATTGGCCAGCGTGGTCAGCTTCTCGCGTTGCTCGGCCTCCAGCCGCGTCGTCATCAGCACATGCACCATGCCGATGATGCCGTTCATCGGCGTGCGGATCTCGTGGCTCATCGAGGCCAGGAACTCGGACTTGATTCGGTTGGCGGATTCCGCCGCGTCGCGCGCCTTCAGCAGGTCGTGGTTGAGCGCCACCAGCTCTTCCGAACGGCGGCGGAGCGCGAGCTCGGCGTTGCGGCGCTCGATCGCATGGTCGCGGAAGACGGCGAGAGCCTGCGCCATGCGGCCGACCTCGTCGTTGCGTGTGACGTAGGGAATCTGCCCGGCGAGCTGTCCGGTGGCGAAGCGCTGCATCAGGTTGGTCATACGCTCCAGCGGCCGGGCCAGGAAATGCAACGCGGCGAAGACGGCGCTGAGCAGGGCTACGCTGAGCGCCCCGAAGGTGAACAGCATCTCGCGGAGATGGCGCTCGGCCGCGTCGCTGACGACCTTGCGGGACAGCCGCACCAGGATCCAGGCGATCTCCTTGCCGTTGACGACGATGCGCGCCTTGCCCTCGACATGCGGGCCGTCGGCGATGCGGTGGAATACGGCGACGAATTCCGGGCCGTTCGATTCCCAGACCACGGCGCGCTGGAAGCCGTCGACGACTTTCAGTGCCTCGAGCTGCGCCTTGGCGTTGTCGCGGTCGAACTCCCAGACAGAGTTGGCGATCGCGCCGGCGTAGAGGTTGGCGAGGTTCTCGGCATTGGCGCGCAGCTCGCCAAGCCGGGAGACACGAAAGCGCTCCATCTCGTATGACATGAAGACGCCCAGGATCGCCAGGACGGCAATCGACAGCGCGACGACGGTCTTTGTCCTCAAACCCAATGCGGGCAGATTGCGCAACATGCGCCCAGTCCTAGCTCGGTGATGGTTAACATCGGCATAATTCGTAGTGAAAATCGGCACTTGGAGTGTATTGGGACGTGGCGCGGCGGGACCCGATCTGTCTCGCCTCTTGACACGCGCCATTTATATAATAATCTCTATCGAGTTAACGGTGTATTGATGCTCTCACAGAAAGCAAAATACGCACTGCATGCGCTGTTGTATCTGGCGGACCGGCCGGTGGGGGAGCCCACCTTGATCGCCGAGATCGCCGAGAGCCAGCAGATGCCGCGCAAGTTCCTTGAGCTGATCCTGCTCGAGTTGAAGCGGCATGGCCTGGTGCGCAGCATGCGCGGCAAGCACGGTGGCTACACGCTGGCCAAGCCGGCGGAGAGCATCTCGTTCGGGCAGGTGGTCCGCTACATCGACGGTCCCCTCGCGCTGGTGCCTTGTGCCAGCAAGACGGCCTACCGCCGCTGCGACGACTGCCTGAGCGAGGAGACCTGCGCCATCCGCGACACCATGCGGCGGGCGCGGGACGCGGTGGCGCGGGTCCTCGACAATTCGAACCTGGCGGATGCAATCCGCCCGCCGCACCATCGGATCGATATCGGGGCCGGCATCTAGCAGCAGGCCGCTGCGGGCCGCAGGTCTGGCGTGTTTTAATCACGACTAACAAGATAGACATAATATACTAAACTGTAGAAGGAGTGGAGGCGGAGATGGGACGCAGGTTCAAGACGGCTTTGTCGGCGGCTCTGGTGCTTGGGCTTACGGTAGGTGCAACAGCGACGCGGGCCGAGACCACGCTGCTTAACGTCAGCTACGACCCGACCCGCGAGTTCTACAAGGAATTCAACGAGGCCTTCGCCGCGCATTGGCTGGCGGAGACGGGCGAAGAGGTCAGCATCGACCAGTCGCATGGCGGCTCAGGCAAGCAAGCCCGCGCCGTCATCGACGGGCTCGAGGCCGACGTGGTGACGCTCGCACTCGCCTATGACATCGACGCCATCGCCGCGCATTCCGACCTGCTCAAGCCGGACTGGCAGAAGAGCCTGCCGCACAATTCTTCGCCCTACACCTCGACCATCGTGTTCCTGGTGCGCAAGGGCAATCCGAAGGGCATCAAGGACTGGCCGGATCTGGTGAAGGGTGACGTGCAGGTGGTGACGCCCAATCCGAAGACCTCGGGTGGCGCGCGCTGGAACTATCTCGCGGCCTGGGCCTATGCGCTGCAGCAGGCCGGCGGCGACGAAGCCAAGGCGCAGCAATTCGTCGCCGACCTCTATGCCCGCGTGCCGGTGCTCGATACGGGGGCCCGCGGCTCCACCACCACCTTCGTGCAGCGCGGCATCGGCGACGTGCTGCTGGCCTGGGAGAACGAGGCCTTCCTGGCGATCGAGGAACTGGGCAAGGACCAGGTCGAGATCGTGGTGCCGAGTGCCAGCATCCTGGCCGAGCCGCCGGTCGCGGTGATCGACAAGAACGTCGACGCCAGAGGCACGCGCCGGGTGGCCGAGGCCTATCTCGCCTATCTCTATTCACCGGCGGGCCAGGAGATCGCCGCCCGGAATTTCTACCGGCCGACCGATCCGGAGATCGCGGCGAAATACGAATCCGTGTTCCCGGAGATTCCGCTGGTGACCGTCGACCAGGTTTTCGGCGGCTGGCAGGAGGCGCAGCGCAAGCACTTCGCCGATGGCGGCATCTTCGACCAGATCTACCGCCCCGGCCAATAGAACGGCCAAGCGCGGAGCGTGTCCATGCCAGCGGCGTCGACCAGCTTCATCGGCGGGTTCAAGCGACCAAGCGTGCTGCCGGGCTTCGGCCTCACGCTCGGCTTCGCGGTCAGCTATCTCAGCCTCATCGTGCTGTTGCCGCTGGCCGCCCTCGTGCTCCGCCCCGCGGAGCACGGCCTTGCCGGCTATCTCGGCGCGCTCACCGATCCGCGCGTGCTCGCGGCGCTGCGCCTGAGCTTCGGCGCCGCGCTGATCGCGGCCGCCATCAACGCCGTCTTCGGCCTCATCGTCGCCTGGATCCTGGTGCGCTACGATTTCCCGCTGAAGCGCCTGGTCGACGCGCTGGTCGATCTGCCCTTCGCCCTGCCGACGGCGGTCGCCGGCATCGCGCTCGCCACGATCTATAGCCCCAACGGCTGGGTCGGCAGCCTGTTCGCGCCGCTGGGGGTGAAGATCGCCTTCACGCCCCTCGGCATCCTGGTGGCGCTGACCTTCATCGGCCTGCCTTTCGTCGTGCGCAGCCTGCAGCCGGTGTTGCAGGACATGGACCGCGAGGTGGAGGAGGCGGCGGTCAGCCTCGGCGCCGGTCGCTGGCTCACCTTCCGGTTGGTGATCCTGCCCGCCATCCTGCCGGCTTTGCTCACCGGCTTCGCCCTGGCCTTCGCCCGCGCAGTGGGCGAATACGGTTCGGTAATCTTCATCGCCGGCAACATGCCGATGGTCTCCGAGATCGCGCCGCTGCTCATCGTCATCAAGCTGGAGCAGTTCGACTATGCCGGCGCGGCGGCGATCGGCGTCGTCATGCTGGCGGTCTCTTTCGTCATCCTGCTCTTCATCAACCTGGTGCAAAGATGGTCGCGCAGACACGAAGAGAACTGAGCGCTCTGCCGGCCGCGGCGGCGCCGTCGGCGGCCGCGCGCGTGCGGCTGGCGACGACCGAATCGGCCCCGGTGCGCTGGGTGCTGATCGCCCTCGGCCTCGGCTTCATCCTGCTGGTCATCGTCCTGCCGCTGGTCAGCGTCTTTCTCGAGGCGCTGCGCGGCGGCATCGGCGCGTTCCTGCGCGCCGTCACCGAGGACGACACGCTCTCGGCCATCCGCCTAACGCTGCTGGTCGCCGCCATCGCCGTGCCGCTCAACCTGGTCTTCGGCCTGGCCGCCGCCTGGGCCATCGCCAAGTTCGACTTCCGCGGCAAGAGCCTTTTGATCACGCTGATCGACCTGCCGTTCTCGGTCTCGCCGGTGATCTCCGGCCTCATCTATGTGCTGCTCTACGGCGCCAATGGTTGGTTCGGCCCGTTCCTCAAGGAATGGGACATCAAGATCATCTTCAACGTCACCGGCCTGGTGCTGGCCACGGTCTTCGTCACCTTCCCCTTCATCGCCCGCGAGCTCATCCCGCTGATGCAGGAACAGGGCCGGGACGAGGAGGAGGCGGCGATCTCGCTCGGCGCCAATGGCTGGCGCACCTTTCTCTACGTGACGCTGCCGAACGTGGCCTGGGGCCTGCTCTACGGCGTGCTGCTGTGCAATGCCCGCGCGATGGGCGAGTTCGGCGCGGTCTCGGTGGTGTCGGGCCATATCCGCGGCCTCACCAACACCATGCCGCTGCATGTGGAGATTCTTTACAACGAATACGATTTCGTCGGCGCCTTCGCCGTCGCCTCGCTGCTGGCCTTGCTGGCGATCGTGACCCTGGTGGCGAAATCGCTGCTCGAATGGCGCTATGGCGACCGGCTGGCCGCCGGCCGAAGACACTGAGGGAGGTCACAGATGACGATCACAGTCGACGGCATCTCCAAGAGCTTCAACGACTTCCAGGCGCTGAAAGGCGTTGAGCTCGCCGCCGCGCGCGGCGAGTTCATCGCGCTGCTCGGTCCCTCCGGTTCGGGCAAGACCACTTTGCTGCGCATCCTCGCCGGCCTGGAGTTCGCCGATAGCGGGCGGCTGTTGTTCGACGGCCGCGACGTCGCGGCGCAGGGCGCCGGCGAGCGCAATGTCGGCTTCGTCTTCCAGCACTACGCGCTGTTCAAGCACATGACGGTGGCGGAGAACGTCAGCTTCGGCCTCAGGGTGAAGCCGCGCGCCCAGCGGCCGGCGAAGGCGGAGATCGACCGCCAGGTGAACGAGCTGCTGCGCCTGGTGCAGCTCGATCGTCTTGGCGGGCGCTATCCCAGCCAGCTGTCGGGCGGCCAGCGTCAGCGCGTGGCGCTGGCCCGCGCGCTCGCGATCCAGCCTGCCGTGCTGCTGCTCGACGAGCCGTTCGGCGCGCTGGATGCCAAGGTGCGCAAGGAGCTGCGCCGCTGGCTGCGCCGGCTGCATGACGACATGCAGCTGACCTCGATCTTCGTGACCCACGACCAGGAGGAGGCGCTGGAACTCGCCGACCGCATCGCGGTGATGCGCGAGGGAAGGATCGAGCAGATCGGCACGCCGGCCGAAATCTATCACCGGCCGGCGACGGCCTTCGTCTACGAGTTCCTCGGCAACGCCAACCGCCTGCGCTGCCGCATCGACCGCGGCCGCGCCGTCGTCGCCGGGCTGGAGCTGCCGGCGCCGGAATATCCCGATCTGCACGACGCCGCCGGTACCGCCTTCGTGCGGCCGCACGACCTCGTCATCGCCGATGCCCGGCAGAGCGGGCTGGAGGCACGGGTGCGCCAGGTCTTCCTGGCCGGCCCCGCCATCCGCGTGGAGCTCGCATTGCTGACGACCGGCGACATGCTGGAAGCCGAGGTGCCGCATGGCAGCGATCTCGGCAGCTTGATCGTGCCCGACAAGCTGGTGACGTTGCAGCCGACCAAGATCCGCGCCTTTCCGGACGCAGCCTAAAGCAGCTTATTCTTCGCTCTCGCTGTCATCGCCGCGAATACCCGGCAACGGCAGTGAGGATGTTTCGGTCGCGTCGCTTATTCTCTCGTCATCCCGGCCTCGCGCCGGGATCCACATCCCCGCCGCACGGGCTGCGGCCAATCACGTTGGTTCATGCCGTTGCTCGGTGGATTCCGGCGCTCCCCTCGGGTCAAGCCCGAGGGTCGGCCGGGATGACGGTCTAAGGCGATATCCTACAGCCTCGCCGCGCTGAATGTATCGCAGGCGTTCACGTCGCCGCCGCGATAGCCGACCTCGAACCAGCGCACGCGCTGTTCCGAGGTGCCGTGGGTGAAGCTGTCCGGCACCACGCGGCCGCCGGCCTGCTTCTGCAGCGTGTCGTCGCCGATGGCGCTGGCGGCGCGCAGCGCCTCCTCGACGTCGCCGGGCTCCAGATAGCCCTGTTGCGCCTGCGCGCGGTGGGCCCAGATGCCGGCAAAGCAATCGGCCTGCAATTCCACCCGCACCGAGATTTCGTTCGCCTCGGCCTCGCTCAAGCCGGTGCGCGCCGCGCGCGCCTGCTGCTCGATGCCGAGGATGTTCTGGACGTGATGGCCGACCTCGTGGGCGATCACATAGGCCTGGGCGAAATCGCCCGGCGCGCCGAAGCGGCGCGACAGCTCGTCGAAGAAGTCGAGGTCGATATAGACCTTCTCGTCGGGCGGGCAATAGAACGGCCCCACCGCCGATTCCGCATAGCCGCAGGCCGATTGCGCGCCGCCGGAGAACAGCACCAGGCGCGGCTCGCGATACTGCTCGCCGATCTGCGGCAAGACTTCGTGCCAGGTATCCTCAGTATCGGCGAGGACCACGGCGACGAATTCCTTCATCTCCTCCTGCGCGGGGGGCGCGAAGGTCTGGCTCTGCGGGTCGGAATAGCCGCCGCTGTCGAACCCGCCGGAGAGCAAGGCGAAGGGGTTGATGCCGAGGAACCAGGCGATGCCCAGCAGGATCAGGATGCCGACGATGCCGATGCCGCCGCCGCGCCGGCCGATGCGCGGTCCGCCCAGACCCCCGCCCATGCCGCCCCCACCCAGGCCGCCGAGCCCGCCGGGTAGGCGCATGCCGCCGCCCGTGCCCCGCCGATCCTCGATGTTGCTGCTTTGCCGACGACCCTTCCAGCGCATGGCGCGGCTCCTGATCCAATGCCGATTGGTGCTAGGCTAGCGCAAGTCGCGCTGCAACGCACGGGCGTCGGCGCAAGGCGACACGCCCGGCAAGAACCGGTTTGGTCCGCTCTGGTTCCGGGAAATCCGCTCTAGCCTTGCGGCGCGTTGGAATCCGAGATTTCGCGCGTGCGCTGGCTGATGCGGCGGATGATCTCTGCCACCGGAGAATTGGCGTTGGCGCCGCCGGCCAGGGCTTCGGCCTCGATCAGGCGCTTTTCCGCGTCGAGCAGGGCGTTCACCAGTTCCTGCTCCTTCGGGCTGGGCTCGGCCGGGGTTTCGGCGGGGCCCGCGTCGGGATCGGCGACGATCTCGCCGGCTTCGCTCATGGCGATGTCGGCGACCGCTTCCGGCTCGGCCGAGTCCTCCGCGAACTCTTCCTCGACTTCGGCCGCCGCTTCGGCCTGCATCTCTTCGCTCTCCGGCTCGGCCTTGAGGGCGAGCTGGCCCGAGGTCTCCGCCATCTTCGCCGGAGTGGCGACGACGGTCAGGATGCGGCCGCGCGCGGGAGCCTGCTGCGCAGCCTTGCGTACCGGCTCCGGCGCGCGGGGTGCCGGGATCTCAGGTTCGGCGGTTTCCGGTTCCGCGATCTCGGGTTCGGGCGTGGCCGCTTCGGCCTCCGCCGCGGCCCCGGATTCGACGGCAGATTCGACGGCGGCTTCGGCGACTGCTTCGCCCTGATCATCCTGCATCAGCGTCTTGATGCCGCCCTCGAGCCGGCGCATGACATCGGGAATGGCCGAGCCCTTGTGCGATTCGATCGCCGCCAGCAATTCGAGCAACATGCGGCGCAGCTGTTCGTTGTGCACTTCGCGCTGGCCGAGACGCGTCTGCGCGGCGCTCAAGGCGTTGTGGGCCTGGATCAAGGCGGCCTTGGCTTCGTCGCGCTCGCCGCTCATCTTGCCGAGCGTGGTCTGCAACGCGGTGACTTCGGCCTGCAGCTTCTCCAGATCCTGGCGCTGGCGGGAGAGCGAGCCTTCGACGATTGCGACGATGTCGTTGAGCCGGAGGCCGTAGCGGCGCTCTTCCTCGGCGCTCTGCTGCAGGCGCTCCTGCGCCGCCGCGACACGCGACTGCAACTCGGTCAAATCGTCCATGAAGCGACTATGCCCCTCGGATTCCCAGGAATCTTAAGGAAAACATGGCACAGTTTGGTGAAAAGATCGTTAATGGCGCGGTCGGCGCCGTAACCACGTTGCCGCAGGTGCTACCAGCGGCGGACGCGACCGGTGTCGACGTGGACGAAGTTCGACTTGCCGTAATAGCCGACCCCGCCGGCCTTCATGCCGATGGCGGTGTCGCGCAGATCGGTGAGCGCGACGTCGTAAAGGCGGATATCCACCGCCTTAGCTTCCATGTGCATGGAATGCTTGGCTACGCCATTGCTGTTGGAGGCGAGCATGGCGTTGGTCTTGGGTGAGCGGTAGCCGGAGATGATCTGGTAGGCTTTGCGGCTGCCGGTGCGGCGATGCAGGTCGACCAGGAGGTCAAGCAGTTGCGGATCCATCTTGGCGATTTCGCCGGTGCGGTGGTCGCGCAGGACGTAGTTGATGTCCTTCAGCGCGCCCTTGTCGTACACCCCGTCCTTCCAATAGGTGGCGAGGATCTTCTCGTCGGTGTGGGTGTTGACGAAGCCGAGCGTGCGGGTGCCGCTCTGCGGCATGGCGGCCAAGGCGCTGCCTATGGGACTGGCCACGCCAAGCGCTACCAGGCCAAGGCCGAAGCCCAAGGCGCGGCGACGGCCGAGCAGGCAGTTGGACAACGTCGAATCCGGGAAATCCGGGATCTCGTTGCGGTCGGTCATGCGTCCCATTCTCCCTCGGCCCCGGACCGGCATTCGGCCCTGGGCGGCTTGCGAAAGTTCGGCTGGCCTGGCTGCAAACCGTCCCCCGTTTGCCGCCACGGCTCGGTGACACCGAGCCTAACCCGTTGGTATCCTTGGCGAATGATCAAAGCTGACCAAGCGCTGCGAAAAAACGTGCCACAGGCTTGATACCATTGCAACGCAAAAAGGCTATGATTTGGTTAACCACATCATAGGGTTGCCGGCAATTTCAGATCAGTAGCCGAGGGCGAGACCGTCCTTGCGCGGCTCGGAGCCCGCGATCAGCACGCCCCGCTTCCAGTCGATGGCGATGGCCTGGCCGCCGCCCAGCGGCTCCGCGGGATCGGCCGGCACGATGGCATGGCCGCGCTCCAGCAGCGCCCGGCGCAGCGCGTCGGGAATCCCGGCCTCCACCGTCACCGCGCTTTCCTCGAAGAACAGGCGGGGGCATTCCAGCGCCGCCTGCGGGTCCATGCCGAAATCCAGCATGTTGCCGAGCACATGGACCTGGCCCACCGGCTGGTAGTGGCCGCCCATGACGCCGAAGGAGATCGTCGCCCGGCCGCCTTTCGTGACCATCGCCGGGATGATGGTGTGCAGCGAGCGCTTGCCGGGGCCGATGCAGTTCGGATGGCCCGGCTCGACCACGAAGCAGGCGCCGCGATTCTGCATCAGCACGCCGCTCTTCGGCGCCAGGCGGCCGCTGCCGAAACCCCAATAGACCGAGTTGATGAAGCTGACGGCGTTGCGGTCCTTGTCGACCACGGTGAGATAGGTGGTGTCGGGATGCGGCATCGCCGGCGGTAGCGCCGCCATGGCGCGCCTCGGGTCGATTCGCGACGCCAGCGCCTTGGCATGGGCAGGGGAGAGCAGCCGCTTCACCGGCACCTCGGCGAAAGCGGGATCGGCGATGTGGCGGTCGCGCTCGGCATAGGCGAGCTTTCCCGCCTCGATCTGAAGATGGCAGCGCTCGGCCGAGAGCGCATCGTCGCCCGCCGGGAACTGGCTGAGGATGTTGAGCATCAGCAGTGCGGTCAGGCCCTGGCCCGGCGGCGGGCATTCCCAGACCTTGGCGCCGCGATAGCCGGTCGCGACCGGCGCGTTGTAGTCGCCGCGATGGCGCGCGAAATCCTCCATCCGGTGCAGCCCGCCCTCGGCGCGCAAGCGGCGCACCATGTCGGCGGCGATCCAGCCGCGATAGAACGGGTCCGGGCCATGCTTGGCGATGGCCGACAGCGCCTTGGCGAGCGCGGGGAAGGCGATGCGGTCGCCCACGCGCGGCGGCTTGCCCTTCGGCAGATAAGCCTTCCGCGTCGCCGGGTCGCGGCGCAGCGTCTCGACATCGCGGGCCCAGTCGCTGCCGACGCGCGGCGCCACGACGAAACCCTTCCTGGCGAGTTCGATCGCCGGCTGCAGCAGGCGGTCGAAGCCGAGCTTGCCGTGATCCTCGGACAGGCGGTACCAGGCCTCGACGGCGCCGGGCACCGTCACGGCATGGACGCTGTCGGGCGCGATGCGGCCGATGCCGCGGTCGAGGAACCATTCCGGGTCCGCCGCCAGTGGCGCGCGGCCGTTGCCGTTATAGGCAACGATGCGGTCGCTGCCCTTGGGCGCCAGCAGCACGAAGCAATCGCCGCCAATGCCGGTCATCGCCGGCTCGATCACCGCCAAGGCGGCGGCGGCGGCGATCGCCGCGTCGATGGCGTTGCCGCCGGCGCGGAGCGTGTCGATGGCGATCAGCGTCGCCAGCGGGTGCGAAGTGGCGGCAGCACCGCGCTCGGCGAGGATCGCTGAGCGGCGCGGGTGCTGGAAGTCACGATTGAAGTCGAACAGGGCTGGCTCCGAAAGCGATCAGGGCTGCAGGGGCGCCGGTCCGGAACCGGACAGGACGTAGGGTCCGCCGAGGGCGGGATCCACCGTGTAGGTCACCGCGGTGTCGATCTGGTTCGGCCCGATGGAATAGTCGACGACGATGGAATCGTCGACTGCGGAATCGATGACCAATCCGCTCTCATGCAGGTCCTCGAAGCCGAGCTCGAAGGGGTTGTGCAGCAACGGGAAGGTGCCGCTGAAAGTGCCCGGCGTGCCGGTGGCGAAGACGCTGATCAAACCATTGAACTCGCGGCTGGCGAGGTCGAGGGTGTAGTTGACGTCGTAACCGGCGATGAAGCCGCCGCCGCCGGTCAGGGGAATGTCATCGGCGAAATAGGTCAGCTGCCCGCTGGGCAAATTGGCGGTCGATTCAAAGCCGACATTCTGCGCCGGATCGGTGCTGTCGAAGACGTCGCCCAGATCCTCGGACAGCGGACCGCCATCGGCGGTGGGCTGGCCGGAGGCATCGACCAACTCGGCGCCGCCGAGATAATCCGCGCCGCCGCCGCCGGTCACCGGCTCGAACAGCCGCGTCAGCTTCTCGACCGAATCCTCTTCCAGCGGCGCTGGATCGGTGATCGAGCCGTCCGGGCCGATGAACACGAAGAAGCCGGCGCGCTTGAGGATCTTGGATTCCTTGGCCGACTGGATCAGCACCTGGCTCGGCTTCTTGCCGGCGGAGTTCTGGTCGCCGGTGCCGGCGAGGGCGACGATGCAGCCGCTCGCATCGCAATTGCCCTGCGTGGTGGTGCCGCGAATGGTGAGCACGGCATTTGGCAGGGTGACCTTGGTGCCCTCGGGATTGGTGCGCGCGACGCCGCCGGTCACCAGGCGGAAGGCGCCTTCCTTCACCGAGGCGGCGAGCGAGGCGTTGTCGCCCGCCGGGTCGTAGACGAACTCGTCGATCACCAGCGAAGCATTCTCGCCCATGGTGATCGCCGTCTCGTCCAGCAGCATGATCTGCAGACGCGATTTTGCGCGGGTGTTGACCGCGTCGCCCATCACAATGTCTTCGCCGCTCGCCAACTGGTCGATGGTGGTTTTGCGCGCCGGCGATTCCAACGCCACGCTACCCCGCACGGCGCCGGCGATTCCGGCCGGGTCGCCGAGCTCGGCCAGGGCCGGCGTTGCCGCCACCGCGACAAGGCCGGCCGTCACCAGGCTGGATGCAACCATGCGCGCGCGTGTCATGACTGGCTTATCCCCTCGCAGGCGCCGCGGCTCGGATACGGCATGCGGATAGTTGAGCCATGAAATGGCGCGTCTGGCAAGCCTGGGCCCCTCGCGCCGCATGGCGATGCGCGATAGCGGAGCTTGCTGCCTGCAAGCCTGCGTTGCACCCGAGCGATCCCGTGGGCTAGGCTCGACCGGGAGCGACGCCGACGCGGGTGTCGCGGGGACGAGAGGCGGGGGACATCATGCGCGGCGCTCGGTTGGCGGGTATTCTGGCTATGGCACTGCCGCTGCTGGGCGGTGCCGGCGGTGTCGCTTCGGCGGATATCAGCAATCCTGTCGACCTGAAGGCCGCGATCGAGCAGCTCGGCGGCCAGCCATGCGGCAACATGACCTGCGTCGCGCTGGACATGCCGCTTGATCACGATGCCAGCGGTACGGCCGGCAAGATCAAGATCACCTTCTCGGTCAGTTTCGCTTCCGAGGAAAGCAAGGGCATCCTGTTCTACGTCGTCGGCGGACCGGGCGGCAGCGGCGTCGGCGTCGCCGAGGACTATCTCGGCGCCTTCGACGAGCGCCTGACGCAGAACATGGACCTCGTGTTTTTCGACCAGCGCGGCGTCGGGCCGGAGCACGGCATCGAATGCCCGGCGGCACAGGGCATCTACGATACCGCCGATCTGCGAGTCGAGGATCCGGACGGGGCCATCGGGGCAGCCAAGACCTTCGCCGCGGACTGCGTCGCGGAGCTCAAATCGCGCGACCTGCTGCCGCTGGTGGCGACCGATCAGGCGATCCGCGACCTCGAACTCTTCCGCGCGGCGATCGGCAGTCCCCAGGTCTGGATCTATGGGGAAAGCTACGGCACCCAGTTCGCCCAGCAATACGCGACGGCGTTTCCCGCCGCGGTGAAGGGGGTCGTCATCGACGGCGTCGTCGACCTGGCGCTCAGCTTCAGCGGCTACTACGAATCCTACACCGAGAGCGCGGAGCGCATCCTGGCGCGGGTTCTCGAATCCTGCCAACAGGTTCCCGGCTGCCGGGAGGACATGCGGGGCGAGGCGGCGCAGGTCTACGACCAGCTGGCCGCGCGACTGGCGCAGGCGCCGATCGAACTCGATTTCCCGCTCGGCGACGGCACGATTGCGAAGCGGCATCTGACCGCCGCCATGCTGTCCGCCAATGCCTTCTATTCGCTCTACGGTCCCGACGACCGGCCGGTGTTCCTGCGCGCCCTGGCGGCAGCCTCGCGCGGCGAGCTGCTGCCGATGCTGCGTCTGGCCTATTCCACCCTGGTCGTCGATCCGCAGACCGAGGCCGGGATCGCCGACCCGACCTGGTTCGGCGCGGCCTATTACGCGATCACCTGTTCGGACTATGCGGAAGGCGGTGAGGATCGCGACGCAAATGCGCGGCAGATCCTGGCCGAGGCGCAAGCCTTCGCGCCGCGCGCCAAGCGCCTGCTGCGGCTGTTCTATGCCGAGCGTCTGGCCTGCGCCTATTGGCCCGTCCGCGGCGACGACAAGCGGCCGCAGCCTTTCGCTGGCGGCGACTATCCGACGCTGATCCTCAATGCCGACACCGACCCGATCACGCCCATCACCATGTCCTATTCGGTGCTCGACCACGTGAAGAACGGCTATCTGGTGACGATGAAGGGTGGGCCGCATGTGATCTGGGGCCGCGGCCTCACCTGCCCGGACGAGATTGTCTACAGCCTGTTGTTCGACGGCACGCTGCCCGAGGCGCAGGAGCAGGTCTGCGAACAGGACTTCATCGGCGCCTATAAGCCGCTGACACTGACTGGCGCGGGCGATGCGGACGACGCCTTCGTCTTGGCGCGGGCGCTGGAGACGGAGATCGCGCAATCGCCCGAGTTCTACAACTGGGACGGCGGCGATTCACTCGCGATCGGCTGCGACCACGGCGGCACGGTCGAGATCAGCGCGGCCGAAGAGGGCACCGCCTATGGCTTCGCCAAATGCGCCTGGTGGCCGGGTATCGCGATCGACGGCACCGGCATCGCGATCGACGAGGGTGCGGAGAATATCGGCCTCACCCTCGATCTCGCCGTCTCGGGCGCGCACCAGGGCCAGATCACCTTCCGCCACAACAGCGCGACGGATGCGATGACGCTGAACGGCACCTATGACGGCAAGGTGGTGGCGACGCCGCGGCCGCTGCCGTAGTCGAGGGGTCTAGAACCGGAATCTCTTGCTGAGGCTGACGCCGGCGCGGATGTTCTCGAACTCGTTCAGTTCGCGATTGGAATCCTGCAGGTAGTATTCGCCGTAAGCGGACATCAGCAGCCCGTCGAGAAACCCGCTCTGTTCCGTGCCGAACATGGTGGCGACCGGCACGCCGAGGGTGAGCCGGCCGCGATAGATGACATCCTCGCGATCGGTGCCGACAAAGAGCGGATCGAGTTCGTCATAGCGGTCCCACTCCGCCGACAGGTTGGTGACCAGGAAGATGCCGCGGTGGATCAGCCAGACATGGTCGACATTGAGCCGGTCTCCGTCGAAGCTCTCGAACTCGGCCGCGGCGTCGAAGCGGCGGTGGGTGTAGGCGAAGGTCAGGCGGTGGTCGCTGCCGATATACCAGTCAAGCCCGAGGCGGCCGTTCACGTCGATGCCGCTCTGGTCCTCCGAACTCGGATACTCGTTGGTGACGTGATAGTCGTAGTCGGCAAGGCCGAATGACGCGAACAAATTGACCGGATCGTTGATGCGCCAGTCGTAGCGCGCCTCCGCCTGAAACAAGTCGAGATAGCTTTCCTCGCCGAGCCAGAGGTGCGTGTAGTTCACGCTGGGCGTGACGAAGAGTTCGCCCACCTCGACCCGGATGCCGGCCTGCGCGCCGATGCTCTGGGTGTCGAAATCGTCGAGCTTGAACTGGTCGCCGTCATAGAAAGTGGCGCTGGCGAACAGCATGTTGCGATCCTGCCCGGGCAGGTCATGCTCGACCGACAGCTTGGCCAGTGCCTGGATCGAATGGTCGTCGTCGGTCGGCGCCGCGTTGGTGAGGTCGAAATCGCCCACCACGGTGCGCACCTTGTCGGCGTCGTTGGAGCCGGCGCGGTTGCTGTCGAACTGGTAGCCGAGGCTGACCAGCGCGGTGAGGCGCGTGCGCTGCGATTGCCGGTCGATCTCGGCCGCGTAGCGCTCGATGTTGGCCTTGAGCCGGGGGTCGAGTTCCAGTTGCAGGAGTTGTGCGAATTCGTCCTTGGCCTCGCGTAGATTGCCCAGGCGATAGAGCACGATGGCGCGGAGCGCGCGGATGTTGGGTTCGCCCGGGGCGAGCAGGATCAAGCGGTCCAGCGTTGCCGAGGCCCCCAGCAGGTCGCCGTCCTGGATCAGCTTCAAGGCATAGCGGTAGGACAGCATCGGGTCGTCGGGGCTCTCCAGGACCTGGTCATAGGTCACGTCCCCGGCTTCGGGCAGGTTCTGCGCCAGCAGCGGGGCGGAGAAGGCGGAGAGGCAGCAGGCGAGAAGGCTGACGGTCAGCGTCTTGCGGCCGCGTGACGACTTCATGCGCAACCTTCCCCCGTGATTGCCCGCGACGCCCCGGCCATCCCGCCGGCCGGCCGGCGTCGCGACTCGGCATTATAAGTGCTTGAAGCATCGCCACAATCCCGAACTTCCGTCGGAATTCTTCCGGCCATTTCCGGGGAAACGCGCACGGGGCGGCGCAATCAGGCTAGCGCCCGCCGCCGCGGGGCGGCATTTTGCGCCGCGCAACGGCATGGCATTGCCGGCAAGGGAACGGAGATTGGATTGGCGATTCTGTTGGGTTTGGATACCGGCGGAACTTATACCGACGCGGTGCTGTTCGACCCGGTGCGCGGCGAGGATGCCGGCGGCGTGCTGGCCAAGGCAAAGTCGCTGACCACCAAGCACGACCTCGCCATCGGCCTGACCGGGGCGGTCGAGGCGATCCTGCCGCATCTGCCGGCTGGGCGCGCCATCGCCGACATCGCCATGGTCTCGATCTCGACCACGCTCGCCACCAACGCGATCGTCGAGAAACACGGCGCGCCGATCTGCCTGATCCTCATGGGCTACGACGCCAAGGCCCTGGAGCGCGCCGGCCTGCGCCAGGCGATGGCCGGCGATCCTGTGGTGATGATCGCGGGCGGCCACAAGCCGACAGGAGAAGCGCAATCGCCGCTCGACGTCGAAGCCCTGCGCGCCGCCATCCAGGAACATGCGCCGAAGGTCGCCGCCTTCGCCGTCAGCGGCTATTTCTCGGTGCGCAACCCGGCGCACGAGATCGCCGCGCGACATCTGATCCACGAGATGACCGGCAAGCCGGTCACCTGCGGCCACGAGCTTACCTCGAAGCTCGACGCACCGCGCCGCGCGCTGACCGCGGCGCTCAACGCGCGGCTGATCCCGCAATTGCAGCAGCTGATCCAGGCGGTCGACGGATTGCTAGCGCGCAAGGGCATCAAGGCGCCGCTGATGGTGGTGAAGGG
>Ga0268299_1001732_pt1 | contig 33426 bp, 33 predicted proteins | sample NOBtaG_FD_193484 | JGI IMG/M metagenome (GOLD analysis project Ga0268299, IMG submission 193484) | Activated sludge microbial communities from bioreactor in Nijmegen, Gelderland, Netherland - NOB reactor | ecosystem: Engineered > Bioreactor > Aerobic > Activated sludge | place: Netherlands... | reverse complement strand
GGAGGTGCACATGCCGCATGACCAGACCATCGGTAAGCCGTATGCGGGCAATTCGCATGTACGGTTTGAATGGGGACCTCAGGAAACGGAGCGGGCGCGCCACCGCGCCTGAGGTCTACCAATGCACATCAGTCCGGCCAATATGTTTGCGAATTTCGCGGTTGTGGCGGCGGCATTCCTGGGACTTGCCGCGCTGATCTCACTCATCTGGCGGACGCGGCGGTCGCGGGTTCTCGGGATTGGTTCCGTGGTGTGCATCCTCGTCTCAGCACTCATTCATTGGGTTGCAATGCATAGGCTTCCCCCTTTGCGAGGGTGTCTTATACTTGGGTCTTTCATGATTCCAGGCGTTCTCGCGATAATCTTCCAGCGCACGCCGCGACGCATCCCGCCCGGCCATTGCGCGACCTGCGGCTATAACCTGACCGGCAACGTCAGCGGCAAGTGCTCGGAGTGCGGCGCGACGGTAATCGCACCGTGACAGCCCGCATGCCGACGCGAAAGGCCGTCGGCATGGCACCCCCCAAAGGCGAACAACTGGTTACTGAAAACTGACAACTGACAACTAATCACTGGCCACTTGCCACTCGCCACTTCTTCCGTCCCGCCTCATGGCCCATCACGCATGGCCTTTCGACTCGCTGCACGTCCCGCGACCCGTCAGAACGTATTCTTCTCATCCGACTTGAGGTAGTGCTTTCGGGCATCGGCGTACTCGGCGGCGGTGTCCGGGAGGCCGGCGACGGTCTGGCCTTCGTCGTAGTCGCGGCCGTCGGCGACCTGTCGATGGATCATGCACAGGATGGGAATGCACCAGCCGCAGCCGGTGCCGGCGCCGAGGCATTCGGACATGCCGGAGGGCCGCGCCGGCTGCTCGCGCCGCGCGTAGTTGGCGAGTTTGCGCAGCGAGACGTGGAAGCAGTAGCAGATTTCGTCGTCGAGTTTCACGCCGGGATTGTAGGCCCAAGTCCGATGCGCGGTGGGGCGATACACTACGTCGCCGAATGGGTGGGCACGGGCAGCACCCTCACCCCGACCCTTCGGGCTTCCCACTCGGTCGCCCTCTCGCTTGAGGGAGTGGGAGCGAAAGCGATGTGGGCGCTGAGTTGATTGAGACTCGCACCCTCACCCCGGCCCTCTCCCTTGAGGGAGAGGGAGCATTGTTGGAGCACGCGGATGGTGGAATGGGCATCGCGAAAACCGACCGGCGACTTTGATGCCGTGGTCGAGGCCGCGCTGGCGGAGATCCCCGAGTCGTTTCGGCCGTATCTCGAAAACGTGGTCATCGAGGTGCAGCGCCGGCCGGACGCCTCGATGACGCGGTCGCTCAATCTGCCGGATCCGCGCATGCTGTTCGGGCTGTACGTCGGGCGTCCGCTGACCCGGCGGCATGTGGAGGAGTCGGGCATCTTGCCGGATCGGGTGATCATCTTTCAGGACAACCTCGAGCGGGCCTGCCGCACGCCGGAGCAGTTGCGGGCGGAGATTCGCAAGACCGTGCTGCATGAAGTCGGGCATCACTTTGGGCTGAACGAAGACGATCTCGATCGGTTGGGATATGGTTGAATTGAAAGTGCGGTCCATTGGGATCCGTCGTGCCGAATCATTGACAAGCAGAGCCGATTGCGCCGGCCATCGACGAGCGCGGGCGCTCGCTCAATCGCGGACGGCTTGCCGCATTAATCATTAATCGACCGCTGGCGCGGCCGGCGCTTTGAAGATGGAAACCCGGAATGATCCTGGCTGACGGCGTTCAATACACACCGATCCTGTTCGCGGCCCTTGCGGGATGGATCATGTGTACCTGTCTGCATGAGTTTTCCCATGCCCTGGTCGCCTATTGGGGAGGCGACAGTTCGGTCAAGGAGAAGGGCTACCTCACGCTCGACCCCACGCGGTTCATCGATCCGGTCTTTTCGCTGCTGATACCGGCGATCATCCTGCTGATCGGCGGTTTTCCGTTTCCGGGTGCGTCGGTGCTGATCGATCGCTCGCGGCTGCGCAGCGAAAAGTGGATGACCTACGTGTCGGCGGCGGGTCCGGCGTCCAACGGCATCCTGTTCCTGCTGTTCTGCATTCCGCTGCACCCGCTGCTGGGATTGGTTGCCGAGGCGCCCGACGAGCGTCCGCTGTGGGTGCATTACTTCGGGGCGATGGCGGTGCTGAATTTCATCGCGATGCTGTTCAACCTGCTGCCGGTGCCGCCGCTGGATGGATTCGGCATGATCGAGAACAAACTCGACCCCGAGACGCGCTGGAAGTTGCGGCAGCCCGGCGTGACCTGGATTGCGTTCATCGGGCTGATGTTCATCATCAACGGGGTTCCGGGCGTGATGGGCTTGTTCGTGCAGATGCTGGCGCGGGTGTGTGCGGCGATCGGCGTCAACCCGAATGTGCTGCTGGATGGCTACATCCTGGTGCTGTTCGGGGAGTCGTCTTAGCCCGACCGATCAAATTCCGCATTGGGGGCGAGAGTTTGCCCAAAGAGGAGGGTGGGGAGTAGGTGCCGGATTGGCATGGACAACAGGACTGCCACAGCCTGGGTCGATGGCTTTTGATCGCGTATAATATTCGTGAAGAACGCTTCCATTGCGTTCTCCAGCAGATTTTATTCCTTTGGCGTTCCAGGAGCCCAACAATGTCCAAAGATGCCGAGCTCTTATTTGAGGCTGTGCTCAAGCTTGCGGAGAAGGATCGGGCTGAACTCGCGGCACGTTTGATCGATAGCCTCGATTGTGATTTTGCTGACGAAGATGTGGCCGCTTCATGGCACGCCGAGATTGACCGGCGTGTCGCGTCCGTTGATAGTGGCGCCTCGGATACCGTGCCTTGGCCGGAGGCATGGCGACAAATGATGACGGACGAAAATGGGCAAACCTGAGTTCAGGTATTATCGCGAGGCGATAGCTGAAGTCCGCGAAGCACGCCATTGGTATCACGTCGAGAATCCGGCAGTCGCAATGAGCTTTGCACAGGAGCTTCGACGGACGCTAATGGCCATTCACGAGGCCCCGCTCCGGTGGCCGGTTCTTCGACCCGGATATCGTCGCCTTCGTTTGAGACGATTCCCATATATGGTCGTTTATCGTGTCTCTGGCATCAATCTGGACATCGTCGCGCTAGCACATCTGCATCGGCGAGCAGGCTACTGGAAAAACCGCAAGCCGGAGACACCGTGACTCCCGGCGCGCTTTCAATAACACGGAGTTTCATTTTTACAGTAAACAACCATGCGAATCCTCAGCGGCGTACAACCTTCCGGCAGGCTCCACCTCGGCAATTACTTCGGGGCGATGAAGCAGCACATCGAGCTGCAGCACGAGCACGAGTGTTTCATTTTCATTGCCAATTACCATTCGCTGACCACGATTCACGACGCGGCCAGACTCGAAGGCCTGACCCGCGACGTGGCGCTCGACTATCTCGCATTGGGACTCGATCCGAAAAAGGCGTGTCTTTTTCGTCAGAGCGACGTGCCCGAGGTGACCGAACTGGCGTGGATTCTCTCAACCGTGACCGGCAAGGGCCTGATGGAGCGGGCGGTGAGTTTCAAGGACAAAGTGGCCAAGGGCATCGAGGCGTCGATGGGCCTGTTCTGCTATCCGATCCTGCAGGCGGCCGACATCCTGATCTATCGCAGCGACGTCGTGCCGGTCGGCAAGGACCAGGTGCAGCACATCGAGATGACCGCCGACATGGCCGGGTATTTTCACGGCGCTTATGGAAAAGAGGTGTTCACCCTCCCGAAGGCGCGGCTGAACGACGCGGCGATCGTGCCGGGCATCGACGGCGGCAAGATGGCCAAGAGCCAGGGCAACACGATCGACTTGTTCGACGACCCCAAGGCCGCGAAGAAGCGGATCATGTCGATCAAGACCGACAGCACGCCGGTCGATCAGCCCAAGAATCCCGACACCTGTAGCGTATTTGCGATCCTGCGGCTGCTGGCTGATCCGGCGGAGACGGCACAGTGGGGCGAGCGGTATCTTGCCGGCGGCATGGGCTACGGCGATGCCAAGAAGCGCGTGGCCGAGCTGTACGAGGCGAAGTTTGGCCCGGCGCGGGAGAAACGGGCGGCGCTGGCCTCGGACCCGGCCGTGGTGGACAGGGCCCTCGCCGACGGCGGGCGGCGGGCCCGCGCCATTGCACAGGAAGTCATGCGCGACGTTCGCAAGGCCTGCGGGCTGGTGACGAGTGGCCCTTTGAGTTGACGCGAGGCCGGGTGGCACTGCCAAGCGCCGTTTGCTTGGCAGTGGGGTAGCGAGTGAAGCTGGAATCGCGCGAACGTGCGCACGGCCAACAAGAGGCCGTTGACCGTGCCACCCGTCGTCAATTCCGTCCGATGCTATAATGCAGCCAGCCTAGGGGTGGGTCGCCGCGGCGACCATGAGATTCGCGGAACGAGCGTCCGCGAAGACCCTTCGAACCTGATCAGCGTCAGGCAGTGTTGCACCGACCTCCAACCAGTGCGACCGCCGGCTGCGTAGGGAAGCGTTTCATGCCTGAAATGAATCTCGATCATGCAATTGCCCTCCTGGAGCGAACGCCGCGCGTGCTGCGTGAGTGGCTGTCCGGCCTGCCGCGCGAATGGACGCATTCCGACTACGGCGAAGACACGTTCAGCCCGTTTGACGTGGTGGGGCACTTGATCCATGGCGAGGCGTGTGACTGGATTCCGCGAGCGCGGATCATCCTGGAGCATGGCACCGCGCGGCCGTTTGACAAGTACGATCGGTATGCTCAGTTCGAGATGTCGCGGTCAAAGACAATGGATGACCTGCTGGATGAGTTCGAAGGGGCTCGAAAGTGGAGTCTCGGTCAACTGGCGAAGTTGAAACTAACCGATGGGAAAATGACATTGCGCGGACGGCATCCTGCGCTGGGCGAAGTCACGCTAGGCAATCTGCTGGCGACCTGGGTCGCCCACGACCTGAACCACATCGCCCAGATCGCCAAGTGCATGGCGACGCAGTACGAAGGCGCCGTCGGGCCGTGGCGCGATTACCTCGGCGTGCTGAAGGCGCCGGTGACAAGGATGGATGCAGAGGGAGCGCGACGACGGTTTGCCTCGGCTCAAGTGCGCAGGAGTTCAGCCACATGACCTCGATGCGGCAGATCAAGACCTGCGTTTCCGTGATCGCCCGGCATTTCAGGCCGAATCGGATCATCCTGTTCGGGTCATACGCTTATGGGAAACCCTCGAACGATTCAGACGTCGATCTCATGATCGTCATGCCCTACCGAGGACGTGCGACTGAAAAGGCAATCAAAATACGATCGCAAATCTCAGTCCCTTTCGCGCTGGACTTGCTCGTCTATTCTCCGCGAGAGCTGGAGCATCGATACAGAATTGAAGACTGGTTTGTGCGTGACGTGGTCGAGAAGGGAAAAGTGCTGTATGAAGCCAGTCACGCGTGAGTGGATTGAGAAAGCGGAGAAAGATCTCGCGTCCGCACGCCGCGAGCTGCGCCTTCGCAAGCAGCCCAACTTCGACCTGGCGTGTTTTCTTGCTCAACAGTGCATTGAGAAGTACCTGAAGGGGAGATTGCAGGAAGGCAGCATTCGATTTGATCGGACGCACGACCTGGTCCGCTTGCTTGATCAGACCATTGCGGTAGAGCCCTTGTGGAGTACCTTCCAAAGTGCACTGCGTCCATTGTCGGCGTATGCGACCATATTTCGATATCCCGGTCGTACTGCTACAAAGCACGAAGCACAATCGGCAGTCAACCACGCGATCGCCTTGCGGAACGTAATTCGTCAGGCTTTAGGGCTGAACGCAAGGCCTGCGTCGCAAGTCAAGCGTTCTTCACGCGCTAAGACTCGAGAGAAAACGAAGAGGAAGACGAAATGACCCAGCTTCAATCCGCCCGCAAGGGCATCATCACGCCGGAAATGACGCGCGTCGCGCAGCGCGAGTGCGTCACGCCGGAGTTCATTCGCGACGAAGTGGCCCGCGGCCGGCTCGTCATTCCCGCCAACGTGCGGCACTTGGCGGGCAGCGGCGGAAATGAAGAATGTAGAATTGAGAATGTAGAAAAAAAGGCGCCGACTGGCACCAATACTGCCAGTCCACCGGATTCATTTCTACATTCTACATTCTCCATTCAACATTCTGCTTCGCCCACCGGCCATCCCGGCCATCGCCCCGACGCCGCCTTCTGGGCCAACCAGACCGTCAGCCAGCGCTGGAAGGAAATCTCCGATCCCGACCACTGCCGCGGACAGCGCGCCCCCAAGCGCCTCGACCCCATGGGCATTGGTCGCATGATTACGACCAAGATCAACGCCAACATCGGCGCGTCTCCAGTCGCCAGCGACACCAAGCTGGAGGTCGAGAAACTGCAATGGGCCCAGAAGTACGGCGCCGACACGCTGATGGACCTTTCGACCGGCGGCAATCTCGTCGAATGTCGTCAGGCGATCATCGACCACAGCACCATCCCCATCGGCACCGTGCCGATCTACAGCATGATCATCGGACGCTCGATCGAGGACCTCACCTACGACATGATCCTCGCCGAGGTGGAGCGCCAGGCGAAGCAAGGCGTCGATTACTTCACCATTCACGCCGGCGTGCGCAAGGAAAACCTGCACCTCATCAAGAAGCGCATCACCGGCCTGGTCAGCCGCGGCGGAAGCCTGCTGGCCAAGTGGATGATCTATCATAATAAAGACAATCCGATGTTTACCATGTTCGACGAAATCACCGCGATCATGCGGGAGTACGACGTGACGTACTCCCTCGGCGACGGCGTGCGACCGGGCTGCATTGCGGATGCGGGCGACGCTGCACAGATCGCGGAATTGGAGGCGCTCGGTGAACTCACGCACCGCTCCCGCGACATGGGCGTGCAGGTCATGGTCGAAGGCCCCGGCCACGTGCCGCTGCACGAGATCGCCTGGAACATGCAGATTCAGCAGAAGGTCTGCGACGACGCGCCGTTCTACGTGCTTGGCCCGCTGGTGACCGATGTCTTCCCCGGATACGACCACATCACCAGTTGCATCGGCGCAACCGAGGCGGCCCGGGCCGGCGCGGCGATGCTGTGCTACGTCACGCCGAAAGAGCACGTCGGCCTGCCCAAGGCCGAGGACGTCAAGCAAGGCTGCATTGTGTATAAAATCGCGGCCCACGCCGGCGACATCGCCCGCGGCAACGTCGCCGCCCGTCAGTGGGACGACGACATGAGCAAGGCTCGCGCCGCGCTCAACTGGCCGAAGCAGTTCGAAATCGCCTTCGACGGCGAAACCGCCCGCGCCCTGCACGACGAGGACCTCGAAGTCGACACCGACTTTTGCGCCATGTGCGGACACGACTGGTGCAGCATGCGCATCAGCAAGGAGATCACCGAATGGGCCAGCGGCAAGGCCGAAGGCTTCGTGCCGCTCAAGGTCGCGGCGAAGAGTCCGGGGCTTTCGCAGGAGCAGATCGAGTTTCTGGCGCATCGCGGGAAGAAGCATGATTGCCATAGCGAGAATGTGGCGGATGAGGAAGAGGCCAAGCGGGTGCAGCGGGAATATGTGCAGCAAACTACCTGAGTACTTGGTGTGGATATGGCAGTGAGCCGATTCCAGTTTGTCTCGCCCGCTGTAGCAGCTGGGAACGCGTCGCAGGATGACGTGCTCATCGGGCATCGGGGTGGAATCGAGGTCGGACCGATCACATGGACTTTCTAAGCCCGACAGTTAGAAATGACCTTGAACGGCAATTACGAGCCAATCTTCAGATGCGATCTCGAGAGCTCGTTGACCTGCTGGAGGCGCAAAGCGGTCATTGGGGCTATGAGGATCCGGTTTATCGCTTCCATCATCAGAGTTGGAAGGTATTCTATCTTCAGTCGGAGACACAGAAGATCATAGCGGCGTTGCAATCGCTGCTTCCGGATCGACAGTTGAATTCGTGGTTCGCACAGATTGTGAACGAGGGATTCGGAAAGCAATTCAATCTCAAGGACAACATGAACTGGCCTGCTGTAACGCGGCCAATCGTCGAGGCATTTTTTCACGCTCATTATTTCCTGGAGATGGCCTGCCGTTATCGCGAGCCACCTCCCGAAGACCAGAATCTACCAAGCGGGTGGGCCGCCTTGTTATACTTGTTCGATATACGGTAGTAGATTCTTGATCGGCCCCGCCAGGCAGATATCGCTGGAGACAATCATGGACTTCCTCTGGTTTATCCTCATCGGTTTGTGCGCCGGATGGCTCGCCAGTCAGATCATGAAGGGTGGCTCGTCGGGCGTCCTTCAGAACATGATCATCGGCGTCGTCGGCGCGATCCTCGGCGGCCTGATGTTCCGCCTGATCGGACTCGCGGCGACCGGACTGGTCGGCAGCCTGGTGACAGCGACCGTTGGGGCCGTCGTGCTGATCGCGCTGTTGCGGGCGCTTCGGCGGACGTCGTAACGCCGCGCAATCGCGATCAGGCCCGGCAGTGCAGGTGCGCTTGACCGACGCATCCGGAAGGGATCTACGCCCGGTCCGGCGCCTTCACCTTGTCGTCGAACCAGTCGTCGTAATAATCGTCCAGATCGTCGTAATAGTCGTCGTAGTAATCATCCAGATCGTCGTAGTAGTCGTCGAGGTCATCGTAATAGTCATCGTAGTAGTAGCCGTCGAAGTACCCCCAGCCACCGTCGAAGTATCCGTCGTAGTACCCGTAGCCGTCGTACCAGACGTCTTCATACCAGTAGTCGCCAAAGTACCCGTCGTAGTAGCCGGGCTCGTAGTAGCCGTAGCCGCCGGGCAGGTAGACGCCGTACCGGCCATTGTCGCAGCCTGCCACGGCGAGGCTTGCGAGGATAAGGGCGGAACCGGCCAGTGATGCGAGTGTGCGACGCATGATCGACTCCTGGTTTGAGTGGACGAAGTACCCGGTCCAAGCCGGCGCTTCCGGCGCCGCTGCCTGTCGGGGATGAAAGACCCGAATGGGCCCAGCGTTTTGACCCCGCCTTCTTCTGGAGGTTAGGTCCGTTTCGGCGGTCCAGCCGGCCAGAATCGCCGAATGATCGCTTTTCCCGCCTGCGCCGGCGATAACACCATCCCACCGGGGGCCAAAAGTCGGAATAATCTGGCGCGCCCGGCCAATACCTCGGCGACGGCCGGCATTCGGGGTGTTCAAAGACCGGCTCGGATACGATCAGGATAGGATCACGCACTGCCCCCCGGAGAGGCAACCATGTTCGAGCGACTGGCCACAGTGCGATTGAAGACGGCCGAGGACGCATTCGCCGATGGCCGAATCGACGAGGCATTTGACGTCGCTTCGACGCCGGATCTTGCAGGACATCGTCGGACCCAGGTTTTGTTGAACAAACTGGCCGAGGCGCTGCTGGCGCGGGGCCAGGACCATCTGCTCAACCAGCGATTCAACGAGGCGATGGCCGATTTCGATCGGGCAGGGCGGTGCGGCTTTGCCACCGAGAAAGTTGTCGAGTGGCGCAATCGTGCGATCAACGCCGCGCGGGAAGCGACGCACGGCCGCCAGGCCAGGGAGGCTGCCCTGGCGGAGGCGCAGGCTCGCATGGCCGCGGGCAGCATCGGCGGCGCCCAATTCGCATTGGATGCGGTAGCCCGCGCGGATGCCGGCCGGGCCGCACTGGAAGGCGCCATCGCACGACAGAGCGATCGCGCTGAAGCGGCCCTTGATGAGGCCGAGGCGGCATATCGCAAGGACGACTTGCCGACAGCCATCGCCCGCCTTCGCGCCGCGATGCAACTGCATGCGAAACTGGATGGCGCGACAAATCTCGAATCTCGTCTGGTGTCGCGTGTCGTATCGAATGCAATGGACGCGTTTCGACAGGGCCGATTGAATCGTGCAGAGCAGCAATTGGCCATGTTGTCAGACATTGGCGCTGCACGCACCGAGCGGGTCGAGGCTCACGAGGCCCTGAGGTTGGCGCGCGACGCCGGCAAGGCGGTCGGCGAGAGCCGCTATGCAGCGGCCGGCGTCTTGCTCGGTCGTCTCGCTCAAATGGAACTCAAGACCGACTGGGTCGAATCCACCCGCGACCAACTAAATCAACTGGACGATCTGCGGCGAGCGGTGCTGGAGGGTCCGTTGGCGTGCTTCGTTTCACGCGACGCACACCATGCGGTCGAGCCATTTCGCGGCGAGCACACGATGACCCTCGCCCCGGCGGCGCGGCCGACCGTGCCGCCGATTGTGCGTCCGGTGGTCCTGCCCGAGGCGGGCCCGGGGCATCGGCGGTTGATGCTGCGAATCGATGGCGTGGGGAGTTTCCTGATTCTCAACAGCCAGCGCATCAGCATCGGCAGGGCGGGCGCCGGCGCGACCGCGGATGTGCAACTCATCAGCGACCTGGCCGATCGGCAGGCGGAAATTATTCGCAGCGGCGAGGACTATTTCGTGGCGGCGTCGGGCGGCGTGGAATTGGCGGGGCGACCCGTGGAGCACGCGCTCCTGCAGGACGGCGACAAGGTGCGCCTGGGGCATCGCGTTCGGTTGCGGTTTCTGCGACCGAGCCGGAAGAGCGCCGCGGCCGTGCTCGAGTTGGGCGAGGGCGTGCGGATGGCCTCCGATTGTCGCCGAATCGTTCTATTGGGCGGACCGCTCGTCATCGGCCCGCGGCGGGATTGCCACATCGTGACGCCGGCGGGCAGCGGTGAGTTCGTCTTGATGGTTCGGGATGGCGCCGTCTTCCTGAAATCCGCCGGTCCGTCAGGTGAGACAAGAACGCTGGCTTTGGGTGCGCCACTGGATGTGGGGGACCTGCGAATCGGCGTTCAAGCCATCCCCGACGGCTCGACGCCCGGCCGCGTAGTGGGGTGAACATCTGCCGGCGAGCGTAAGTCGGCGCGAATCAGTGCGTTTTGTTCGGAATCAAGTCGGTCGCAGTTTGACCCGTGTCTCGTTGAGGTCTCCCATGTCTTTCAGGTTCAATCAGGGTGATCGTCCTCTGCCGGGGTACACGATCCAGCGCGGCGTGGGTCGTGGCGGCTTCGGCGAGGTCTATTACGCCACGAGCGACGGCGGCAAGGAGGTTGCGCTGAAGTACCTCCGCGAGAACCCGGCAATCGAAGTTCGCGGCGCGCAGCACTGCCTCAACCTCAAGAGCCCCTACCTCGTCGATCTTCATGACATTCGTCAGAATGCCGAGGGCGAGTTCTTCGTCATCATGGAGTTCGTTCACGGTTCGTCGCTGCGGGACTTGATGAATTCCGAGCCGCACGGCCTGGGCGCGCAAAAGGCCGCCTACCTGGTTCGCGAAATCGGAAAGGGCCTGGCCTACTTGCACGACCGTGGCATCGTCCACCGCGACCTCAAGCCCGGCAACATTTTCTACGAAGACGGTTACGTCAAGATCGGCGACTACGGCCTGTCGAAGGTCATGGCCGCCAGCCAGCATTCCGGTCAGACGATTTCCGTCGGCACTGTTCACTACATGGCGCCGGAGGTCGGAAGCGGCAACTACGACAAGACCATCGACATCTACGCACTCGGTGTGATCCTCTACGAGATGGTCCTCGGCAAAGTACCGTTCGCCGGATCGAGCATGGGCGAAGTGCTGATGAAGCATCTGACGGCCCAGCCCGCGGTGGACGAACTGCCCGAGCCGTTTCCCACGGTCATACGCAAGGCCCTGGCCAAGGAGCCGCGCGACCGCTATCAGACCGTGCAGGAGATGATGACCGATCTGTTCGCCGTCGAGGACCTGGATCGCAGCGTCGCCGCGTTTGAACCGCACAGCCTCACCGTGGCCGCGGCACGCGTGGCCCGTGATCTGGCAGCGAAGAAGACTCCGGTCATTGGCGGCGCCGGCAGCAGTAATGTCGCCACTGCGACGCCGCCGCCCATCGTCCATCCAGACCTGCTGGCCGATCGCCGTGGCTTCGGCGGCGGGGGACTGGGCGGCGATCGGATCGACGGACCCGCTGCGCGAATCAGCCCGGGATCCGGCGTGATGCCCGCGACGCCGAATTTCCCCGCGATCGAGCAACCCGATTCGCCCAGCGCGTCCGGCCAGCCGGTCATCGCGCGGCTGCTGGCCACCTTCGGGATGGTGACCGGAATTTCGATTGCGGCAGGCGTCTTGTTTTCGGATGGACGGCCGGCAGTCGGCGGCGCGGTGTTCCTAAACACCTGTGCCGTCATACAGGGTGTGCTGCTCGGTTCGTGGATGGCATTTGAGAAGTTGCGTCTCAGCGACAAATGGCTGCCGCGCATTCTCATCACCTGTGTTACGGCGCCTGCATTGCTGCCCGGCGGCCTGGTGCTGGCTTCGGATGGGGCGATCAGCAGCCGCGCCCCTGTCTCTTTGGGTGGCATCCTGCTGTTGGGATTGATGCTGATGGACTGGCCGCGACGCGTCGCACTGGCTCGCAAGGGCGAACTGTCGCTCAAGTCGGCGCTCCTGGCGGGGCTGTTTGGCTGGATTTGTGCCGCAGTGGTGATGGAGGGGCGCATCGGTCTGGCAATGCCGGTCGCCGCCACGCTGGCCGCGGCATCACTGGCCGTGCAGGCATTGTCGCGATTGCGCGGTCATGTGCCCGGCATTCGGACGGCGATGGCCTCAGGTGGCGCGCACGTGGATCCATGGGACGCAGCGCTGACCCCGATGGCCGAGGGCGAGGCGTTCGGCAATCGGTCCCCGGCGGCGGTCGCCGTTGAGTTGCCAACTGCCGCACCGCAGACGGGGCCGCAAGTGCAGTCACCGTCTCCGGCCTGGCGTGCTTCCACAGTGCCGCCCATCGGCGGGGACAACGGTGTGAATCGGGTGGAACGGAGCGGCGCCGTGCGGGCATTGTGGTTTGTCGCGTCGCTGCCCTTCTTCGCGACAGGTGTCATCCTCTACATACTGGTCGGCCTCGAGGAGATCAGCGGTCGTGACGATGAAGCCGCCGCTTTGATCATCGCAACCAGTTGCATGCTCTTCGGGTTGGCCTGCGCGACGCGCTCCCTCTCGCGGTGGAGTCGCGGCTGGTGGCGCGGCATTGCCCGACCCGGTATCACGGCCCTCGGCATCAGTGCGACCGCCGGCGCCGGAATCTACATGGGTGTCGGCAACCCGCGCGGCGAGGAGATGATTGTCAGCGTGATCTTCCTGGTGACCGGCGCAGTGCTGTTTCTGGCAAGTTGGATCGTACCGCCGCGCTTGTTTGACCCGGCCGCCGCGCCGACGTCGCCCGCCGAGTCATCCGACGAATTGGCGCGAACGCACGCCCGCGGTCGTCTGCTGGTGCGATTCGGACTTGGGGCTGTCGGCCTGGGTCTGCTTGTGCTGCTCATCATTCTGACGACAGTTCGCGAGCACGACTGGGATGATGCGATACCGGGGACGATGATCCCGATCGGCACCATCGCGATTATCTTGTTAATAGTCGGATTCCGGAAAATGAAGAAAACCGCCGAGTCGATCGTCATTCCCGTGACTCTGCCGATCCGCCGCGATTTCGACGTGGCCGCAAACGCCAATCTGTCGAAACTCATCGAGCGGCACATGGTCATGCTCGGCTACACGATGGCGAATCGCTCAGACCTGTTGTGGCAATTCACCCGGGGGAATTTTGCCGCCCAGTTCTGGTCCAGCGATGTTCGGCAGTGGGGAACCCGGGTCAATATCGCGGCTTATGAACTGGATAACGGAAGTTATCGCGTCAGTTGCCTGCTTGACATCGAGCGAATGTTCAATTCTCCGTCCAAGGACATGAAGGCGGTGTTGGACGCGGAGTTGAAGGACCTTTGTGATCTGCTTGCGGGTCAGCAGGTGGTGGTCGGCTCGTGGAAGGGAGGACCGGTGCGATGACGGGTTTTGCATTTGCACCCATCGGCTTGCTCATCCTGATCGGCGCCGCCGTCCTGCTGGTCGTGTGTATCGTTCAGTTGGCGCGCGGGCGGCGGGGCGGCCGGTTGTTCGCCGCGTGCATGGTGCTGGTCTTGATGATGGGCGCATTCATGATGCTCATTCCGGCCAGTATGCACTCGAGCGCGTCCGCCCAGGCTCGCCTCATGCACGAGCGAGCACAGTTGGCGGCGGAGGAAGCGAGATTAAGCGCCCTCAATTCCCAATTGGCCCTCACGTCCGGTGGGCATTCAACGCAGCCATTTCCCGCGCCGGTGGCGCCGACGGTTCCGGACGGGGCGTACGATCCCGATGAACTGGATCCAGCCGATGAATACGATACCGAAACCCATGTTCAATCGCAGGCCACGGCGGTGATCACGGATGGTCGCGGCAGTGTTCACGTCGAGTCCGCCGGGCCGGCCCGTCAGACCACGGTATCGATCAATCGCACAACTTACGGCTCCCGAGGCCGGTCGCACAGCACCGAGAGCCAGATCGTGTCGTCGGTCCTTCTGGCCGGGCTGTTCTTCGCGGGGTACTACTTTCTGAATGCCAATACGCGCGGCCATTACACCTGGCAGTTGCGGGTGGGTTCGACGGTGGTCTTCGTGGCCGCGCTCGTGGTCATTTTCGTGGTGGGCCGACACGTCTGATTCTCGCGGAAACCTCCGTCAGCGGTTATGCTCATTCCTGCACCAACAAAGGCGGGAGCGCCCCGCCCACGTGGTCGATTCCGGGCAACCGAACGAGCGCGCTCGAATGCAGACGGATGACGCGGATCGATTTCTCATCGATGCCATTCGCGCCGGAGACCAGCGCGCCTGGCACCAGTTCATCGATCGATATCAGGGACGGCTCCTGGCCTTTGCGGCCTCGCGCCTGGGACGCTGCGGCGATGCCGAGGACGCCGTGCAGGAAACCTTCATGGGTTTCGTAACCAGTTTGCGGCATTTCAACTCCGATCGGCCGCTTGAGACCTACCTGTTCGCCATCCTTCGATACAAGATCGGGGAGGTCTTGACGCGCCGGCAGCGTCGCCCGGATGTCGCCCCCGGCTTCGACGTGGAGGCCGACGCCTCGCCGATTGAAGCGGTCAATGGCGAGACGCCGAGCCAGGTGGCCCGGCGCGCGGAGACGGTGTCGCAGCAGGTCAACCTGCTCGCAACCATCCTGCGGCAGTTGATCGAGGAGTTGCGCGATCGCGGCAAACTGGACGACCTGCAGGTGATCGAATTGCTTTTCTATGTCGGCCTGCGCAACAAGGAGGCGGCCGACCTGCTCGGACGGGACGAAAAGGCCGTCGCCGGCGTCAAGTTTCGCGCGTTGGCGCGATTGCGAGAGTACATCGAGGAAATGGACCCAGCGGCCCAGGGCGCATTGGCGAATGAAGAAGTGGATTCCGATGTCACGATTGCGCGCGTCTGGCGCGAGCAACGGCTTAGTTGCCTGAAGCGCGGCACTCTGGGCAGTTACCTGCTCGGCGTGCTGGAGGAGCCGTGGCAGTCGTATACGGCCTTTCATCTCGACACAGTGAAGTGTTTGATGTGCCGGGCCAATGCCGAAGACCTCGCCGCGGACCGTCCCGAGGAAGCGGCGGTCGTGGGCGAGCGGATGTTCCAATCCAGCGTCGGTTTCCTTTCGCGCCCCGGCAGCAGCAGTTGATGGAGTGAATCGGTTTCAGTACACGCCGCGGACGCGGAGGGCCGAACCCGAGCGCGTTTCCGGATTGAGCAAGCCTCCAGGGCCAGGAATTTCTCTATGACTGCCGACATTCAACACGACATCCGCAACCGATTGCAGGCGATTGGTTCGACGGCCACCTCCGAGGAACGAAATGCCGCATGGCTGGGCATGGTGGATGCCATCCTGGCCCATTTCGCATGCGTTGTCGGCACCGTTCACCAACTCGACCAGATGACGCAGACATTGCACCTGCTGGTGCGCCGTGGCATCCCCGACGCCATTCTCGATCGCGTGCAGCGAATTCCCGTCGGCAAGGGCATGGCCGGACTCGCCGCCGAGCGGCGCGAGTGCGTCGAGGTGTGCAATCTTCAGACGGATGCATCGGGCGACGTTAAGCCGGGTGCAAAACTGACCGGCATGGAGGGATCGATCGCGGTGCCGATGCTGGTGGACGGTCAGGTGGTCGGCGTGCTGGGTGTGGCCAAGCCGACGGCCTACACGTTCACCGATGCCGAGCGTCAGACGTTATTGGCCATTGCGACCGATATCGGCCGCGCCTTCGACAACCGGTCTGGCGGCAACTAGGATTCCAAGACCGAAGTGGTTCTTCGTGTCAGAGCCCCCTTCGGGAGCGTGGGGTATGCATTCGGGAACGCATGCACGCGCGCGCCGCCTTGGAAGCCCGTCCAGGGCTCTGAAAACAGGCGAGCGGACATTGAATCATAGAACTGTCGATATGCCGACCTACGAATACGAATCAGAGGCCGACAAGAAGGGCTGCAAGCAGTGCCGGCAGCGCTTTGAGGTGTTTCAGGCCATCTCCGACAAACCGCTGACGAAGTGCCCGGAATGTGGCGGGGCGGTTCGGCGCGTGCCATCTCTGCCGCGTCCGCCGCAGACCCCATTCTTGTCCGGTGCGAATCTGGCGCAAAAAGGCCTGACCAAACTGACCAAGAATTGCGACGGTAAGTACGAGGTGTCCGGCGGCCAGAAAAGCAAGAAGGGCGAGTCCATCGAAAAGCACCTTCGCAGCCGGGGAATCGACTGACCTTGCCTCCCTCATTTTAAAGGCCCGCTTGTCCGCCGGCCGTTTGGCGGGACTGTGGAGGAGGGTGGGCGTTAGAATGGCCTGGCCGCGATCACTTCCCTTCGGTATGCCGATATGAAGCCACTTGTCGCAATCATCATGGGTTCCCGCAGCGATTGGGAGATCCTGCGGCACGCCTCGCAGACGCTCGATCAACTTGCCATCCTGCATGACGTGCGCGTGGTCTCCGCCCATCGCACACCCGACCAACTGTTCGAGTTCGCGTCCGGTGCGGCGGGGCGCGGCATCGAAGTCCTCATTGCCGGCGCCGGCGGTGCGGCGCACCTGCCGGGGATGACCGCCTCCAAGACGGCGCTGCCGGTCATCGGCGTACCGGTTCTGTCGGACGCGCTGCGCGGCGTCGATTCGCTGCTGTCGATCGTTCAGATGCCCGCGGGCATCCCGGTTGCGACCATGGCGATCGGCAAGCCGGGGGCCGTCAACGCGGCCCTGTTCGCGGCGGCCATTCTCGGCGGGAAGCACCCGGAGATCGGCAAGGCCCTGGCGGCATTTCGCGAGAATCAGACGCAGGTCGTATTGGACAATCCCGACCCGAGGTCGCCGGCATGATCGTCGGGGCACTGGGCGGCGGACAACTCGGCCGCATGCTGGCTCTGGCGGCGTATCCGCTCGGCGTCGACATGCGGTTTCTCGATCCGACCGAAGGGGCCTGCTGTTCTCAGATCGCCGATCTGATCGTTGCGGACTACAGCGACGCGGCCGCGCTGGACAAGTTCGCGGCCGGATTGGAAGTCGCCACGTTTGAATTCGAGAATGTACCGGTCGATGCCGTGCGGCGTGTCGCATCGCGCGTGCCGGTGTTTCCGCCGGTCGATGCACTCGCCATCGCGCAGGATCGATTGAGCGAAAAGCAACTCTTCGAGCGGTTGGACATTCCAATTCCACCGTACGCGGCGATCGACTCGCAGGCGGCCCTGCACGCCTCGGTGAAGCGGCTCGGTTATCCGAGCGTGCTCAAGACGCGGCGGATGGGGTACGACGGCAAGGGTCAATTCGTCTTGCGCGGTGATGCCGACGTCGCCGCGGCGTGGGGTCAACTGGGCGGCGTGCCGCTGATATTGGAGCAGTTTGTCAATTTTAAACGGGAGGTCTCGCTGATTGCCGCGCGGGGCCGCGACGGCGCCATGGCGTATTACCCGCTCGTTGAGAATCATCATTACGGCGGAATACTGCGAACGACCATTGCGCCCGCGCCCGGGGCCTCGCCCGAACTGGAGGCCCTGGGCCGGCGGCACGTCGGCGCGATATTGCAGAGCCTCGACTACGTCGGCGTCATCGCGGTCGAGTTCTTCGAATGCGACGGTCGGCTACTGGCGAATGAGATGGCCCCGCGCGTGCATAACTCGGGGCATTGGACGATCGAGGGCGCCCACACCAGTCAATTCGAGAATCACCTTCGGGCCATTCTCGGCTGGCCCCTGGGCGATGCGTCACCGCGCGGTCACTCCGCCATGGTCAATTTCATCGGTACGCTTCCCTCGAAGGCGGACGTCCTGCGCATACCCGGCGCGCACTGGCACGACTACGGCAAGCCCCCGCGACCCGGGCGGAAGGTGGGGCATGTGACGGTGGTGGCGGGCGAGGCGCTGACCGCTGCGGAACGGATGGCCAAGGTAACCCAGATAGTCAATTTTACGAACGTCTAAGACATTGTTCCCGCTCTTGTTGACAACAAATGACTCGGGTGGAAGAATGCGCCTCCTACCTGAACAGGGCCGACGTCGGCTTCGATCCCCTACGGCGCCGATTTCAATGATCGCGAGGCATCTTTCAGAGACTATTTCCCCCCGTCCGCCGCCGATTTCATGATCTGCGCCGACGACACCTCGTCCATGCGCTTCAAATCCGTCCAGAACGTCCCCGGTCCGGCGAAGATCATGCGGATCGAGTCGGGCTGGAAGTTTTTGGCGAACGTATACATGTTGTACGCCTCGCCGGATCCGAGGGCCTGCACCAGCATCTTCTTGCCGTCGGCCTCGGCCTGCTGCTTGAGTTTCTCGACGTCGGCTCGGGCGCGGCCGAGCAGTTCGACCTTCTGCGCGTCGATGGCGGCGATCTTCTGATCGATCTCGGCCACGGTAAGACGGGCCTGGGCGGCGATTTCGGCGGCCTTGCGCTGGCCGTCGGCCATGATCTCGGCGACTTTCTTGCGGGTCTGGGCCTGAATGGTCTCGCGGGAGACATCGACCTTCTTCTTCTGGGTTTCCAGGGTGCCGAGTTTCTTGGTGGACTCCTGTAATTTTACATTCGTCAACTGTCGCTCAACCGCCAGAAAGCTCTCCTGAATTTCGCTGCGCAGGTCGGTTTCCTCGGCCGCGGCCGTTCCCTCGCGGGAGGAGACTTCGACGTTGCTGATCAGGGCCAGCAGCAGATCAACGTGCTTGCGCTTGCAGACCTCCTGAAGGGTCGTGGTCAGCAGATGCTGGAATTCCTCGCGCTTGTCGCCCTGGATGAAGTCGCGGGCCTCGTACTTCGAGCCTTCATTGCGGCAGATCGATCGCAACTGCGGCTTGATGACCTTCTCCAGCACCTCGGCCATCGAGCCGAACTCGTTGATGACCGATGCCGAATGGCGCGGGTGCAGGCCCCAGACCACGATCACGCCCAGTTCGATGTCGTAGCCCGACTTCGACGGGAAGCGGATCGTCTCGCGGGCCGTCTTTCCGACCGCCTGCGTGAACTCGTTGTAGCCCACTTCGGTCACGCGGACGCGGGCCATGTAGGGGTTGATGAAATAGACACCAGGCGGCAACACGTCTTCCAGAGTGCCTCGCTCGCCGGGCCGGGCCAGACGGCGGACCTTGGTCATGGCGCCGCCGTCACCGGGCTGGGTCGAAGCGTCTTCGGCGGAAAGGTCGGGCACGTCAACCAGTTCCGCGGTCACGCCAATCTGATTGGTGACCACGCCGACGAAGCCGGCGGGAATCACCAGCGCGCGTTGCTTCTTCACTTCGAATTCATACGGGTTGATGCGATAGGTGCCCGGGGTGAGAACCTCCTGGACGATGCCGCGCGTGCCTTTGGCAAGCGGCTGCGGCTCATCATTGGGCGGCGCCACGCCGCTCTTGCGCGTCAGGATGCCCATCTCCGGCAGGTCACCGGTGATGACGTTTCCGTCGGGGCCCTGTTCCTTTGGCAGGCGTTCAACCGAGTTGGTCCAGGCCCAGGTCTTGGCGTTTCCGGGTTTCAATTCGACGAGGTCCTTGAGTTCCCAATCCCAGTTGACTGGGTTCATGAAGTATCGACCGGGGCCCCACGTCTCGCGCTGAATGCCCTTCTGGCCCGGCTCGGCGACGGTCAATCCCGGCGGAATCGGATCGCCGAATTTGGCAATGCGAATCAGGCACTTGCCCGGCGGCACGTACACGCGGCACATGCCGAACATCAGCAGGACAATCAGCCCGCCCGAGATCACGGCAAGCCAGGTGAGCAGCCGCACCGAGCCCAGCAATTTCTGAATTATTTCTTGTGGTGTCTTCATATGGATCTCAACCCCCCGTTATTGCCTGTCCGACGCGTTGGAGAGCGTTCGACTCGTGTTTGCGTTTGCCGGCGCCGTGGACGATGACTGGAATGAACGAAACACATCGGCCAGCGGGCCGTCGGTGTTGGTCAGCACCGACTTGATCGACGGGGCCACCTTCAGGAGAAATTGATTGCGTGCGAAGGTCATGCCATCGCCGAACGCGGCCACCGATGCGGCGAGTGGCTCGGCCTGAGCTTGATACTGGTACAGCACGACCTGGGCGTCGGCCTTTCCGAGCGACACGATGCCCTCGGCCTGCTTGCGTGACGAATCGAGGTCGAACTGGGCGACCTGCAGTCGCTGATTGGCCTCGGTGATGGCGACGGCAGCGCTCTGCTCGGCCATCGTGGTCAGCGTCACGACATCCTTGTTCACTTCGCCGATGGCGGTATTCTGCCGGGCAAGTTCCTCCTGCTCGACGAGTTGGGCCTTGGCCTCGGCTTCGGCGGTTTCATTCTCGTAGCGCTTGATGGTCTGATCGGCCAGTTCGCGCTGCCGAATGATCATGCGGACCCGCTCCGGTGGTTTGAGTTCGCGCACCGTGGCGGCGCGAATCTGGATGCCCTGGGTGCGGCACTGGCTCTGCAAATCGTTGACCCAGCGGCGCTGGAACTCCTCACGCGAACCGATGAAGTCCCGCGCGGTCAGTTTCGAGCCCTGAATGCGTGCCAGGCTGGTCGCATAGGGCTTGATGACCTTGGAGACGACGTCATCAAGGTCGCCGATCTCCACCATCACGAGGGCGGCCTTCTCCGGATAGATCGCCCATTCGACGGTGCCTTCGAGGTGAATCGAAAAGCCGTCCCACGATGGAAACTCGATGGCGTCCTCGCCGCCGATGTCATACTTCTGGCTGCGGGCGTCAATCAATTCGACACGGGTCTGATAGGGATTCAGGTTGCGATAACTGCCCGGGCCGAGGGTGAGCGACTGCACGCCGCGCTCGCCAGGCGCGACGGTGTACTCGTTGGGATTCTTGGGATCCGGCCCGGAGAGCAGGGTGACAACGCCAGTCCAGCCTTCGCGAATGACGATCTGGTCGAATTTCTGGACATCGTATGCATACGGGTTGACGTTGTAGCGGCTGGGCTCCAGCGTGCCCGCGACCGGGCCTGCCTCGTCCGGGGCGGTGGCGACGACATGGCCGGGTTCGAGCGGCCTGCCGTACTTGCGTACAAGCACGCCGAATTGACCATTGTCGATGATGGTGGCCGGCACGATGATGCGCTCGTAGTAGATGGGGGAGATGAAATAGCGGCCCTCGGGCTGCACTTCATATTGAATGCCCGGGAAGTAATTGCGAATCCACGCTTCACTCTTGCCGGACGAGGAAGCCAATGCCTTGACCAGGGTGGGGTGCAGAACGACCTGTGTCTCATACCCCTTGGGCATGGCCGGTTCGCTGAGCAGCGCGCCCTTGTTGATGAGCACCAGCAGGTGGTTTTGAGGCACCTCCACCCGCTTGATGAACCACCAATAGAACGGGTAGGCCAGCGCAAGCATGACAAGGAACATCAGCGGTGTCTTGAATTTGCCCAATAGGCCACCCGGCGAATAGGGTGGCGGACGGTTGGTCATGTCTCTGTCAGCCATAATTCTCTCACCTCAACCTGTAGAACCATACCGCGATTTACGAAACCAGACCGTCCTGATGCGGGTGGCCACGGGGAGCCGGTCTTGGTAGTTTCAAGCCGCACCGGGCACAGTATTGGGCGGATTCTGCATTCTGCAACCCGCAACGCAGATCCTCGCAGACGCCGGCGCCGAGCGGCGCCCTGGCGAGCGAGCGTGATCCAGCCCAATGGCGAATCGCCGCCACGGTTACCACCAACATCAACACCAGCCAAATGAGGGTCACGGCACACATCATTGCTACTCTCATTCCGCGATCCTACTGTACCTGTCTTTGGGCGGGTTGCCACTACAATTCGCGACTTCTTTTGGAATCGCTCCGATTCGACCGGGCTTTCGGTCGTGCCGATTCCGATCCTCTCGGGCAAGTCGACATGGCGGATGGCATCATCGAATCGAAGGCAAGCGGTTTGGCAATCGACGAATCAAGGCCCGGGCGGTGCGGTCTCCGGTCGTGGCATGTGCTTCTCATTGCGCTGGCGGCTGCTGCGATCCACATTGCAGTCAATGGATACGCCTTCGGCGGTTGCACGATCAAGCCCTTGGTCACTTCCCTCAGCAGCGACCATGCCAACATCCTGCCGTGGGTCTATTGGTATCAGGACCCCTCGTTGTTCCCGCACGATCTGCAGATTCAAACCGGGGCGTCGTATGCGACCGTGCTCTGGCGACTGCTTGGGTGGCTCGGGAAGTTCATTCCGGTGGCGCATGTCTTTTTTGGATGTCATGTCGCGGCCCTGGTGGGGACGTATGCAGCCTTGATCAAACTGGCATCGCTGCTTGCCGATACGGCCTGGGCCGGCGTTGCGGCCTGTGCGTTGTTTGTGGTCGCCAGGGACGCACCGGCGGGGGAGGCGACGCACGATCCGGCCCTGTACACGCGAATGGTCGCGCTGCCGCTGGTGCTCGCATCGGTATATGGCGCGCTGCGGTCACGCCCTATTTTGACCTTTGGCGCATTTCTGGCGGCAGTGGCCGTGCACTTGCTGACGGCGTTCTATGCCTCGCCGATCATCACGGGGCTCTGGTTATGGTCAACGGGCATTTCCCTGTGCCGGCGTTTGGCGTGGTTACTGGGAGTCCTGGGAGCGACCATCGCAATTGCCGTGTTGCTCAGCGGCGGGGCGGGCATTTCGCTGGGCACACCCGGGATTGAGTGGCTGAATCTGCAGCGGGGAAACAACGCCATGCATTTGTTCCCAAGCCAGTGGCGGGCGTCCGTATGGCGGGACGCCCTGATTGCTTCAGCACTCCTGGTCTTTCCGATGATCGGGTGGGCAGTCCATTCGCAGCGACGGTTGTCCAGTGTCGCATTGATGTCAACAGGGCTGTTCGCGCTCACGGGATGGGTGATTGCCAGCGGCACGATCGCGGGCCAGTCGGCGCGGGCACTACGCCGATTTTCCATCATCGTCCTGGTGTCGTGCGGCCTGCTTGGATTGATGGGCTGGTATTTCGCGGAGATGCGACCGTCGATGTTGTTGATGCAACTTCAACCGCTTCGTGGGATCAAACTCGGCATGATTCTGGCGTGCGTCGCGGGTGCGGCATGGTTGTGTCGTTCGCGGTTTCCCATTCATTGGGCCACAACGGCCTGCTGCGTGACGGCCTGGATCGGTCGCTTCGACGCGCTCTTCCTGATCCTGCTGGCCGTCGACGGACTCACGCGGATTGCATTCTCGCGTAAGACGACATTTGTCAGCAGAAACATCGGGCGCGGCGTGGTGATCGCGGCATGTTGCATCGCCGCCGGACTGCTGGTGCGAAGTACGCTTGAGACCGTGAAGCATCCGGATGGCAAAGCAGCGTACCGCTATCGACCTTCGCTGGAATTCCCGTGGCGATCGACGGATTCGCCGTGGGTGGAGGTGCAGTCATGGGTTGCCGGCAACACGCCCAACGAGGCTTCATTCATCACGCCGCCGATCCTGGAGGGCTTTCGGACGCATGCCCGGCGAAGCCAGTTCGCCGACTGGAAACAGGGTACGTTGTCGATATTTAACGAGAAATTCGGGCTGGCCTGGCGCGACCGGCTGGCCCGCATCGCCGGGCGGTCGGGCGACTCCCGACCGCACTTCGACCTGTACAAGAGTTACAACGGACTCTCCGCGCCGGAGTTTCGTGCGCTGGCCGGCGCGTACGGCCTGACCCATGCGGTCACGATGAACCCGGTGGCAGGCATGACACCTGTCTTTTCCAACCGGGTATTCTGGGTATACCCGCTTCGTTAAAGGCGGCGATCAACTTCTGCTCGAAGCATCGGCCTTCTTGAGCGCCGTGGCGCGGCGGTCCATGGCGACGTGGAGCGCCATCAGGCGCTTCGCTTCCGCGGGATTCTGTGAGATCGGCTGCGCAAACCGCGTGCGGGCTTTTTCGAGGCCCTCGGCGTCGAGGCGATCGATGCATTCGATCGCGTCGCACATTTCGGCCAGGCGCGTCAGCAACTCCGGGGTGCAGTTCGAGGTCAGTTCATCATTCAGCGCAACGACGTCGTGCAGTCGGCCTGCCCGGATGCGTCGGTCGACGAAGTCGAGCCACGGGGCGTATGCCTGCGGCGAGGGCGGCGGGGAAGCATTAAGATCGACGTATGAATACTCATGGCCGCGGACGTTTCGAGCCAGTTCGCCGCCATCCTTGGGCGCGAGGATGAATCGCATCGGCCGTGAGGGTGAGAACTTCAGTCCGATGGTGCAGGCAGCGCGGGTTCGCATGAAGGCGGGAATCTGATTCAATGCCGCGAGCCAGGTCTTGACTGAATCGGGCGGTGTGGTGAAAGCGCGGGCCTCGGGGCTTAACAGACACACCGAGAGGTTCCGCACCGCGTCAGTTGAAGCCGCCTGGGTTCGCGCCGCGTCGGACGACGTCGGGATCGCCAGCGGCAATCCGTCGAACTTGGTGGGCGTCTTCAGGACCAGGGCATCGCCGATGGCGAGTGCCATGGACAGCGCAAGGCGGCCCGCATCATTTCCGAATCGCCCGAACTGCATGCCGTCCACAACCACGAAATGCGTGTAGACCCGCTGGCCGCCCCGGGCGGTGTGCTCAACGCCGGCGTGGCAGTGGATGGCGATGTAATGGCGCTCCGACGTGAGCGTGAAAAACGACATGCCGACGGCATCAGGTGAGTCGTCGCACAGGCTGCCGTGCGAGGGGCAGCGCCGGGTGATCTCGGCGCGCTCGTCTGCCCGGATGCCGGGTGTCGCGGCGATCAGCCGATAGCCCTCTCCGGTGTGTGAGCGAATCGAGGTGAAGACACCCTGATCGACTGTGATCGTCTCCCGGCCGGGCGCGTCCGGACTCAGGCCCAGCATGGCGGCGGGTCCGCGGACCGGCACCGCGGAGGCAGTGGTCGTTCCCGGCGTCGCCGCGGACGAGCCGGGGCGGTTGATGTTGACGGTTCGCAGATACGGCGATTTGGGTGACATGGCGGTCCTCCCGTTGGTCTTGCGCCAGATTTAGATCTGATCCAGAATCCACTCAAACGGTTCCAGCACGCCGCGCAAGGCGGTGTGCAGCGGCACCGGCACGACGCCTTCATGGTCGGCGAGGGTGGCATAGCCGAGCGAACCGATCACGCTCGATGCAAAGAACTCGACGTTCTCGAAGCGACTCTTGCACAGGTTCCACAGGCGGTTCAGGTTTGCCTCGACGAACCGCCGCGGATGATCGAAGCACTCCGGGCAGTGGTCGGCCTTGCATAAGACGACGGCCGTCGGCATCGACACTTTTTCCTCGCGCTTGGTGGCGCGGAGGGCGTCGATGTAACTGAGAATTTTCATGGCAAAGAAGTCCGGGTTCTGCGATCCGTGCGCGGCCATGGCGGCGTCGATGAGCAGTAATGCGCCTTCGCTCTTGGCGAGCAGATTGCGAATGACGCCGAAGGTCTGGGGCGTGGCCACCTCCGCGGACAGAGATTCGCCGGCCATGTCGGGCATGACCAGATCGGCCCACTTGGCGTTCTGCGCGCGGCGCCGCACCTGGTAATAGGCCCAGTACCACTGGTTCACTTCCATTGGCGTCTTGGGCGGAAAGCAGCGGCGGGCCATGTGGCCGATCACGGTCTGCTGAATGTCGATGGAAAACGCACCCTTGGGTATCGCCTCAAAGTCGCCGGCGCGCTGCGAGAGCATGTCGAGCAGAAAGCCCAGATAGACCGTCTTGCCGACATTGCTTTCGCCCACGATGCTGACGATGCTCGGCTTGCGTCCCATGGCGGCCGAGTCGTTGGCGATCGCGGTCGGCGCCGAGCAGGTCTTGCACAACTGCGCATCGGACGAGTTGTACTGCTCGCAGATGAGACAGGGCGCGACAACGGGCTGCTTCATTGTTGCGGTGGCCACTTCTGTTACTCCAATGAACTAATGTCCGGCCGGCAGGTCCGACAGCGACAGGGCACAGCGAAAACCGACGTTGTGCGTTCGGGCGATGCAGGCCAGGCCGGTTCGAAAGAGGCCGGTCGCCTGTGTCGCGAAATAGGTATCGAAAGCGCCGCCGCGAAGGGCGCGCATGAGCATGTCGCCGACGACCGGTTGGCCGTTCTCGTCCAGCATGTCCAGGTCCGAAGCGGTCCATTCCCAGACGTTGCCGATGAGTTGCTGCACATCGTTCGGGGCCGAGCCGCCCTTGAAGGCGTCAACCGGTGCGGTCTGGCCGAGGCCGGTCGCCCAGATGTTGCATTTCTGAATGTCGAGGGCGTCGCCCCAGGGGTAACGGCGGAGCGTGTTTGCGGCGCTGCGGATTCGCCACGTCGCGGCCATCTGCCATTGGGACTCGGACGGAAGGCGAAGGCCGGCCCATTTGCAGTATGCGTCGGCCTCATAGGCGTTCACGCCGACGACCGGATGCTGGGCGAGCCGCTTGTTGTGCCGGCCCTCGCGCCAATAGCGGGGGGCCTGCACGTCGGTGAGGTCTTTGAAGTCGATCAGGTGCGGCCAGATGTCCTTGGGCCAGAGGTCGAGGTTTGAGTAACCGCCGGCATCGACGAACTTCTGGAACTGGTGGTTCGTCACGGCATGTTTGGCCAGAAGGAACGGCTCCGTTTCAATGTCCTCCTCCGGCAGGCCGGGGGCATCGGTCATGGTGCGCGGCAGGGTGACGAATCCCTCGGGGACCAGTGCGAAGCGCTCGTCGATGACGGCCAATGTCTTTTTGACGACGGTTGCATAGTCCGGCCGGCTGCGGAATTTGTCGTCGCCGCGCAGGATGGCGCCAAACCGCTCCAACTGCACGCACTGCAGGAACGGGTCGGAGTCGATGACGATCGGCTCGGCGGGGTCATAGGCCTCTTCGACCGGCGCGACGCGTCGCGGCGGAAGGGCCTTGCCGTCGGCGTCCGACGGTTTGCCGCGGCCCAACAGGCGGGCGGCCATGTCACGACCGCCGGCGGAGAGTTTCTTGAGTTCGAGCATACGTCACCTTTCCTCGTGTCACCCCGTGGACTGCGTCATCCTGCGCCGATGGCCCGACGCTTGGCGTCGCGGCAGAGTTTCTGGAATCGTTCGAGCGAGGCCCGTGCCTCCTGGTCCGCCGGCGACGACGGGACATCCTTGGCCGCCGGTGTGCCTTGTTTGACATCCGTCTCGGAAACGCCGTACCTGGGCAGGAGGTCGTCTCGCTGACCGACCACCTTGGTCAATTCGGATTCGAGTTGACGCTGCAACGATGCAAGGGCATCGCGGGCGGTGTTCAACTCGCGGAGTTTTTCGTCCCACTGACGCTCGTACTCGCCGGCGCTGGCCTCGCGTCGCTCGATGTCCAGTTTTCGCTTCTCCAGCGCGCCAGAGAGGGACGCAAGTTCCTGCTCCCGCGTGGCCTGTGCCTTGCGTTCACGGGCCATGTTCTCGCGGTCAGACACGAATTTTTGCATGTCGTCGTCGAGGGTCTTGCGCATCTGTGCGAGTTGCATTTCCTGGGCATTGATCTCGGCATGCCGCGATTCCCAGTGCGCCCGATCCTGTTGGAACTTGGCGGCATCCGTCGACAGTTTGTGCGATGTTGCCTCGAAGGCCGCCCGTTCCTCTTCCAACTTCTTGCGCTCGGCCTTCAGTTCCTGGGCAAGCGTTTGAATGGACTGCTCGCGATCGGCGATGTCCTTCGCCTGGCCCTCGACGTCGGCCTTCTGCTTCAGAATCTGCTGGGTTGTCTCATCCTTGGCCTTGACGGCCGCATTCAGTTCCTTTTCCCGTTTGGCACAGGCCTCTTCGCGCTTCGCGACCTCGGCCAGTCGGCTTTCGATTTCGCCGCAGGTCTGGGACTCGAGTTCGCCCAGGGCCTTGCCATCGGCGACCATCTTCTGATGGTGGGCCTCCAGGGCCGTGCGGCAGGACTCCAGCGCGTCGGCGCGTGCTTCCAGCAGTTCGCGGACTGTCTGCATGGAGGCGACGAGGTCGCGACCCATGGTCTCCAGTTGCCTGACGTCCACCGTCGGTCCGCCGGCCGCGTTGGCCGGTGCGTTCTTGGCGTTCGCGATCATCCCTTCCCCCTTGACCACCACGATCGTTTGCCGTCGCGCGAATTGTCACCGCGCGCCAGCCGGGCCTTGTGTTCTTCAACCAACTGGCGAAGCGACTTCGTTCCCTCCAGGAGCCGCCATTGCACCTTGATGGCCTTGGCGCTTTCCGGACTCAATCCCTCGAGCACGCTGTTGTCATCGTCCGGATTGGCGGGCCTTGAGATCGGCGTCTCGATCTGTTCTTCGTCCACGGCCTCGCCATAACTTCCCCCGTCAGTGGAGGCGGCATCGTCAACGGTTGCCTCAACTTCCAACGGAGCCGGCGATTCAATGGCCTCAACAGCCTGTTCGGATTCTGACGGCGCGTCGACCCTGGCCGCGTCGGGTGCGGGGGCCGCGACGGCGGAAGGCGACGTCTGTCGCATCTCCGCGGGCGATTCCGTCGTATATGCACAATTGGCGATGGCCGCCGCCCACGCGTTCAGTTGGCGTTCAATGTCCACAAGCGCGAGCCGGATGGTCTCGTCGCGTGCGGGAATCGAAGCCAGCATGTCGGTTGGGTTCGTGCTCATGCGCTCCATGGGCGCGATGCTCGCGCGCGCTCCCTCGATCCCCGGATTGACCGGCAGATGGTTCCTGCGCGCGGATGTTGCCGCCTCCGCTCAAACATACGTTCCATTTCGGTTTATCCGCGGGCATACGTTGGTCCCATCGCGACTGAATCCAGAGTTTGATATCAGGGCCTTGGATTGAGCGTCCGAGAGCATTGGTTCAATCCGCACGGATGCGAATAATCCCATGATCGAACGGGCTTGCCACGCGTCAGGCGTCCGAAAACCGGCGTTCGGAATGGCAACGGCGCGCCGGACAACCGGCAGACTTCTCCGCACGACGGCGCGCGGGTAGACTGGGCGCCGCTCCTGTTGAACTTATGGGGCAGGTCACGATTTACGGGGACATCGATTCGGGGTGATAACTACGCGTGTTCAGACATTCCATTTTCAGACGGTGGCAATCCTGGATTGCCGTGTGTGTGTCATTGTGTTGCGCAGGGCGATTGGCGCGCGCAGCCGATCCGTATTACATGAAGGCCGAGGAGGTCCTCAAGAACTGGTCTGATAAGACCGGCGGCAAGGCGCGGACGAAGGTGCGCAATCGCGTCCTGAACGGAATCGTTGAGATTCCGCTCCTGCACATCCGAGGCCCGATCACGGTCTACGCCGCCGCGCCTGGCAACCGGTATGAAGTCTGGGAACTGAGCGCGGGCCAGGGATTTGAGCGCGGATGCGATGGCATGCACGCCTGGAATGTCAGGAATCCCGGCGGCGCGCAGTTGATTCCCGAGGCGTCACGGTCAGCGGTGCTACGGGAGGCCGCGTTCAACCTCGAACTCTGCTGGCAGGATCACTTCAAGAGCGTCGAGACCGTAGCCGTCCGGACGGCCAAGCGGCTGGCGGTGGGCAATCAGCCCGAAACGGAACGCCCGTGCTTTGAATTGAAAATGACGCCGAAAGACGGCGGCGATCCGGAGTTGTGGTATATCGACACCGAGAATTTTCAGCGGATGGCCACCATCACCAAACTGCGGGAGGGCGATCAGGTGATGGACCGGATCACGTTGTATGCGGACTATCGTCCCGTGAATGACGTGCTGGAGCCGTTCATCGTGCATGAGCAGGTGGGGGTGCAGCGTCAGTTGATTCGCTACACCAGCATTCAGCACAACGTCCGAATGTCCAAGTACCGATTTGAAATGCCCGAGGAGATTCGGAAGCAGATCGGAAGCAGCGCAGCAGAGGGTCCCACGTCTGCACCGACAACCACCGCCCCGGCGCCTCAGCCAGGGTCGTCCGAGCCGGCAAAGACGCCGGGTTCAAGCGACCCGCCAAAGAAGAACGACTCTGGCAGGTGACGTGCAGGTTGTGCGCTGCTGCGTCCGGAACCAGGCACTCAGTCCCTATCACTCCATGTTTTGACTGCGGCCATCCGATGAAACCCAAGCCCGTCCACTCATGCGAGGAGTCTGATTGTTAAGTGGTTTCTCAACTGCCGGCATGTGGAATGGCCCGACCGGCGTCACGCTGCTTTCCGCCTTTTCAGTGACATTCGCGGCCACTTTCGCGGTGCGGCGCCTCGCCATCGCCATTGGTTGGTACGATCGACCTGACGCTGGCCTGAAGTCGCATTCGCGTCCCATTCCGTACCTGGGCGGCATGGCGATGTTTGCGGGCTGGTGCGCTGCGAGCGTCGTTCACTTCGTCACGGTCGGCGGCGACCGGTCGATCTGGTCTGCGTTGTGGGCGGGCGGAGCGTTGATGGCGTTGACCGGTCTGGTGGATGACCGGATTCACCTTCGTCCGCGCACCCGGCTGATACTGGAGGCGCTCGTGGCCGGAGTCCTCGCGCTTGCGGGTGTCGGTCGGCGCCTGCCGTTTCTCGTCACGGGCGGCGCGGACTCGGATCTCTCGCGGTGGCTGGTTCAATCCGGCGTCGGCCACGCCGCGACGGTCATTCTGCTCATCGGCTTTCTTGTATACACCACGAACGCCACAAACCTCATCGACGGGCTCGACGGACTCTGCGCCGGCGTGACTGCAATCATGGGAGCCGGCTATCTCGTGCTCGTGGCGACGCTCCGGGAGCGGGCGGTGCTGGCGGCGGGCCCCGCCGACTTCCTGGTGACGCTGTCGGCCGCGCAAATCGCCATCTGTCTCGCATTTCTCTGTTACAACTTCAATCCGGCCAGCATTTTCATGGGCGACAGCGGGTCGCTGCTGCTCGGCTTCAACGTCGCGGTGATACTGGTCATGCTCGGCGATGCGACATCGATGCGCTGGCTCGCCGCGGGCATTGCCATTTTCGGGTTTCCCATTCTCGATACCACGCTCGCCGTGGTGCGGCGCTGGAAGAACGGTCGACCGCTCTTTGTCGGCGATCGCAGTCACCTGTACGACCAACTCCGCGATCGCGGCTTTACGGTTCGGCAGACGGCGATGGTGTGTTACCTGATTGGCGGCGCATTCGCGGGGCTGGGTCTGATGGCGCTGACCTCGATCTCGACAGTCGCCTTGTTCAGTGTTTACCTGACGGCCGCCGCGGTGTCCGCCGTGGCATTGGTGCGGGGCGGCATGCTGCGGGTCGATGATGCCGCGGCGCGATCCGGCACACCGCACTGACCCATGAAATCAGGGCCGTTTCGTTCGCTACGTCCGAACACCGGCCTCATCCTCCGGTCTTGCGTAGCGCGGGGAAATCGCGACGTAGGGCTTGCCGCGCAACTTCTTGAACAGGATCAATTCCCCCATGTCGTTGCCTTCGATGAGGTGACCGATCCATTGCAAGGCATACCCGCCGACGAACAGTGCGGCCGGCCGCCACCACAGGTCCCAGCGTCCGTCGCGCAATTGCACAATGGCCAGCGGAATCGCCGCTATGGTCAACGGGATGCCGACCATGTGCAGCCAGAATGAAATGGGATTCCGGTGACGGGCCAACCAGTTGTCGAGCCAGCGGGGCATGTTGAAGAACCCAGGGTATTGGTTATCGGTTTTCAGTTTTCAGTTGTCAGTATTCAGTCTTACGTTCTCGGGTTGCGAAACAGGAGTACCAAAAACTGACAACCGAAAACCGCTTTCTATCGTTCGCGCACCAACTGGTCGCGGCGCACGCCGAGTCGCGACAGGTGCGGGGACACATCCTTGAGAAAGCGCATTCCGTCCTGATAATAGCCGGCCGTCGGCGTCAGGGTCGGCAGCCGCTCATTCCACCAGCGATTGAAGCAGCCCATCAGCATCTCGCGCGTGTACTTGCTGATCATGCTCGCCAGTGCCGTCACCAGGCTCTTGTCTTCTCCGCCCTTGCTGAACGAGAGCCGCCACGAACCCCTCGGGCCGGTCAGTTCGTAGGCCGAGCAGTCCGGGCCTTCCGAGACGACGCGAAGTTGACGGCCGTCAAACGAGCGCAGCAGGTCGCGCGAATAGTGGTCGCGTGCGCCCTGCTTGTCGATGTGCACGATGATGTCGCGATCGGGAAAGGCGTCCGCCAGCCGCTGGACCAGACGTAACGTCAGCCCCAGCAGGACGACGGCCTTGTTGTCGGTGCGCTTCACCATCTGGTTGTATTTTTCCTCCGGCAGGATTTCCGACCACATGCCGGCCATCCGGCCGCCCATGTCGGACAGGTTGTTTCGCAGGCCCGCGCCGGCAATGCGCAAGCCGCCGGCGTCGCAGGCGCTGGGCAGGGCGACCGCCAGGTCCTGATACCACGGATGTGCGGCGAGGGCCCACGGGGCGTCGGGCGCAATCGCGCCCACATAGTCGTTCAGCGCCATGGGCAATTCCTGCCAGGCGTGCAAGGTCCCGAGGACGCCGCGTTCCAGCCGTCCGAGGCCCTCCTGGCGCTGGTAGAGGCGTTTGCTGTCCAGGATCACCAGTCGCCTGTCGCGCGTCGAAGTCCGCTGGCTCACGCTCTTGCTCAGCAACGTCCACAGGCAGGTCTCGACGGCCGTCCGGGGCACCTCCAGGGCCGCGGCGCTGACGACCAAGGGTCCCAGAAGCGGCCCATACCCCGCCTCATCGATCCCAGCAACGATTGTCGTGTCCGCGCGAGTCATGGGGTGCATCATGTGGCAGGTGGACCGAGAGTGCCAGCCCGGGATCCCGTGCGTCTGGCGGCGAGATCGACGTGAAGTGCCTCGAACTGGGTTCGGATGGCCTGGGTGCGATCGTCATGTCGCACGACGAGGATCTCCCGGTTGTGGACCTGCGGACCGCCCGCCCATTGTCGGTTGATGCTCGTTTGCGGACAACCTCCGCATCCTTCGAACGCAATATGAACAGTGTGGCAACAAGCGCCGAGACCCTGTTCGCGCAATCTCCATAAAAAATATGTTTGTCTGACAAAGTGGACGAACAGGAGCAATGGACGGGGCGGGGCCGATTAATGCAGACGCAAAAAAACAATCGCGAAAGAGAGAGTCTCGGGAGAAGAATGTTGACTGAATACTCGCACATCAGTAACGTACCGCATTGTCAAAATGCCCACCGGCCGCGTGACGTCTCGGGGTGAGGGCCGGCCCGGGCGAATAAGTCAGAGGAGCGCGCGAGGTGTTGGGATTGTCGCGAACTGGTCGGGTGGCCTGGGCGGAGAGGGTGCGCGCCGGTCGGGAGTCGAAAGCCGCACGCACGCATGCATGCTCGGTGGGAACGCGATCGGC
>Ga0268299_1001731_pt1 | contig 33516 bp, 34 predicted proteins | sample NOBtaG_FD_193484 | JGI IMG/M metagenome (GOLD analysis project Ga0268299, IMG submission 193484) | Activated sludge microbial communities from bioreactor in Nijmegen, Gelderland, Netherland - NOB reactor | ecosystem: Engineered > Bioreactor > Aerobic > Activated sludge | place: Netherlands... | reverse complement strand
TTTCCAGATCGCGACCAGGCGATGGCAAAAATCAGAGATTTGACGCTGCTTTCGGACATTTTCCCGACAGGCTATCATGGCGCGGTGACGGCGGGCGTTGGCCCTGGCAGCATCGTTTACGTCGCGGGCGCTGGCCCGGTAGGTCTGGCGTGTGCGGCGTCGTGCCATCTGCTCGGTGCGGCTGTCGTGATCGTCGGCGACATGATCCCAGAACGTCTCGCGCAGGCAAAAAGTTTTGGCTGCGAAATTGTTGACCTGACCAAAGATGCGACGCTGGCTGAACAGATCGAAGCCATTATCGGTGTGCCGGAAGTCGATGCTTCGGTGGACTGTGTGGGCTTTGAGGCGCGTGGTCATGGACATGACTCTCAGGTGGAAAGACCCGCGACGGTTCTCAACTCGATTATGGAATTGACGCGCGCGGGTGGTGCGCTGGGTATCCCCGGCCTGTATGTGACAGGCGATCCCGGTGGCGTGGATGATAACGCGAAAATTGGTATGTTAGGGATTCGTATCGGCCTCGGCTGGGCGAAATCGCATGTTTTTACAACCGGACAATGCCCGGTCATGAAATATCATCGACAGTTGATGAACGCCATTCTCTATGACAAGATTCAGATTGCCAAAGCCGTGAATGTGACGACGATCACGCTCGACCAGTCACCAACGGGCTATAAGGATTTTGACAAAGGCGCAGCGCGGAAGTTCGTGATCGACCCGCACGGCATGATCGCGTAAAGCCGTTGATTGGGGACGTGACACATACCGTTTAACAAATAGTTTAGTCACGTTTTCGTAGGGGCGCACAGCCGTGCGCCTTTACACTGAAGTCACACTGAATTGCATCCCCTATGAGTAAAGACTCTGCATGACCCCACGCAATCCAATAACCCGCCGCTTCGTGGTTACTGCCGGAATCGGCATTCTCGGCCTGATTTTGATTTTGTCCGTCATCCGTTCAACAACATCCCGCATCGAGACTCAGGAACGCGACGCGATAATTTTTTTCGAGGCTGATCCGCTGTTTGTCACGCTCCCCGGCGACTGCGTGACGGTGCGCTGGCGGGTTGAAAATATTCGTGAGGTTTATTTCAATGACCAACCGCAAATTGGCGAAGGTCAGCGCCAAACCTGCCTCGAAACCGCGCCGACGCTGCGCATCAAATTTCAGGACGAGAGCGAAGGCAGTTACAGCCTGTCTGTGCCAACGCTGATCCTTAGCCCGCTGTTCTGGGTTGGCCTGATTCTGTGCTTATGGGCATTCCCGATACTTTTAACACCCGTTTTTAAACGATTAGCACCTACTTTCAGGCGCGTGATTCAATCGCCAACCGTGCGCGCCCTGCCGCAAAAATTGGCGCTGATGGCGTTCGGCATTCTACTGGCGTGTTTTATGTTGGAATTGGGATTACGATTTTATTTTTCACGCTACGGTTCCCAGGAAGACCGAATCAAATATCTGTATTCGCTGGAGGAAGTGCGCCAGCAAACCAATATCCTCGTGCCAATGCCTTACGTCAATTATATCCCGTCGCCGGGATTTCCTGAGCATAACAGCCTCGGCTATCGCGGGCCGGAAATCGAGATTCCCAAGCCGGAAGGCGTTTACCGGATCGTCGCGCTTGGCGGATCGACGACTTATAGCTCCGCAACCGAGCCGCAGGATTCGTACCCCGCGCAGCTTCAGAATATTTTGCGCGACCAATATGGCTATGCCAACGTCGAGGTCATCAACGGCGGCATGGTCGGTTATTCGTCCTGGGAGACGCTGGTCAGTTTCGAATTTCGCATTCTGGAACTTGAGCCGGACATGATTATTTTGTACGACAGCGTAAACGATATTATCCCGCGTGAGCAGATTTCGGTGGACTGCTATCGCGGGCATAACACCCTGCGCGGGCTGAACGCGACCAAAGGCTACTGGGTGCAGCGCGATGACCCATTTATCCCCAGCGCGCTCTACCGTCTGGTGGCGATCAACCTGGGTTGGATGCAGAATCCGCTGGTGCTGAATTCGTGGTTTGATCCGCCGCAAGCATCGTGCCAGTTGGATGATTTGCCGCTTGACCAGCGTGTCGCCAATAATCCGCCGATTTATTTTGAGCGAAATTTGCGCAACACGATTGTGCTGGCGCAGGCTAATGGTGTACAGCCTGTGCTTTCGACGTGGGCGTATTATCTGGAGCAGGATCGCCCGCAGTATTGGCGTGATGCCGTTGACGAAAATAACGAGATTATCCGGCGTTTAGCCGACGAACGTGACGTGCCGATTTACGATCTGGCGCAAAATTTGCCGCTGGATCGCGCCTATTGGAGCGACGATGGCATCCATATGTATGCGCCGGGGACGCTAGAGCAGGCGCAGGAGTATGCGGCATTTTTGGATGGGGCAGGGCTATTGCCGAAAATTTCTGAACGATAGGATCGTAAAATGTCAGTTTCTGACTCAGATAACCAGTTTAATACAAATTATCTCAACGAGTTCTTGGCTCATGCTGCCAAAAAAAATAAAGCATTAAATTATACACCCAGTGCTGACAAAGATTTATATCATTATACAGATTTAGCGGGGATTCTAGGAGTTGTGGAGAGCCACGATTTATGGTCAACGCATTCCAAATATTTGAACGATATGTCAGAGATGAAACATGGTTACGATACTGCTCTAAAAGTTATTAAACAAGAAAGCGAGAAGAAAAAAAGCGAAGACTGGGCTAATTATTGTAAGTTAATACAAGATCATGTGGATAACTATACCTCTGTTGGGGTTTATGTATGCTGTTTTTGCGCCAGCGATAATCTGTTGAGTCAATGGCGAAATTATGGTGGAAATGGTACTGGTGTTAGGATAGCATTTAATAGTCAACGATGTCATGATATTGCTACCGCTTGCTCAACAGATTATGGGATAATGAAACTGTGGCGAGTTTCCTATGACTCCGCTGAAGAATCAGAAATATTTGAAGATGCAATTGATTTTGCTTTTAAGTTCCCATTATCGCTAGAAGAACGCGCATTTCAAGCAGTAAAACTTATTGAGTTCTTTGTTCCCACAATCAAAAATAAGGATTTTAGAGAAGAGGACGAATATCGTCTAATTTTTATCCCACCACCAAACTGTCCTGTGAAACCGAGATTTCGTGTAGGGCGAGGAATGGTTATTCCTTATTACAGCCTAAGGGAACTTAGCGGGAAACTAGACGATGAATTATACAGGCTTCCAATTACCGGTGTGCGTGTCGGGCCGAGCATGAATCGAGAACTCAACGCTGAAAGTATACAAATGATGCTTGAACATGCAGGGTATTCAGGTATTAAGGTCGATCAATCGAGTACCCCATATCGAGGATAAAAGCTAATTGTGATATCGGGCGACGAGGAAAGGTGTCGCCCGATTTTATTTCGTGGTTATAACTTACTTTTTCTTTTCTTCCGGCGGTAGCTGAACGCGAATGTGCAGTTCCTCAAGCTGGTGCAGCTCGACTTCCGATGGCGCGTTGACCATCGCGTCGGTGGCCTGCTGCGTCTTGGGGAAGGCGATCACTTCGCGGATATTCGGCTCACCCGCCAGAATCATCACCAGACGGTCAATCCCCGGCGCGATGCCCCCGTGCGGTGGGACGCCATATTCAAATGCTTCCAACATATGCCCAAAACGTTCCTGGGCAAGCTCGATGTCCTGACCGATGAGCATCAAAATTTTCTCTTGCAGCGCGCGGTCATGGATACGGATGCTGCCGCCTGCCGCTTCGTAGCCGTTGCAAACCAGATCGTACTGGTTGCTGCGCACCTTGCCGGGGTCGGTCTCGATCAGGTGAATATCTTCTTTCTTGGGCGAAGTGAACAGGTGATGTGACGGATCCCAGCGCTTTTCATCGGTGTTCCATTCCACCAGCGGAAAGTCGATAATCCAGGCAAAAGCGACCACATCAGGATCGGTCAGATTCAGTTGCGCGGCAAGATGGCGGCGCAGCGCGTCCACGACTGCGTAAACAACCGGGCGCGTATCCGAAATGAACATGAGCAGGTCGCCGGGTTGGGCGTTGGTCTTTTCGAACAGTTCAATTTTCTGCTCGACAGTGAAAAATTTGCCGATTGGCCCTTTGACTTCGCCGCCTTCGTCCTCTGGCATCGCAATCCAGGCCAGACCTTTCGCGCCATTGGCTTTGGCAATCGATTCGAGTTCTTCGCCCTGTTTGCGCAGCGCCGTCCCGCTGAGAGCGCCTGCGCGTGGCGCACGAATCACTTTGACGGGCTTGCCTTCGGCGACGTTATTGACGAACACGGCAAAACCGCTTTTGCCCGCCAGTTCGCTGATGTCGATGGCTTCCAGGTCGTAACGCAGGTCGGGCTTGTCCGAGCCGTATTTTTCCATCGCTTCGTGGAAAGTCAGGCGTTTGAAGGGCTTGAATAGCAATTTTTTATCGGTGGCGATGGTTTCGACCAGTTCGGTCATCATGCCTTCGACTAGTTGCAAAATATCTTCGCGCTCGACGAAGCTCATCTCCATGTCAAGCTGGGTGAACTCTGGCTGGCGGTCTCCACGTTGATCCTCGTCGCGGAAGCAGCGCGCGATCTGGAAATAGCGCTCGTAGCCCGCCACCATCAGCAATTGTTTGAACTGCTGCGGGCTTTGGGTCAGTGCAAAAAATTTGCCGGGGTGGACGCGGCTCGGCACAAGATATTCACGTGCGCCTTCGGGAGTGGATTTGAATAAAATCGGCGTTTCGATTTCGATAAAATTGCGCTTGTCGAGGTAATCACGGATAAATTTGATGACGCGGTGGCGCAGGATGATATTATTCTGCATACGTGGACGGCGCAGATCGAGATAGCGGTACTGCATCCGAACCGCTTCTTCAATTTTCTCATCTTTATTGATATAAAACGGCGGGTTTTTGGCTTCGTTCAGGACGATAATTTCGTCCGCGACGACTTCGATCTCGCCTGTTTCCAGATCAGGATTCGCCGTTCCGTCGGGGCGAAGGCGCACCCGGCCTTTAACCTGTAAGACGTATTCATTGCGAGAATCGTTGGCGTTTCGATGCGCGTCCGGGGCGCTCTCTTTGTCAACGACTACCTGGGTAATGCCCCAGCGGTCACGCAAGTCGATGAAGATCAGCCCGCCCTGGTCGCGGCGGCGGTTGACCCATCCCGCCAAAACCGCTGGCTGCCCATCGTGCGCGGCTCGTAATTCGCCGCAGTTATACGTCTTCAACATGCTCTTTTGCTCCTAATGAGGTCTAAGTTCTCGGAGCAAAGGATAGCATGGTCAGCCATAGAAATAAATGGCGGGCTAGAGCCAGAAATCGACAGCGGGCTACATGGCGTTCAGAAACCCGCCTGCCAGTTGGCGATCCACCCAGCGCGCCACGAATGGATAGCGGTAATCGCGCCCGTTGTAGGTTTCAATCGTCGCGATTGTGCCGAACAGCAGCATGGCGAACGGTAGTCCGATGGCGACGAGTAAAAGCGCAATCCCGACCAGACCCCACACAGGCACGAGGACGAAGCCGATCAAAATAGCGATGGCGATGAGCGCCACAACTAGGCCGACCACCCAGGCTGCGCCGCCAATGACCAGCAGCGCCAGCGCGCCCAATGTCCCGATCAACTGGACGACGAAGGCTTGCAGCGCGTGAAAAGCCACATAGTCGGAGCGCTTGCGGAACATAAAATAGACGACGAGCGGGATGAACACGCTCACCGGGACGCTAAAACCAGCCGTCAAAAAGCCGGTGATAAATGTGATCCACACGCTGCCGTGCGCGACGGCTGCCCACAGGCGCTCCTCGTCGGTGACGCGGAAAGTGCTGTAGCTGCGCGGCTTATCGCGCATTTTGGCCTTTGTGATCGGCGGGCCATAGTAGCGTTCTTCGTATTCTTTAACGACTGAATCGTCGCTTTCAATTTCTGCTGTCGATAAGCGCGATACGCGCTCGCTGTCGTCGTTGTTCAATTCATCTGACATGGGTCAAGTCCTCAACCGGGTTGACGATAATCTCAATTTTGTAAGTATACGCAAATTGACGCAAGAGGTTTCAGAATTGGTGTACGAATGTTATACTGCTGCCCCATGCTGAACAAATTACTCTCAAAATGCTGAACAAATCACTCACCAAACGACAGCTTGGCCTCCTGCTTTTGATCGGCGGGGTCATCGGATTTCTGGGAATCATCGCTATCGATGTGCTGGATGTCGGGCGCGAAGGTGGAATCGGCCCGGCACAGCGAATCGCGCTTGGCTTGATGGTCGGTCTGGCGCTGCTCGGCCTGACGCTCATCCCCATGAAGGACACCCCGGCATGATCCAGGCAGCATCCAGAACTGAAACCGCTCCCTCGGCGCTTATCACCGTCAATCGTGTTTTGATGGCTGCCGCGCTCGTCATTTTGATTTTTTATTTCATTGTCTACGCCGTCTACGCTGCCAATCTGATTCAATTCCCGTTCGATTATGACCAGGGCGAAGGTTTTGAACTGGTGGACACGATTTTGTTCAGCCAGGGCAAATGGCCTTACCTGGACACCAATGTTTACCCGTTTTATTCGAGCAATTATCCGCCGCTGTTTCACATCATCGCCGCGCCGTTCGTCTGGATTTTCGGCCCAGCGTACTGGTATGGGCGGCTGCTCGGTTTTCTCGGTACGCTGGTCACGGCCTGGGCGATTGGCTATGCCGTTTATCGCGATGGACAGCATCGGTGGATCGCGATTTTGTCCGGGCTGGCGTTTTTAGCCTCGAACACGGTTTATCACATCGGGCCGTTGTTTCGCCAGCATATGACGATGGTCATGTTTGAGATGCTGGCGGTGCTGGTACTGGCACACGCCAACGAAATCGCCGATAAACAAAAGCGTCGGCGAGCGTTCATCGCTGGAATCGTGTTCATCATCGCGGCGGGATACACCAAACAGCTTGCCTATGCGACGGCGATTGCGGCGCTGGCGTTTTTGTTCATTCGAAACCCACGCCGGGGGATTATTTCGGCTCTGATTTTGGTGCTGGTCGGTGGCGCGATTTTCATGGGCATCAACGTTGCGACCAATGGGCAATGGTGGCTGCAAACCGTCGCGGCAAACGTCAACGATTTTTTCCCTGACCAGACGACGGGTTTATTCCGCTTATGGTTTGGCCTGCACGGATTTTTACTGATCCCGGCGGTTCTGTACGTCATCTACGAGTTCTATTTTGACCGCCTCTCGATCTACAGCCTGTGGTTTATCGCGGCGACAGCCAACAGCATCCTTTCCGGCAAATGGGGGGCGGGCGACAGCTATTTCGCGACGGCGATTGCGGCGATGTGCGTCCTGAGTGGGCTTTTCGCGGCGCGGACGCTGACTGGACGCTGGCATTTTGCGCCAAATTATCTGACGCGATTTTTGATTCATCCGTTTCGACGTTTCGCCCCGGTCATTGTGAGCGCTGGATTTTTGCTGATTCCGCTGCTGTATATCGGCTATGGGCGGGCGGTGCTGCACATGCCGACGACAGGCGCTTTCCAGCCGATTGCACAAATTTTGGGCATCCAGGCCAACGCGCAAAATGGATTTTACGATTCCGCCGGACGTATTGCGGGAGGATACGCCGACATCGGGCATCTGACGACGCAGGCCGATATTGACGGCGGAAACACGATTGTCGATCTGGTCAAATCGACGGACAAGCCCGTTTTGAGCGAGGAAGCGGCGTTCAATCTGCTGGCGGACAAGGATGTGATTACCAACCCGACGCAGCTTTTGAATCTCGCCAATAATGAGAGCTACGACGGCAGCGCCTTAATTTCGATGATCGAAAATCAGGAATTTGGCTTGATTGTTCTCCGTGCGCAGTTTTATCCGCCCGCGATTTTGCGCGCCATCGGGGATGCTTACACGCATGATGAAGAAGTGCCGATGAACGGATTCAGCTATATCATTTTGCGCCCGAAGTGAAATGCAATTTGAACCACAGAGGCACGGAGAACACTGAGAAAATTCAAATCACTCTGTGTTCTCTGTGTCTCTGTGGTTAGATTGAAATCTTCAATCGAGCAAATGCTTATCGAAGAATGACACCATGCGCTCGGTGTATTCCTGGGGGTGCGCCAGGAAGCCGCCGATGTGAATGTCGTCCGGCAGTTCCCAGAGTTCGGCTGTTTCGCCTGCCGCTTTTTGATATTCGCGACCTAAAAACTGCTCAATGTCACGTCCAGCGGTGATAAATAAAATCGGACGTGGCGCGATTTGTGGGAGCAGCATTTTGAATGGCGAGGCAGCCGGAATCCCACTGAAGATTTCCATGCCTCGGTCAAACATCCAGTAAATCGGAGACATCAGCCCCCAGATCGCTTGAAACTGCGGCGGGATGGGATTAGCGACATCTTCACGGCTGTTCGCGCCCAGGCCGTCGGCAATGATCGCTTGGATTCCCTCTGTTTCTACCGCGCCGTTGATAATCGTGTTTGCGCCTGCCGAAAAGCCGATTGCGCCAATCCGCTGCGGGTCAACGTCGCTGCGATGTTGCAAAAAATCGACGGCAGCAGGGATGTCAACTGTGCCTTCCCAGCCACCCACTGATTTATCCCCGCTGCTTTCGCCCTGCGCACGTAAATCCAGCGCCAGCACACCGTAGCCATGCTGGATCAACGCCTGCGCGTGATAAATGACCTGGCTGCGGTTGCCGTTATAGCCGTGCAGCGCGATGATCGCCGCGCCATTTTGCGACGGGAAATACCAGCCTGCCAGCGTGACGCCGTCCGCCGTCGGGATAGTGACGTTTTCGTAAGTTAAGCCGAGGTCGGCGGGGTCAATCGTGATCGGAAAGCGCACGGGATACACGCTGAAGCGGGCTGCATAGAGCGGGACAAAGACAAAAGTCGTCACGACAGCCTCGAACAACACAAGTAATATCAGGTGGCGGTGGTAGAGGCGTGGACGATGCTGAACGCGGCTGAAAATGGCTTCCATCGCCAATCCCATGACGAGGCCGAACAGCAGGCCGCCGATGAGCCACGCCGGAATGCTGCGCGAGGGAATGCCAAATGCCGCGCCAATAACTGCGCAAACGATCATATTGACGATGATCGGCTTGCTGAGTGGCAGCCGTTTTGTTTGCTGAAGGTCGATAGCTGTTTCCAAAGTGATTCCCTTCGAAATTTCCTGACCTGCCTGATACGAGATTAAGCCTGGAATGTTCAAAGTTCGATTTACGAACTTCTTGACAAGCCAACGATTTCTCGCTAGTATCATTTTCAATGGAATAACTTTTCAAAAACATTGATCTGGAAAAGTACACATCAAAGCGATGTTCAGAGAGCCACCGGTTGCTGTGAAGGTGGCACAAGCGCAGATGGGGAATGGGCCAGGGAGTTGCGCGGGCGAAGTTGCAGTAGCCCAAGCCGGAAGGCGCACCGTTATCAGAGCGCAGGGTATCGGCCTATGGCCCGTATCTGATTGAGCGCTTGTGGCCTCTATGGCTGCGAGAACCAAGGTGGCACCGCGGGAATCCCTTCTCGTCCTTGTATGGGCGAAGGGATTCTTTTTATTTGTGGTGTTGAGGAGAGCATAATATGGCTTTTTCACCTGCCGCCCCGCGCACTCGCACGAGCGCCAAGCCCAGCCGAGCCGAAGTTCGCAAGCTGTTTGAGCAGGGCGATCTCGTTCCGGTCTACCGCACCATGCTGGCTGATCTCGAAACGCCAGTCTCGGTCTATCTCAAATTATCCCAACTCGGCGACCATTCATTTTTATTGGAAAGCGTTGAAGGCGGCGAACAGGTCGGGCGCTATTCGTTCCTGGGCGTTAACCCCAAAGGCGTGGTTACGGTCAAGGATAACATCGTCACCCGCGTCATTCATGGTGAAAAGACCACCCGGACGCTCGACGCGCGCGAAAATCCGCTGCTGGCCGTTAAAGATGAGTTCAGCCGAGTCAACCCAGTCAAAATTGAAGGTCTGCCGCGCTTTGTCGGCGGCGCAGTCGGCTTTATGAGCTATGACGTGGTGCGTTATTTCGAACGTGTACCTGACACGGCTTCGAAAGACCTGGATGTGCCGGATGCGGCGTTTTTGCTGCCGGACACACTCGTTATTTTTGACCATGCCAAGCATCAGCTTATTCTGCTGGCGAATGCACACAATACAGGCGATCCGGACGCGGCCTATGATGACGCGCTCTACCGTATCGACCAGATGATGGATGTGCTGCGCAGGCCGCTGCCCTATATCCCCGAAAATGGCCACCCGCTTAACGAAGAACTGAAATCCAACGTGACGCGCGAAGAATTTGAGCAGAATGTGCGTGACGCCAAAGAATATATTGCTGCGGGCGACGCTTTTCAGATCGTGCTTTCGCAGCGTCTCAGCCGCCGGACGAGCGCTCAACCGCTGACGATTTATCGCGCGCTGCGGGTGTTGAATCCCTCACCCTATATGTTTTATCTGCGCTTCGGCGATGATCTGACGCTGATGGGTGCGTCGCCAGAGATGATGGTACGGCTTGAGGATGGCGTCGCGACGGTGAGGCCTATCGCCGGGACACGTCCACGCGGGGCAACCGCCGAAGAAGATGAGCAGTTGGCCGAAGAATTGATGTCTGACCCCAAAGAACGTGCTGAACATGTCATGCTGGTTGATCTGGGGCGCAATGACCTGGGGCGAGTCTGCACTTACGGGACGGTCAAAGTGCCAAACATGATGTACATCGAGCGTTATTCGCACGTGATGCACATCGTCAGCCAGGTTCAGGGGCAGCTTAACCCGAATATGGATGCGTTTGATCTGCTGGCGGCGACCTTCCCAGCGGGGACACTCAGCGGCGCGCCAAAAGTTCGCGCGATGGAAATTATCGAGGAACTGGAAGGTACGCGCCGAGGGCCATATGGCGGTGCGGTTGGCTATTTCAGCTTCGACGGCTCGATGGATACCTGCATCACGATCCGTGCGCTGCTGATGCAGGATGATACGGTTTATATTCAGGCGGGCGCGGGCATTGTTGCCGACAGCGACCCGACCAAAGAATATGAAGAGTCGCTCAACAAAGCGCGCGCGGTATCAACGGCGATTCGGCAAGCTGAAGAAGGCTTGGGCTAGAAGGGGGATTTTATGACAGTTAAACGGGTGATCTTGATCCGTCCGGGTGAGACGGATTGGAATAGTTTAGGGCGATGGCAGGGTTGGGTGGCCTCCCCGCTGAACGAACACGGCAAGCAGCAGGCGCTGTCGCTGGCGAAATATATCCGCAACATCGGCCTGAGTGCGCTGTATTCGAGCGATCTTGAACGCGCAGTCGAAACGGCAAAATTGCTGGCGGAACGCCTGGAATATGCGCCGATTCTGGATGGACGCTGGCGTGAACGCGACATCGGCAAATGGCAGGGGATGACCATTCAGGAAATTCGCACCTGGTATCCAGGGGAATATGAGCAGTTGCAGGCGGATATTGAAGGCTACCGCGTCCCTGGGGGCGAATCACGCGCGGACGTGAAAAAGCGCGTTTTGGAGGCGTTTAATCAGGTTCTCGCGGACGACAAGGGCAACACGGTGGGCATCCTCACCCACACGACGGCGACGCACATGCTGCTGGAAGCGCTGATCCCCGGCTACGATGTTTATGGGGTGGTGCTGGGGAACACATCGGTGACGACGATTGCGCGTGTCGATTCGAACAAATGGGAAATTGTGACCGCAGACGATTTATCGCATTTGGAAGGGCTGCCAAGCGGCTCGGTAGGTGAATTGGAGCAAAAAAATGATTCTGGTAATTGATAATTATGACAGCTTTACCTACAACCTGGTTCAAGAAATGGGCGAGATGGGCGCGGAATTGTGCGTCGTGCGCAATGACGAAATCACCCTCGACCAGATTCGCGACATGAATCCCGCCAAAATCGTGATCTCACCCGGCCCAGGCACTCCCGACGACGGTGGGGTATCGCTGGATGTGATCCGCTATCTGGGCGAAACGACACCGATTCTGGGTGTCTGCCTGGGACATCAGTCTATTGGGCAGGCCTATGGCGGCGTGGTCAAGCGCGCACCCCGGCTGATGCACGGCAAGACCAGCATGATTCACCACAAAGGCGATGCACTTTTTGAAGGCGTCTCCGACCCATTCGAGGCGACACGCTATCACAGCCTGATCGTCGAAGAAGCGACTCTGCCGGACGTGCTGACCGTGACGGCCTTCACCGCAGAAGGCGAGATTATGGGGCTGCGGCACAAGCATTTTCCGGTGATGGGTGTCCAATTCCACCCGGAAAGCATTCTGACGAGTGCTGGCCCGCGCATCCTGCGTAATTTTCTGGAAATGAAAGAATCAGTGGCGGTGCGATGATGGATATTCAACGCGCGATTGACGTAACCAGCCGCTTTGGGCATCTCCAGCAGGAAGAAGCCGAAGCGGTCATGAACCAGATTATGAAAGGCGAGGCGACGGAAGCACAGATCGGCGCTTACCTGATGGCCTTGCGTATGAAGGGCGAAACGCAGGATGAAATTGTCGGCAGCGCCCGCGCGATGCGTGCCAATGCCCATCATGTCCCGACACAGGGAGAGGGTGATTTGCTCGATACCTGCGGCACGGGTGGAGATCGTTCCGGGACGTTCAATATCAGCACCACCGTCGCGTTTATTGCAGCCGGAGCGGGGATGCGTGTCGCCAAACACGGCAACCGCGCCGCTAGCAGCAAATGTGGCAGCGCCGACGTGCTGGCTGAATTAGGCGTGAACCTCGACCTGACCCCGGAGCAGGTCGGCCAATGTGTCGATGAAGTCGGCATCGGATTTTTATTTGCCGTCAAGATGCACCCGGCGATGAAATACGCGATTGGGCCGCGCCGCCAGATGGGAATCCGCACGATTTTCAACATCCTGGGGCCGCTGACCAATCCAGCGGGCGCACAGCGGCAGTTGATGGGCGTGTTCACGGGCGACCTGACCGATATGCTGGCGCACGTGTTGGGCGAGTTAGGGTCGAAATCGGCGTTCGTCGTCAGCGGTTACGGCGGGCTGGACGAATTGACGACGACTGGCCCGAACCGCGTCAGCCATTTTCATGATGGCAAAGTGGAGTCTTATGACTTGAATCCTGAAGATTATGGCTTCCCTGGCGCACACATTTCCGATTTGCTGGGCGACGATCCGCCAACTAATGCGGCGATTCTGCGCGGCATCCTGGATGGAAGTGTCGATAGTGTAAAGCGCGATGTCGTGCTACTCAACGCAGGTGCGGCGATTTTGGCGGGCGGGCTGGTCGATAATCTAGCGGATGGCATTGTAATGGCACGGCAGACAATTGACAGCGGCGCAGCACTGGCGAAATTGGATGCACTGATCGCTTGCAGCCAGAAATTGGCGAATACGACTGTGGCGTAGGAGGGCGAAGCAACGCCTCGTCCCTACAAAAGGCAAAATAGATATGCAGAATACCTTTGTTAAAACGGATACGATACTCGACAAAATTCTGGCGCACAAAGTGGAGGAGAACGCCGAACGCCTGCGACATCAATCGCTTGCTTCGGTGATTCAAGCGGCAAAGGCAGCAGCACCGCCGCGTGATTTTGCCGCTGCGCTGCGCCGTGACACGGTTGCACTGATCGCTGAGGTCAAAAAAGCGTCGCCGAGCAAAGGTGTGTTGATCGAAAATTTTGATCCGGTTGCCATCGGCACAACCTACGCCCAAAACGGCGCGGCGGCGATTTCGGTGCTGATCGACGAAAAATTTTTTCAAGGCAATATTCGCTATCTGACCGCCATCCGGCAGGCGGTGGACGTGCCGCTGCTGTTCAAGGAATTTGTGGTTGACCCGTATCAGATTTACGAAGGGCGGGCGGCTGGCGCGGACGCGGTGCTGTTGATCGTCGCCGCGTTGGAAGATGTGCAACTTGCAGAGATGCACACATTGATTCGCGAGTTGGGCATGGCGGCGCTGGTCGAGGTGCATAACGAAGCTGAAATGGAGCGTGCGCTCAAACTTGGCGCGTTGCTGATCGGCATCAATAACCGCGATCTCAAGACCTTTCACGAAGATTTGGGGACGACAGCACGTTTGGCTGCACTCGTTCTATCTGATGTGACGCTGGTCGCCGAGAGCGCAATTCGCAGCGTCGAGGATGTGCGGCGTATGGGACAATCGGGGGCTCATGCCGTTCTGGTGGGCGAATCGCTCGTCAAATCAGGCGATATGGCACAGCAAGTCCGTGAATACAGCAGCCAACCGCGAGGAAAATGATGACCATTTTTCGCTATCACCCGGAAATTGCCGAGCGCTTCCCGACGCTGGTCAGCGGGATTATCATCGCAGAAGGGATGAAAAATTCACCTTCACCGGAAGCCTTATTGCAAAAATATCAGGCCGAGCAGCAAATCATCGCGCAGCGCGGCGACGGCTCGTTGAGCGAAATCCCAGCGCTGGCGGCATGGCGGTCAGCCTTTCGAAAATTTGGCGTCGAGCCGACGAAGTATCGCAGCGCGGGCGAGTCGCTCATCCGGCGCGTGGTCAAAAAAGGCGATATTCCGAGCATCAATGCGCTGGTAGACATGGGCAATCTGGTGAGCATTCGTTATGGGCTGCCGATTGCGGTGGTAGATCGGCGCGCGGTGCAAGGCACGATGACCGTGCATTTTGCCGATGGCAGCGAACGCTATACGCAGCTCAATCAAGATGAAAAAGATCAAATCCCGGTGGGCGAAGTAATTTTCACCGACGAGACGAACACCGTGTTCGCGCGGCGCTGGTGCTGGCGGCAGAGCAACGAAAGCGCGGCGACTCTCGACACCACCAACGCGATCATCACCATTGAGGCGCACCACGCGGAAGGCCGCCAGGATGTCGAAAAAGCGGTAGCGGACATCACCGTATTATTTACCGAATATGCGGGTGGAATTTATAAACATGCTATATTGGATGCAAATAACCTATCCATTTGAGCGTGAATGATGACAGACACTCGTGTAAAAATTTGCGGTTTGACGACATTTGACGATGCGCTGGCTTCTGCCGAGGCAGGAGCGGATTTGCTGGGCTTTAATTTTTTCAAGCGCAGCCCGCGCTATATCGAGCCGGAAAAAGCGCTGGCGATTTGCGATGGTTTGCGTCAGCAGTTGGGGGCGGGCTGCCCGGTGCTGGTGGGCGTGTTCGCCAATGAGGTTGTCGGGACGATTTCGGCGGTGACGATCAAGGTGGGGCTGGCGTTTGCCCAACTCAGCGGCGACGAATCGGACGAAATGCTCAAGGAACTGCGCGGCATCGGCTTCAAAGGCATTCGCCCGATGAACAAAGCGATGGCGCTGGACGATGTGAATTACTATAAGCCCTATTTTCCGACCAATGAGCGCATTCCGTCGCTGCTGCTCGACGCCTATCACCCCAAGCTCTACGGCGGGACGGGCGAACAGGCCAGCACGGAAGTCGCGGAGGCAGTCAAAGCCGAAGTGCCGCGTTTGATGCTGGCGGGCGGCCTAACGCCGGAAAATGTCGCTGGACGTGTCCAGGCGATTCAGCCCTGGGGCGTGGATGTCGCCAGCGGGGTCGAGCCAACCGATCAGCCAGGGGTGAAAGATCACGCCAAAGTGAAGGCGTTTATCCAGGCCGCAAAAAGCGCAAACTGAATCACGAAGGACTTGAGGCAAAGCGAATTGACCGAACTGCTGGATATTTACGACGAAAATTTGACGCACCTGGGGATCAAAGACCGGGCGGCGGTACACCGAGATGGGGACTGGCATCGGACGTTTCACTGCTGGGTGATTTATCGCGGGGCAGACAACCGCGATTATATCGTGATGCAAAAGCGCGGGCCGGATAAGGACATTTACCCGAATCTGCTGGACATCACCGCCGCCGGACATTACGGGGCGGGCGAAACCCAGGCCGATGGTGTCCGCGAAATTCGTGAGGAGATTGGGCTGGAAGTCGATTTTAGCGACTTAATCTCTGTCGGACTGCGGCTCGGCGTGACGCGCTTCAACGGCCTGATAGACCGAGAATTTAACGACGTATTTTTTCTGATTCACGATGCTCCCCTCAGTGCATACCGGATTCAGGAGGAAGAAGTCAGTGGGCTGGTGGCGATTGCGATTGACGACGGGCTGGCGTTATTTGCCGGGGAGCGTGAGGTCATCACCGGAGAGGCGGTGGGGCTGGGCGCAACAGTCATCGAAATGCGCCTGGAAGATTTTATTGTGTCGCAGGATCGTTATACCTATCGGGTGCTGACGTTGGCGAAACACTGTCTGGACGGCGACAAGTATCTGGTGATTTAGTCAGTGAGAGTTGAACGGTGAATAAAGCGTGGGTGATCGAGGCGATGCAGGCAGACCATTGGGACGCCGTTCGCCGAATCTATGAAGAAGGAATCACAACGGGCAACGCGACGTTTGAAACGAGCGCACCGGAATGGGCGATTTGGGATGAAAAACATCTCAAAATTTGCCGACTGGTCGCCCGAAAAAATGGCGAAGTCGTTGGCTGGGCAGCGCTGACACCCTATTCCAGCCGCCATGTTTATCGGGGCGTTGCCGAGGAAAGCGTGTATATCGCGGAGTCCGCGCGCGGGCAGGGCATCGGAAAAATGCTGCTCCAAGCGCTGGTCGATGAGTCCGAACGCGAAGGACTATGGACGCTGCAAGCTGGGATATTTGCTGAAAATGTAGGCAGTATCGCGGTTCATAAGGCTTGCGGCTTCCGCGAAGTGGGCTACCGAGAACGAATCGGCAGTATGAATGGCGTGTGGCGAAATGTGGTGCTGATGGAACGCCGGAGCAAAGTCACAGGCGTTTAATAAGCGTTTAATCGAATGGAAAAATAATGTTGGATGAAAATGTTTACATCAAAACGGGCGTGACGAACGTTCCCGATGAGCGCGGCTATTTTGGCGAGTACGGCGGGCGATTTGTGCCGGAGACGCTCGTCCCTGCGCTGGATGAATTGATCGTCGCTTACAAAGAGGCGATGGCTGACCCAGAATTTCAGCACGAATTGGCGCATTTGCAGACAACCTATACGGGGCGTCCGACTCCGGTGACGTATGCCAAACGGTTATCGGAACACCTGGGCGGGGCGCAGATTTATCTCAAGCGCGAGGATTTGGCGCACACCGGCGCGCACAAAATCAATAACGCCATTGGACAGGCTTTGCTGGCGAAACGCATGGGCAAACATCGCATCGTGGCGGAAACGGGCGCGGGGCAGCACGGCGTCGCCAGCGCAACTGTCTCGGCGCTGCTGGGGCTGGACTGTCACGTGTATATGGGCAGCGTCGATATGGCGCGGCAAAAGCCGAATGTGTTCCGCATGAAGCTGCTTGGCGCGGAAGTGATCCCGGTGGAAAGCGGCAGCAAAACGCTGAAAGACGCCATCAACGACGCGATTCGTGATTGGGTGACAAATGTCCGCACGACATTTTATCTGCTTGGCTCGGCGCTGGGGCCGCATCCCTACCCGATGATGGTGCGCGATTTTCAAAGCGTGATCGGCGTGGAAGCGCGGCAGCAAATTGTCGAGGCGGCGGGGCGGCTGCCGGACGTGTGTATCGCCTGTGTGGGCGGCGGCAGCAACGCAATTGGCCTTTTTCACGCCTTCCGCGATGACAAAGATATTGAACTGATCGGCGTCGAGGCGGGTGGTCACGGCGTTGCCAGCGGCGAACATGCGGCGCGTTTTGCCGATCCGAGTATGGGGCGACCCGGCGTGCTGCAAGGGACGCGCTCGTTCGTGCTTCAAAACGCCGATGGGCAGATCATGAATACGCACAGTGTTTCAGCAGGGCTGGATTACGCTTCGGTTGGGCCGGAACATGCCTATTTCCGTGAAAACGAAATTGCGCATTACACCCTCGCGACTGACGAAGAAGCGCTAGAAGCATTCCAAACGCTGTGCAAGCTGGAAGGGATTATCCCGGCGCTGGAAAGCTCACACGCCGTCGCCGAGGTCATCAAACGCGCGCCGACGCTGCCGAAAGACGCCGTGATTCTGGTCAATCTTTCCGGGCGCGGCGACAAGGATTTGGATACGGTCATTAAGGAACTCGGCACGAATGTCTGATGAAATTGTTTACCATGGCGTGAGCGCGATTCCAGTCAATCCGCAGGGCAAAATTTTGCTGCAACAGCGCGATGACCGCCCGGATTTGCTCTATCCCGGCTGCTGGACGACGTTCGGCGGGGCGATGGAAGCAGGCGAAACGCCAGAAGAAGCCATGCGGCGCGAACTGCTGGAAGAAATTGAACTCGACCTGCCGATAAAACTGTGGAAAGTGTACGACGAAAAGCTGGATTTAGGCGGAAATATCATCCCCGTGAGACGATATATTTTCGTTGGGAGGATTGACCAGCCAGCCGAGAGCATCACGTTAAATGAAGGGCAGGCGTTGGGCTATTTCGGGCTGGATGACCTGAAAAATTTGAAGATCGGCTTCGGATTCGAGCCGCTGTTTCGCGAATTTTTCGCCGTCTACAAGGATTTGCTATGACCGTCGCGCTGGCTACGACCTATAATCCGCGCGGCGAAATCAACCGGCTGCGGCGTCTGTATCCGCTTTTGCAGGACATTTATACCGATGTCGTGATTTCGATGCCGCCCGTCGCCCAGCCCGAAGATGTCGAAGCAGTCAAAGTGCTGCCTCATGCGCGGGCATTTGTAAACACGGAATGGCCGCAGGGGCGCTATAACGCGCTCAAAAAATCGCTCGAAACCGATGCCACGCACGTGCATTATGCCGATATGGATCGCCTGCTGCGCTGGGTCGAGATCGCGCCGGATGAACTGCGGCGAACGGCGGAGCAAGTTGAAAAATCGGACTGCCTGGTGATCGGGCGCACGGAACAAGCCTGGGACACTCACCCACAGGCGCTACGTCAGACGGAAAAAATATCGAACAGCGTTTTTTCGGCACTGCTGGAGCAGGAATTGGATTTAAGTGCGGGGTCGAAAGGGTTTAGCCGCCGCGCCGTCGAATTTTTGATGGTTAACACACTTCCCGCGCGGGCGATGGGTGCGGATTCGGAGTGGATTGTCGTGCTGCACCGTGCGGGCTTCAAGGTCGAGTCGCTGCTGGTGAATGGCCTGGATTGGGAGACGGCGGATCGCTATTCCGATCAGGCAGCGGACGCCGAAACGCAGCGCCGCGCGGCGGAAATTTACGATACGGATGCCCAGCATTGGTCGATGCGCGTGGGCGTGGCGCTGGAGATTGTGCAGTCTGGGCTGGATGCGATGCGGCGGGAGTTGGTTCAACCCTCACCCTAAATCCGTCCGCATCCGCGTCATGGCGATGGATTTGAAAGGCCAAATCAATATTGGTGGTTGTAGGGGCGTAGCGCCGCTACGCCCAAAGAGAGCGAAAATAAAATGCGTTATTTAGAAGTGCGGCGACATGCCGAGCGCTATAAACCCGGCGATCATCTGAATCAGGCGGGCGTCGATATGGCGCGTCGCGTCGGTGACACGATGGGGCATTTCGATCATGTTGGGGCAAGCACGATCATTCGCGCCATCGAAACGGCGATTGCGATGGGCTATGCGGTGGAAGTGCAGTATCCCGAACTGGCGATGATTGAGCTGGGGGTTGAAGATGAAATCGCCTGGGATGCCGGATTTGTCGCTTTTGCGGCGGGTGCGCAGAAAGGTGGCGCGACGGCGCGTAACGTCGGACGCATGTCGGCTTTCTGGCGTAAGGTCGCCGAAAGTTTAGCCGATGGCGAATCCGCGTTGCTGATTACGCACGGCGGTCTGATCGAAGCCGGAGCGGTGGGCGTTCTGCCGGACGCTGACCATAAAGCCTGGGGTGGCTACTGCGGCTACTGCGAGGGTGTGCGGGTCGCGTTCGACGGCGAAAAATTTGTGAGCGCTGAAATATTACGAGTTCAACAGGATTAACTGATGACGACCAAAACAACTAAAAGCGGCGTTGCGGCGATTGATGGCATGTTCGCCGAGGCCAAAGAGCAAAATCGCGCGGCATTTTTGCCGTATTTTCTGATTGGTTATCCCACCTATGCCGAGTCGATTGAGGCCATTGTCGGCATGGCAGAGGCGGGCGTTGATGGTTTCGAAATTGGAATGCCGTTTAGCGATCCATTAGCAGATGGGCCAATCAACCAGGCGGCAATGCAAATCGCCCTGGAAAATGGCACGACGGTGCGCGACTGCATCCGTGCGGTGCGCGAACTGCGTGAACGGGGTGTCCACCAGCCGATGCTGCTGATGGGCTATTTGAATCCGATTCTGGCCTACGGGATCGAAAATTTTGTACGCGACGTGAAAGCTGCCGGGGCTGATGGCTTGATCGTGCCGGATTTGCCACCGGAAGAAGGTGGAAAATTGGCCGAAGCCTGCCAGCGGGAAGGTATGGCGGTGGTGTTTTTCCTCGCGCCGACCAGCAGCACGGAGCGTATGGAACTGGTTTCTGAAAAAGCCAGCGGCTTCATTTATGTCGTGGCGCTGACGGGCGTGACGGGCGTGAGAAAAGAACTCCCGCCAGATTTGACCGATTTTATTCAGCGTTTGCGGGCGCACACGGATAAAAAGCTGGTGATGGGTTTTGGTATCAGCACGCCGGAGCAGGCGCGCATGGTCGGCAGTTTGCTCGATGGTTTTATCGTCGGCAGCGCATTGGTGAAAGCCGGAAAAGATGGCGCGGCAAAAGCAATTGAGTTGGCGACAACGCTGCGGCAGGCATTGGATTGACGGGCTGTGCAAAATCTACAGGATATTTCGTACAACATCAACGTAAATTTTTGAAATTGCAGAAAGAGCGCTATCAAAGATTTGACAGTGCTGCTGAAAGTTGATATGCTCACGTTTGTTATCAGGAGCAACCAGGACAAGATCGTGTCTAACCCACAGACCTTCAGCTATTATTATTACTTTAAGAACGACATAGTAAAGGGTTGGGCGTTGCCACTTGGGCAAATGGGTCTGGTTCGTTAGTTCTTAAAAGTCAAACGAACGTCAAAGGCGCAGGGCATACGCTCCGCGCCTTTTTTATTGCATATTCACAAGTTGAAAAACTTTTAATACAGGATGACACAGGGAGGAAGTATGAGCATGATGGTGCGTGGGGTACGCGGCGCGACGACAGCCACCGAAGATACACCGGAGGCGATCTGGCGGGCGACGCAGGAATTATTGGAAGCGGTGATTGAGGCGAACGGTATTGAAGAAGAATACGTCGCCAGCGCGATCTTTACGACGACTCCTGATCTGACGGCGGCATATCCGGCGAAGGCAGCGCGTGACCTGGGCTGGCACCAGACGGCGCTGATGGGATGCCAGGAAATCGCTGTGCCGAACGGTATCCCCAGATGTATTCGGGTGCTGATTCATTGGAACACGACGAAAAAACTGAGCGAACTGCGCCACATCTATATGCGCGGGGCGGAAAAATTACGTCCTGATTTTTATCCTGAGAACAAAATTATCTTGAATGGGAGAGAGTAACATGATCGTGGTCATGAAAGTGGGCGCAAGCTCCGAACAGGTTTCACACGTGATTTCGCGGATTGAGTGCGACGGTTACAAAGCACATCTTTCAGAAGGCGAAGAACACACCATTATCGGCGTAGTTGGCGAAAGCCCGACGCCGCTGAAGGAAGAAAATTATGGCGCGATGGAAGGCGTCGAAAAAGTCGTGCGTATCTCTGCGCCCTACAAACTTGCCAGCCGCACATTCCATCCGAATGATACGCTTGTGCCGCTGAATGGCTCAAAAGTCGGTGGCAGTAAGGTGGTGGTAATCGCTGGGCCATGTTCCGTCGAAGGACGCACTGAAATTATCGAGGCGGCCTGCGCGGTCAAAGAAGCAGGAGCAACAGCGCTGCGAGGTGGGGCATTCAAGCCGCGCACGTCCCCCTACAGCTTCCAGGGACACGGCGAAAAAGGTTTGCAATGGCTGGCGGAAGCGCGCGAAGTGACCGGGCTGCCGATTGTGACCGAGGTTATGGATCCGGCGCTTGTGCCGATGGTTTGCCAGTATGCCGACGTGTTGCAAATCGGTGCGCGCAATATGCAAAATTTCACGCTGCTGAACGCTGCCGGGGAGAGCCAGCATACCGTTCTGCTCAAGCGCGGGATGAGCTGCACCGTCGAGGACATGCTGATGGCGGCGGAATACATCCTGGCGCATGGCAATATGAAGCTGATTTTGTGCGAACGTGGAATCCGCACTTTCGAAAAAGCCACACGCAACACGTTTGACCTGAACGCGATTCCCGTGTTGAAGCGGCTGACGCATCTGCCGGTGATCGCTGACCCCAGCCATGCGGTAGGCTACTCGGAATATGTCGAACCTGTCGCGCGGGCGGCTGTCGCGGCGGGCGCAGATGGTCTAATTGTCGAAGTGCATCCAAAACCGGAGGAAGCACTGTCCGATGGGCGTCAGAGTTTGACACCACAGCGTTTCGCCGCCATGATGGAGCAGGTACGCAAGATCGCCGATGCGGTTGGGCGGACGGCCTAAAATCCGATGAATATTCGCCTTGCTACCCTTGATGATCTTGATCTGCTGGCGCGGCTAAACACCGATGTACAGCGTTTACATGCCAATGCGCTGCCCCATCTGTTCAAGCAGCCGGATAATCCTGCGGCTATAATTGCGGATTTTCGTGAGCGGATATTTGCAAATGTCGAAGGCCGTGTCTTTTTCGCCGAACTTGACGACGAAGCCGCAGGATATGTATATGCACACATGACGCACCGCCCGGATAACGCCTATACTTATGCGCTCGATGCGATTCATATCGATCAAATCAGCGTCCGTCCAGTTTACCAGGGGATGGGGGTTGGGTATGGGCTTGTTCAGGAGGTGTTCGATTGGGCGCGGACTGAAAAAATCAAGCGTGTTACGCTGGACACGGGGGCTTTCAACGTCGAGGCGCAGGCGTTTTTCAAGAAGCAGGGTTTTGAGGTCTCTACTTATCGGATGGGCGTCACCCTTCAAGGTTGACAATAGAGGAAGATATGTCCGCGAGTGGCTTTAGCAGCCGACATTTAGCAGTTGTAGGTTTGGGTTTGATGGGGGGATCGCTGGCGTTGGCGCTGCGCCCTTTTGCGGAGGCAATCACGGGGATAGACCCCAGCGCGGCGACGCGGGAATATGCGTTGGCGCACGGCGTTGTCGATCATGCAACGGATGATTTGCGAGAAGGGGTGTCGCAGGCGGATTTGGTGATCCTGGCTGCACCTGTGACCCTCATTGCCGATATGCTTCGGCGGCGTATTGGCTCGTACTTACGTTCCAATACGCTGCTGATCGATATTGGCAGCACGAAGCAGGATATTTGCGAGGCAATGGCAAATTTGCCTGTCGGAATCCATGCCGTCGGCGGGCATCCGATGACGGGCAAGGAAAACAGCGGTGTCACAGCCAGCGATGCGAGTTTGTATCGAGGCCGCCCGTTTGTTTTATGCCCGACACGCCGGACAACACCAGCAGCACGGCTGCGCGCGCTGGCGATGATTGAAGCACTCGGCGCAGTGCCGATTGAAATGGACGCCAAACGGCACGATCACGTCGTCGCAGCCATCAGCCATCTGCCCTATTTGCTCAGTTCGGCGCTGGTGGCAACCGTCGCCAAGCAGGGTGAAACGGACGATGCGGTCTGGCAGCTTGCGGCGGGTGGATTCCGCGATATGTCCCGGCTGGCGGGACAAGATATTAAAATGATGAGTGATATTCTGAGCACTAACACCCAGGCTGTAGCGACGGTGTTGGCGCTGTTCCGGGTGCAGCTTGCGCTTCTCGAAGCGATGTTGATCTCGCACGATGACCAGCATCTTGCAGAGTCGCTGAAACCGACGCGGGAAGCGCGCATAAAATGGTTCGAACGATACGAAAATGGGGTGAAAAAATAATGGCATCAGGGAGTTTTATCGTGCGCCCCACCGATGGGCTGCGGGGGGTGGCGAGTGTTCCAGGCGATAAATCGATTTCGCATCGGGCGGTGATGTTTGGCGCGCTGGCACAGGGTGAGACGCATGTGCGCGGCTGGCTGGCGGCGGGCGATACCGAAGCATCATTGAGCAGCATTCAGGGATTAGGCGTACAGGTTGTGCGTTTTAACGCGAATGAATTGGTCATTTATGGCGGTCAGCTTAACCCGCCCACCGAAACACTGAATCTAGTGAACGCCGGAACGGGAATCCGTCTGCTGGCGGGCATTATGGTGGGGCAGCCGTTTGAAAGCGTGTTGGATGGCACGGAGCAGCTTCGCCGCCGCCCGATGAAGCGTATTATTGAGCCGCTGCGACTGATGGGCGCAGACATCAGCGCCACCAATGATCGTGCGCCGCTGACCATCAAGCCTGCACACCTCAAAGGCATTCGCTACGAAATGCCGATGGCAAGCGCGCAGGTCAAAAGCAGCATTCTCCTGGCAGGATTATTCGCGCACGGCGAAACAACGGTTGTCGAACCCGGCCCCGCGCGTGACCATACCGAGCGTATGTTGAGCGCGATGGGCGCACGGCTGGCGATTGAAGGCCACAGCGTCACTATAACGCCAGGGCATCATCTCCAACCCCAGGATTTTTCCGTGCCGGGTGATTTTTCATCGGCGGCATTTTTGATCGTCGCGGCCTGCATCACGCCGGATAGTGACATCACGCTCACCGGAATCAACCTGAACGAAACGCGAACGGGTTTGCTGGATGTGCTGCTGGAAATGGGCGCGGACATCGCCGTCACCGATAAAGGACTCGAAGCGGGCGAACCAGCGGGCAAGCTGCAAATCCGGCACAGCGCGCTCAAAGGTGTCGAAGTTGGCGGCGATACCGTCGTGCGCATGATCGACGAATTTCCCGTGTTTATGGTGGCGGCTTTGTGCGCAGAAGGCCGGACAATTGTCCGTGATGCCCAGGAACTGCGCGTCAAAGAGACAGATCGAATCAAAGTGATGACGGCGGAATTGAAAAAATTAGGCGCTGAAATTACTGAAACGGAAGACGGCTTTATCATCGACGGCCCGCAAAAGCTGACGGGCGCGGTTGTCGATGGGCATGACGATCACCGCGTCGCCATGAGCATGACCGTCGCCGGACTGGTCGCCGATGAGCAGACGGTTGTCAACGACTCGAAATGCGCAGGCGACTCGTTCCCCGGTTTTGCCGAAACATTGGCGCGGCTGGGCGGGGAGTTGATCGAGCAGGACGCCTTGTACGAAGCCTGATTGTGGGTTAACGTTTGGATAGCCTTTAGCGATTAGCCATTAGCTTTTAGCTAAATATTTTCAGATTGAAAACGCAGAGTTGTAGGGGCGACTTGCTGGGTGGCCTGGTTTTAAAACCACTGGTGAATGAACTATGAGGGAATATCGAGTCGGGGTGATGGGCTGGCCTGTCGAGCACAGCCTTAGCCCCGCGATGCACAACGCAGCTTTTGCGGCATTGGGGATGACCGATTGGCGCTATGACCTGCTGCCGATTCAGCCGGACATTGTGCGGCAAAGCTTAAAAATTTTGCGCGACGAGGGCGGCTATACGGGCGTCAACGTGACCGTGCCACACAAACAGGCGGTGATGCCTTACGTCAAGCCGGATGCCATCGCTCAGGCATTGGGTGCAGCCAATACGATTGATTTTCGCAATAACAGCGCCACCAACACCGACGTTGCAGGCTTGATTGATGACTTGACGGCGAACAGTGTGAAATTAAATGGCGAAAATGTGCTGATTCTCGGCGCGGGCGGCGCGGCGCGCGCAGCGGTTTATGGGCTGGTTCATGCGGGCGCAAATGTCACCGTCACCAATCGCACCGCCGAGCGCGCTCAGATTATGCTGGCGGATTTGACTCTTTCCGCCGGGATTCGTTCAGCCCAGTTCAAACCGCTGGAAGAAGCTGCACAGAATGATTTTTCACTTGTTGTCAACTGCACCCCTGTGGGTATGTGGCCTAATGTCGATGCCTCTCCCTGGTCGGATGACGTGGATTTTCCGGCTGGTGTTACGCTTTATGACATGATCTACAGGCCGGAGCGCACCCGCCTGATAGAAACATGCGAATCTCGTGGTGGACGGGCGATAGGGGGATTGGGTATGCTGGTACGGCAGGGCGCAGCGGCATTCAAAATCTGGACAGGCAAAGCTGCACCTGTAGACGTGATGTATGAGGCGGCCCAGGCAGCGTTAGCGGCAAAAAAATAATTTGCGCGAGGTGAAAATGGACATTCTTACCAAAATGGTCGAGTTTAAGGCGAACGGTGGTGTGGCTCCCGGTTATCTGGCGCAGCCGGACGCCGATGGGCAATTTCCCAGTGTTGTCGTGATTCAGGAATGGTGGGGGCTGGACGATCATATCAAAGACCTCACACGGCGATTTGCGGCACAAGGCTTTGTCGCCCTCGCGCCTGATCTGTATCGCGGCAAAGTAGCGGAAGAACCCGACGACGCGCGCAAGCTGGTCATGGAACTGGATCGCCCGCAGGCCAAGAAGGATATTCAGGGTGCGGTCAATTATCTGATCACGCAGTCGTTTGTCGTTCCCAAGAAAGCCGGAATCGTCGGCTTTTGCATGGGCGGCGGGCTGGCATCGATGATGTCCTATTCCGGCGAAAATGTTGGCGCGGTGATCGTGTTCTATGGGGGCGGTGCGGTGCTTTCGGATGAGGACGCCAGCAACGTGTCTGCGCCTTATCTGGGGCTGTACGGCGAACTCGATAAAGGAATCCCGCTGGAGCAGGTGCGCGCGAACGAGCAAAAGCTCAAAGAACAGGGCAAAACGAGCGAGTTTGTTATTTATGCTGGCGCGCCACACGCTTTTTTCAATGATGGGCGGCCTGCATATCACCCGGAAGCGGCTGACGATGCCTGGAAACGCTCATTGGGCTGGTTTCGGAAATATTTGAGCACGTAAAATTTCTCATTCACATACCAACGATTGAATTTTCGTAGGGGTGCAGCACGCTGCACCCTGACGCAATCTTCATTACACACTGTGGAAAAAGGCCAATATGATTCGTTTTCTAACTGCCGGGGAAAGTCACGGCCCGATGTTAACAGCTATTATCGAGGGCATTCCCGCTGGTTTGCCGCTCGTGCCGGAGGATATTGATGGCGAACTGCGCCGTCGCCAGAAGGGGTACGGCGCGGGCGGGCGCATGAGCATCGAAGAAGATGAGGTGCGGATTACGTCCGGCGTGATGAACGGGATGACCACTGGCGGGCCGATTGCCTTACTAGTGGAAAACCGCGACTGGAAAAACTGGAAAGAAAAAGACATTAAGCCGATGACCACACCGCGCCCCGGTCACGCCGACCTGACAGGCGCGATCAAATATGGCTATCGTGAACTGCGGCTGTCGTTGGAACGTGCCAGCGCCCGCGAAACGACGATGCGCGTCGCCGCTGGTGCGATCTGCAAACGTTTTCTGGCTCAGTTCGGCATTGTCATCGGCGGTTATGTCGTCCAGATTGGCAGTGTAAAAGTGCGCTGGACGGAGCGTTTTTCTCTCGATGACCGGATCGCAAATGCCGAAAATAATGATGTGCGCTGCCCTGATCCGCTGATTTCTGACGAGATGCACGAAGAAATTCGGCAGGCGATCATCGCTAAAGATACGCTGGGCGGGGTTTTCGAAGTGGTAGCGCTCAACGTGCCGCCGGGGTTGGGATCGCATGTGCATTATGATCGCAAACTTGACGCGCGCATTGTCGGTGCGATGGTCAGCATCCATGCGATGAAGGGTGCAGAGATTGGGCCAGCTTTCGAAAATGCTGGCAAGCGCGGCTCGGAAGTCCATGACGAAATTATCCTCGACAAATCCGGCGAAAATTTGACGCGAAAATCGAATCGCGCTGGAGGTATTGAGGGTGGCATCTCGACAGGTGAGGCGATTATCGCGCGTGTTGCCATGAAGCCGATCTCGACGCTGCTACAAGGCTTAAACTCAGTTGACCTGGCAACAGGCGAAGCCGAGCGCACCACCTACGAGCGCAGCGATTTTTGTGCCATTCCGCGCGCCGTGCCGATTGGCGAGGCGATGATGGCGCTGGTGATCGCCGATGAACTTGTCCAGAAAATCGGCGGCGACAGCATCGAAGAAATGCGACCCCGATTCGAGTCGCTGCGGCAGGCACGTTTGAATGATCTGCCAATGGATAACGTGGAGTGGCGATTTGGCTACGAATGATCGCAATATTGTCATCACGGGCTTTATGGGGACAGGCAAAACGACGGTAGGCCGCTGCGTTGCGGCGTCGTTACAGCGACAGTTCATCGATACCGACGAAAAAATTGTCGAGGATGCCGGTAAACCGATTCCGCAAATTTTTGCTGAGGATGGCGAAGCGCTCTTTCGACATATCGAGCGACGTGTCTGTCGCTTTTATGCCGGACAGCGCGGCCTGGTGATTGCGACAGGTGGCGGGATGTTGGTCGATGAATCAAATTTGCGCGTGATGACCGCTTCTGGCTTTGTCGTGTGCCTGAACGCTTCACCCGACGAAATTCGCAAACGGCTGGCGGGGGAGACAGGCCGCCCGCTGTTTTCCGGCGATTGGGAAAGCCTGCTGGAAAAGCGTCGTCCAACTTACGCCAAAATTCCGCATCAAATTGATACGGTGGACAAATTACCGAACCAGATCGCTCAGGAAGTTATTGCATTATGGCAAAACGCATCCACGTGACCGCTCCCGGCGGCGATTATGATATTTCGATTGAATCAGGACTTCTTAAAAATTTTGCTGCTTATATCGGAAAATGGGGCAAAACGCTGGTCATCACCAATACAACCATTGCGCCGCTGCATGGTGAAAAGCTGCCCAATACAAAATTAGCCATCATCCCCGATGGTGAACAGCATAAAAATCTTGAAACGATTGCGCAATTGTATGCCGATTGCGTCGCGGCCGGTTTGGATCGCGGCAGTACGGTCATCGCGCTGGGTGGCGGCGTGGTTGGCGATATGGCGGGATTTGTCGCCGCGACGTACATGCGGGGTATCCGCTTTGTCCAGATTCCAACGACGCTGCTGTCGATGGTCGATTCAAGTGTTGGCGGGAAGGTTGGCGTTGATCTGCCCCAGGGGAAAAATCTGGTTGGGGCATTTAAGCAGCCGGACGCTGTGCTGATTGACCCGGATGTCCTGGACACGCTGCCCGCGCGCGAATGGCGCTGTGGTATGGCGGAGGTCATTAAACATGGATTTCTGGCGGACGAAATGCTGCTGGAAATGGTTACTGATAACCCCTCCCTAAATCCCTCCCCATTTCATGGAGAGGGACTTGAGGAGAAGATGAAAAATGCCGCCGAGCTAGTTGCCCGTGCGGTTCAAGTCAAAGTGGATGTGGTGCAGCGCGATCCCTTCGAAAAAGGTGAACGCGCCCATCTCAATCTCGGTCACACTTTTGGTCACGCTATCGAGCAGGCCACCCATTATCAATGGCCTCATGGTGAGGCGGTTGGGGCAGGCTTGCTGGCTGCGGCGCGTCTTTCGTATGCGCTGAATTTGTGCGATTCGTCGATTCCGGAGCGCATGGAAGATATTTTAGAGCATGTCGGTTTGCCCCGCCGCCTGAACGGAATTGACCCAGAGGCAATCTACGCAGCGATGGCAACGGATAAAAAATGGCTCGGTGGTCACTCGCGCTTCGTATTGCTAAAAGCTGTCGGGCAGCCGCTGATTGTCGAAGATGTACCAAAAGAGACCATTATCCAAATTTTGAGTGAACTCCAATGAGTGAATCTTAAGCGAACGATCATGAGCAAAAAAATCTTACTCTTGCATGGCCCGAATCTCAACCTGCTCGGAACACGCGAACCGGGCATCTACGGCTCAATGACGCTGGAAAAAATCAATGCGCTGGCGGCGGCTCACGTCGAAAAATATCAGATCGAACTGTGCGCGGAACAGTCGAATCATGAGGGAGCGCTGATCGATATTTTGCAGGATGCGCGCAACTGGGCGGCGGGCGCGGTCTTTAATCCTGGCGCATATACCCACACGTCGATTGCTTTGCGTGATGCGATTTCCGCGACTGCACTGGCGGTTGTCGAAGTCCATTTGTCGAATGTCCACGCCCGCGAAGAATTCCGCCATCGCTCCATGTTAGCCCCGGTTTGTGTGGGTCAAATCGCGGGTTTTGGCTGGCGCAGCTATTTACTGGGGTTAGATGCGTTGATAGGACATCTTGGCCTGCTGCCCGAACCGCCGTTGTGAGGGGTAGACAATGGAAGGCGCGCGTTTTTGGCAAAATGAGCCGTGCGCAAGCCCATGATATAGGGTAAGCTAGTCAGCGTCTCGGCATCTCGGCGTTTCAGCATTTTGGCTGATCGGCTGACAGGCTGACGAGCTGATAAGCTAAAGGGCATAATTTATGACAACCCAAGAAACAATTCTGACCGCCATCCATGAGCAGCAGGTCAAATTTATCAACCTGTGGTTTACCGACATCACGGGCATGGTTAAAAGCATCGTTGTCCCCACAAGTGACGCCGAAAGTGTGTTGCGAAACGGCTGCGCGTTCGACGGATCATCGATTGAGGGTTTTGCGCGGGCGGCAGAGAGCGACATGGTTCTCATGCCTGACCTGCGGACGTTTACGATCCTGCCCTGGGATCCACCCGAAGAACGTACCGCGCGGTTGATTTGCACCGTTTATACACCCCAGGGTGAGCCGTTTATTGGAGACCCACGCACGGCGCTGATTAATGTCCTCAAGCAGGCCGAAAAAATGGGTTTTGCTTACAAAACGGGCGTCGAACTCGAATTTTTTCTATTTCACCGTCATGCTGAAAATGGAATTTTGCCACTCACGCCCCATGATGAGGTGAGTTATTTCGATCTTTCGACCAATTTTACGCAGTCGATTCGCCGTAAAATGGTTGCGACGCTCACGTCAATGGGCATTTGTGTTGATTCGGCGCACCATGAAATCGGCTCCGGTCAACATGAGATTGACTTCAGCTATAACGATGCCCTGATCTCCGCCGATCAGATTTTGACGGCGCGTGTGGCCCTCAAATCGGTAGCGCAGCACAACAATCTCCACTGCACCTTTATGCCGCGCCCGCGCATGGATTTGCCGGGGTCGGGGATGCATACGCATCAAAGTTTGCATGACCTCAAAACGGGCGTTAATGTTTTTTCGAATCCCGATAACGAATATGGCCTCTCGGAGACAGCGCGCTTTTTCCTGGCGGGGCAGCTTCGCCATGCGCGGGCCATGTGTGCGGTGCTGTCACCGTTGATTAATTCCTATAAGCGGCTGGGAACGAGTTTTGAAGCGCCTGTTTACGTTACCTGGGCGCACATCAATCGCGGTGCGCTGATCCGTGTGCCGAGTAATATGCCCGGTAAAGATGAACACACGCGCCTGGAACTGCGCTGCCCTGATCCGAGCAGCAATCCTTATCTCGCTGCTGCCGTGATGCTCCAGGCTGGGCTGGATGGTATTCGCCAGCGGATGGCGCTGCCAGACCCGTTGGAGGAAACGCTCCTGGGGCAGGATAAAATGCGTTTGCGACGCGCTGAAGTTCTGCCGACTTCGCTCGGCGAGGCGCTGGACTCACTGATGGAAGATGATGTGATTCTTTCAGCACTGGGGCCGCATATCAGCGACAGCTATATTGCCGCCAAGCAGCAGGAATTTGAGGAATATAATCGTCAGGTTACGTCCTGGGAGATCGAACGCTATATCAATCGTTATTAGAGCTTTATCAGCAGCGGCAGCCGATGCTGCGACATCAGTCGTTATTGATAAGCATGTCGTGAATTTGGAAAAGGGCGCGCTCGGTATTTTTGGGGTCAATCAACACAGACAAACTACATCGCGACGGCCCCTGCGCAATCCCTAAAATTCGAATCCCACTTAAGGCTTGAAAAATCCCCGCAATCAAGCGCGTCAATTCATCCAGATTTGCACCAATTGTTGTCACAATCGTCACTGACTGAATTGTCCACAAGGTTTCTTCGCCTTGTGCCAGCAGGCGTCTTTCAAGTGCGGTGCGGGTGGCGCGGGTGGCTTCTGGCCCGGCGCTGGTTGGGATCACAAAACAAACCAGGCTGCTGGCGGAGGACTGCGCCGAGATCATCACGTCGGCGTGGTTGCCCGTGGTGGAAAACAGCGCTTCGTCGATCATAGCTGAAATGTGCGTCAATGGGCCGCTGTAGGGCGCTGTCAGACCTAACCCCGGAATAGATGTTACTGCTTTGAGCGACTGCGTACCTTCCAGGTTAACATCGTGAATCAGTGTCCCGGCTTCGCGCGGCTTAAAAACATTTTTGACCCACAGCGGAATATGATGTTCTCGCAGCGGGCCAATCATACGGGCATGGAGGATGCGTGCGCCAAAATAGGCGAGTTCAGCTACCTCGTCGTAAGAAAGCAGGGCAATCGTTCGGGCTTCAGGGATTTCCTGTGGGTCAGCCGTCATCATGCCATCAACATCTGTCCACATCCAGACTTCATCAGCATTTGCCGAAACAGCCAGAATCGAAGCCGTATAATCGCTCCCGCCGCGTCCAAGCGTGGTTGGCTGCCCATCGGGAGTCGATCCGATAAAGCCCGTGACGATGGGGATGATGCTGCGGGTGAGCATGGGTAGTAAATTTTGCGTGATTCGTTGGCGTGTCAGCGACATATCTGGCGAAGCATTGCCGAAAACGCTGTCGGTTACAATCAGATCAGTGGCGTCAATCGCGACGCCGCGCAGGTTGTTCTGGCGCAGCAGGGCAGCAACAATGCGGGCAGCAAGCCGTTCCCCCACGCCGATAATTTTGTCAAACATCGCGGGGATCGCTGAATCGCCAGGGGTATCAGCCATGTTTTGGCAGACATCGAGCATATCAAATAAGAGCCGATCAATGTCAGCTTGCAGGGCATTGCGCTCGCTTGTCCCAAGCGGAAGCTGCTCGACCAGCGACAGATGGCGGGTGCGGAGGGTCGCGACGATGCGACGATAGCCGCGCCGGTTGCTGAGATGGGCTAACTGTGCCGCTTCAATCAGCGCGTCTGTGACGCCGTCCAGGGCTGAAACGACCAGTAAAAGATGATCCCAGCGCTCATGCTCCTGAAGTACAATGCTCAAGACCTGGGTAAGCGCTGTTGTTGTTCCGACGGATGCGCCGCCAAATTTCATGGTCAGGGTGCGCATGATGTCCTCGATGATTATAAATCGCGAAAGTCTGCCCGCGCTTTTATCGACGCTTAAAGGTACAATATACAATATATTCGGATGCGATGAAACGGGCAAAATCATCCGTATTTTGCGAGATTAGAGTTCCGGGCCTATCATTAAACAGAGTGACATTTACTTTATTACCCTACGAGACGTGTTATGACCGATATTCCACAGGTGAATGAGCGCAAGCTCCTGGCGGGCGTGCGATTTACGAAGGTTGGCAAGCTGTATCATTTTGACTACAGCGCCTATCCTGAACTCAAAGTCAGTGATTTTGTGATTGTCGAAACGGCGCGCGGACGGCAGATGGGTCAGATTATGGGCTTTGTCAACTGGGACGATGGTGAACAGCGTGAACATCGCCCGATTTTGCGCCCAGCCACCCCGCGCGATTTGAGCCTCAAACAGCATTGGGAAATGCAG
>Ga0268299_1001730_pt1 | contig 33542 bp, 37 predicted proteins | sample NOBtaG_FD_193484 | JGI IMG/M metagenome (GOLD analysis project Ga0268299, IMG submission 193484) | Activated sludge microbial communities from bioreactor in Nijmegen, Gelderland, Netherland - NOB reactor | ecosystem: Engineered > Bioreactor > Aerobic > Activated sludge | place: Netherlands... | reverse complement strand
CGGTGTAGTTCGGGGCCCGCTTCTCCATGAACGCCTTCGGCCCCTCCACCGCGTCCTGGCTGCGGAACACGGGGGCGCTCATCTCCAGCTCGATGTCCATGGCCTGGCGCTCGGGCAGGCCGAGGCAGGCCTTGGCCGACCGCTTGATGGCCCGCACCGCCAGCGGCCCGTTGGCCGCGATCCGCTCGGCGATCTTCATGGCCTCGGGGATGACCTGGTCGGGCTCCACCACCCGGTTGACGAAGCCCAGCTCGTAGGCCCGGGCCGCGTCGACCAGCTCACCGGTGAGCAGCCACTCCATGGCCACGGCGTAGGGGAGCTGCACCGGCAGGCGCACGCTGGACCCGCCGGCGGGGAACAGGGCCCGCTGGACCTCCTGCACGCCGAAGCGGGCCACGGTGGACGCCACCCGGATGTCGGTGCCCTGCACCAGCTCGCACCCACCGGCCACGGCCGTGCCGTTGACGGCGGCGATGATCGGCTTGTCGAGGTCGATCACCCGGAGCAGAGCCCGGTCGGTGATCGACTTGTCGGCCAGCACCCGCTCGTCGTACTCGTCTTCGGGCTGGCGGGTCCTGGTCATCAGCGGGATGAGGCGGCCCAGGTCGGCCCCGGCGGAGAACACCGTGCCGTTGCCGGTGACCACGATCACCCGGATGCCGTCGTCGTTCTGGGCCTCGTCCCACGCATCAGCCAGGCGGCACGCCACCTCGGGGCTGATGGCGTTGCGGGCCTCGGGGCGGTTCAGGGTGACCAGGGCGACGTGGCCCTGCTTCTCGTACTCGACTACTGCCATGGCCCGCAGCGTAGCTGCCGGCCGGGGATGGGGCCCTGGCCCGATGGGGCCCGGGGGCGCAGCCCCCGGACAGCACAGCGTAGCTGCCGGCCGGGGATGGGGCCCTGGCCCGATGGGGCCCGGGGGCGCAGCCCCCGGACAGCACAGCGTAGCTGCCGGCCGGGGATGGGGCCCTGGCCCGATGGGGCCCGGGGGCGCAGCCCCCGGACAGCACAGCGTAGGTGGGCCGTGTAGCACTGCGCCTGCCTGGTGCGGCCCCGCCCGGCCGAACTCGGTCGAGAACTACGGCGTCTCGCCGTAGTTCTCGACGGAGTTCGCTCGGATGCGAGAAATGCGGTGGCTCAGCCTCGGGCCTGGGCCAGGACAGCGCGCATGCCGTCGGCGCAGCGGCGGGCCACGGCCTCGGGTGGGCCGGAAGCGGCGAGCGACGGGGAGATGACCTCGAGGCCCAGGGGGGCGTCGACCCCTAGCCCGTCGAGGGTGCGGATCAGGCCCACCAGATCGAAGCCGCCCTCGCCCGGGGCCATCCGGTTGGTGGACGTGTCGGTCATGTAGTCGGGCTCGGTGCGCAGCGCCGGCCCGTCGTCCATCTGGACCGACGTGACCCGGGCCCCGTCGATGGCGGCCAGGTCGGCCAGCGTGTCGGGCCCCCGTTCGTGGTGCCAGGCGTCGACGCAGATCCCGCCGTTGGGCCGGTCGGCCAACCGGGCGATCATGAGGGCCTGGGCCGACGACTCCACGTTCGTCATCTCCGGCAGGTACTCGAGCGATACCAGCACCCCCCGCTCGGCTGCCCGGTCGCACAGCCCGGCGAATGCCTCGGCCGCCCGCTCCGCCGACCCGTGGTACGGCCCGCCGATCTGGACGTGGCGGGCCCCCAGGCCGTCGGCCAGCTCGAAGGCCAGCCGCTCCTGCTCCGCCGCTTCCTCCTCGCTGCCGGGCGGGCCGGCCCACAGCTGGAGGAACTCGATCTCCACCAGGAGCTGGTCGTGGCGGTCGAGGGCGGCCGCCATGCCGGCGATCGTCCAGCCCTCCCGCAGCAGACGCCGGTAGCTGGCCAGGTGCAGCCCGATCCCGGCGTACCCACCGGCGGCGGCCGCCGCCACCCGCTCCTCGAACCCGGCCCGGGGGATGGTGAGGGTGCTCAGCACCAGGTCGTGGCGGCCGAGGGATCGGGCCTCCTCGGCCCGTCGGCTGGCGGTGCGTCCCGTCAGCGGAGCGTATTCAGACGGCCCGGTCATGGCCGCAGTCCACCACGGCCCGCATCGGCCCGCCAGCGCGCTCAGATCCACGTGAGGTTCACAGCTCGGTCTCAGCTCGCTCCCAGCCTTCGAGCGCAGGGTTGAACGTGACCCAAAGGAGATGGTCATGGACCACACGAACCCCCGTCCTGAACGCCCCGCCCGAAGCAACGCCAGCGGCGCCGGTGCCCGCCGGCCCCATCCGGCGGCCCGGGCCCGCACCACCGTGGCCGCCGCCGCCGTGAGCGCAACCCTCGCCCTGGCCGGCGTCTTCGCCGTGAAGGCCTCGGCCGACACCAGCACCGCCACCGAGGACGCCTCGGCCACCCTCACCAGCTCGTCCTCGTCGGGCATCAGCTCGGCCTCCGGCACCTCCACCAGCAACGCTTCCGACACCAGCTCGGCCGGCGCGGCGTCGGCCACCCCGTCGGCCGCCGCCTCCACGTCGAGCCACGGGAGCTGAGCGACGATGGCCGCTGAACGACACACCCGAGCCATGGGCACCGACCTCCACGTGATCGTGGTGGGCCCGGGCGGCACGGCCGGCGACCGGGAGCACGAGCTGGTGGAGCGGGCCGTGACCCGGGTGACCCAGCTCGAAGCCCGCTGGAGCCGCTTCATCCCCCAGAGCGAGGTGTCCCGCCTCAACGGCGCGGTGGGCGCCCCGCTCGTGGTATCCGACGACACCGCTGCCCTGGTGGCCCGGGCCGTCGACGCCTGGCACCTCACCGAGGGCCTGGTCGACTGCACCCTGCTCGACGACCTGCTCCGGGCCGGCTACGACCGCCCGTTCGATCAGCTCCCGGCCGACCGGCCGGCGCCCGGCGGCACCCTCCGCCGGATCTACGGCGGCGACCCCGGCGACATCGAGCTCCGGGGCAACACCATCACCCTCCCGCTCGGCCTGGGCGTCGACCCCGGCGGTATCGGCAAGGGCCTGGCCGCCGACCTGGTGACCGGCGAGCTGATGGCCGCCGGCGCCGCCGGGGTCTGCGTCAACCTGGGCGGCGACCTTCGGGTCCGGGGCCTCGGTCCCGAGGGCGGGGCCTGGACGATCTCGATCGACCACCCCGACCGCTCCCGCTCGATCGCCCTGGTCGGCCTGCACGACGGCGCCGTGGCCAGCTCCACCGTGCTGCGCCGCCAGTGGCGGGTGGGCGGTGAGCGCCGCCACCACCTGCTCGATCCCCACACCGGCGAACCCACCCGCTCACCCATGGCCTTCGCCTCGGCCGTGGCCGCCGAAGGCTGGCAGGCCGAGGCCATGGCCAAGGCGTTCCTCCTGAGAGGCGACACCCGGACGTTCACCGAAGCCGACGGCGGGGCCGAGGGCCTCGTCGTCGACCACGCCGGGGCGGTCGCCGTGTCGCCCGGCTTCACCCGATTCACCGGCGGGCTCCGCCCCGCCCAAGCCCTCTCTCTGGAGGTTCCGGCATGACCTCGCAACTCCTCACCTCGCAACTCTGGTGGTATCTCGCCCGCTCGAGCGGCATCGTGGCCTGGGCCCTGGTGGCCGCCAGCGTGGTGTGGGGCCTGTTCCTGTCGACCAAGATCCTTGGCGCCAAACCCCGCCCGGCCTGGCTGCTCGATCTCCACCGCTACCTCGGCGGCCTGGCCCTCACGTTCACCGGCATCCACCTGGTGTCGCTGGTGCTCGACTCTTACGTTCACTTCGGCCCGGTGCAGCTGCTGGTGCCGCTGACCAGCTCCTACCGCCCAGGGGCGGTGGCCTGGGGCATCGTCGGCTTCTACCTGCTGCTGGCGGTGGAGCTGACGTCGCTGGCCCGCAAACGCCTGTCGAGGCGGGTGTGGCGGGCCACCCACCTGCTCAGCTTCCCCCTGTTCGCCCTGAGCACGGTGCACGGCCTGCTGGCCGGCACCGACGGCACCAGCCGCCCCCTGTTCGCCGCCATGGCCGGCACCTCGGCCCTGGTCGCCGTGCTCACCGTGGCCAGCATCGACGCCCATCGCACCAAGGGCCCCAGGCGGATCCCCGTCGCCTCATCCCCGCCCTACGCCACCCCCCGATCTGGTGTCCCAGTCGGTCGCCGGTGACGCCCCCCGACATCAGATCGCACTCTCCCCGATCTGGTGTCCCCGCCCGTCACCGGTGACGCCCCCCGACACCAGATGCGCCAGCCGGCCGCCGGTCTCGACCCGGGGGCCGGCTGTTGCCTAACCTCGCCGGTGAGGAGCGCCAACCCGGGGGAGCCGATGCCGCACACGACCAGCCAGGTCCAGGTCCACGACCACACGGTGGTCGTCCAGCGGGGCGGGGAGGGCCCCGACCTGCTGTTCCTCCACGCCGAGGCGAACACGTCGGCCTGGGGCGAGGTCCACGACGCCCTGGCCGGGCACTTCACCGTCACCGCCCCGATCCATCCCGGCTTCGGCGGCGATCCCCTCCCGCCCTGGCTGCACGACGTGTCCGACCTGGCCTTCCACTACGTCGACGCCATCGCCGCCCTCGGCCTCCATCGACCACTCGTGGTCGGGGCCAGCCTGGGCGGCTGGATCGGGCTCGACCTGGCCATCCACCGCCCCGACCTGCTTTCCGGCCTGGTGCTGGTGGGGGCTCTGGGGCTGCGGCCCACCGAGCCCATGCCCGACCTCTTCCTCAAGGCCGCCCCCGAGGCGTTCGGCTACCTGGCCCGCACGATCGACGCCGCCGGGGTCGATCCGCTCACCGGCGACGTCGACCTCGTGACTGCGGTGTGGGTCGAGCAGGCCACCCAGGCCCGCCTCATGTGGGAGCGACCCTACGACCGCCGCCTGGAGCGCCGGGCCCACCTCGCCGCCACCGTGCCCACCACCGTGGTGTGGGGGGCCGACGACCGGCTGCTCCCGGTGGAGCACGGCCGCCGCCTGGCCGAGCTCCTGGGGGCCGACCTCGACGTGGTGCCCGACGCCGGCCATCTCGTGACCCTCGACAACCCGGCCGCCGTGGCCGCCGCCGCCCGGAAGCTCGCCGCCACCACCACCGCCACCGACCAGGGGACCGACCGATGAAGATCTACTCCTTCCACCTGATGCCGTGGCCCAACATCGATCCCGACGTGCTGGCCAAGAGCGGCGGGTCGGCCTGGGTCACCTACCCCAACACCGAGTACGACCCGGTGCTGGGCCACAAGCTCTACGGCGAGTACCTCGACCAGCTCGTCTACGCCGACGAGGTGGGCTTCGACGCCATCTGCGTCAACGAGCACCACCAGAACGCCTACGGCCTGATGCCGGCGCCCAACATCATGGCCGCCGCCCTGGTCAGCCGGACGAAGCAGGCCCGCATCGCCATCCTGGGCAACGGGATCGCCCTGCGCCACAACCCGCTGCGGGTGGCCGAGGAGGTGGCGATGCTCGACGTGATGTCGGGTGGGCGGATCATCTCCGGGTTCGTGCGGGGCATCGGGGCCGAGTATCACTCGCTCAACCTCGACCCCACGAAGAGCCGCGACACGTTCTTCGAGGCCCACGACCTCATCGTCAAGGCCTGGACCGAGCCCGGCCCGTTCGCCTGGGACGGCGAGCACTTCGCCTTCCGCAACGTGAACGTGTGGCCCCGGCCCCTTCAGCAGCCCCACCCGCCGATCTTCGTGCCGTCGCAGGGGTCGGCCGAGACGCTGGAGTGGGCAGCCGAACGCCGCTACCCGCTGGCCTGCGTGTTCGTGCCGATGGAGCGGCTCAAGCAGTTCTACGACGGCTACCGGGGCTACGCGTCGGACAAGTTCGGCTACGAGGCCGGGCCCGAGCAGTTCGCCTTCAACTCGATCGTCTACGTGCACCCCGAGGGCGAGGCCAAGGCCACCGAGGAGATGGAGCCCCACATCCGCTATTTCCGGGAGCGGTGCTTCACCCTGCCCCTGCCGATGTTCTTCCCGCCCGGCTACACCGGGGCCAGCTCCTACCGCACCCGCATCGAGATCGCCCGCCAGCTCCAGGCCACCGGTGGACCGGTGCTGTCGGCCGGCGAGCCCCTGATGGGGTCGCCCGAGCAGGTGCTGGAGCGGATCCACCGCAACATGGCGGCCTGCGGGGCCGGCACGCTGATGGTGCAGTTCCAGGTGGGCGACATGCCGCACGACAAGGTCATGCGGTCGATGGAGCTGTTCGCCAGCGAGGTCCTCCCCCACCTCCCCCGGGGCTGACCCGGGAAATTAGGAGCCTGAGCCGTACTCAGTACGGCTCAGGCTCCTCAGAATCCCGCCCGCCTACCGCAGGGCGCGGCGGGCGATGGCCATGCGGTGGACCTCGCTGGGGCCGTCGTAGATGCGGAAGGCCCGGATGTCTTCGTAGACCTGGCGCACGACGGTGCGGTTGGTGATGCCCCGGCCGCCCAGGATCTGGACGCAGCGGTCGACCACCCGGCTCGTCGCCTCCGACACGTAGAGCTTGGCCATCGACGACTCCTCCCGGGCCTGGCTGCCTGAGTCGAGCACCCAGGCGCAGTGCTGGATCAACAGGCGGGAGGTCTGCATGTCGGTGAGGTTGTCGGCGATCTGGAACCCGATGCCCTGGTGCTCGCCGATCGGGCGGCCGAAGGCGTGGCGGGTCTTGGCGTAGTCGACAGCGATGTCGTGGCAGCGGCGGGCCGCGCCCAGCCACCGCATGCAGTGGGTGAGGCGGGCCGGGCCGAGGCGCACCTGGGCGTAGCGGAACCCGGCCCCCACCTCCCCGAGCACCGACTCGGCCGGCAGGTGGACGTCGGTGAGCTTGATCACGGCGTGGCCGCCCACCGCGTTGTGGTCCATCGTGCCCAGCACCTCGGCGATCTCGATGCCGGGGGCGTCGGACTCGGTGAGGAACATGGTGGCGCCCAGGTCGGTGCCGGCCCGGTCGAACGTGCGGGCCATGATGATGCACACCTTGGCCCCGAGGGCCGAGGTGATGAGCCACTTGAGGCCGTTGATCTTGTACGAGCCGTCGGCCTGCTCGTCGGCCCGGGTCTTCATCATCGACGGGTCCGACCCGGCGCCGCCGTCGGGCTCGGTCATCATGAACATGCTGCGGTGCTCGCCCGAGGTGACGGGCTTGAGGAACCGCTCCTTCTGATCGGCGCTGGCCACCACCTCCAGCAGGTGCATGTTGCCCTCGTCGGGGGCGGCGATGTGCATGGCCACCGGGCCCAGCAGGGAATAGCCCGACTCCTCGAACACGAGGGCCTTGCCCACGTGGCTGAGGCCGAGCCCGCCGAACTCGGTGGACACGTGGGGAACCAGCAGCCCAGCGGCCCGGGCCAGGCCCACCAGGTGGAGGCGGAACTCCTCGGTGGGGCCGTGGTGGTCGCGGGGCTGGTCGGCCTCCAGGGGGATGATCTGCTCGCGGATGAACGTGGCGGTGCGTTCCTGCAGCTCGGCCAGGTCGGGGGGAATCTCGAAGTCGATCACGCCTGCACCCTAGGGCGTGGGTGGCGGCGGTGGGTACTGCGGGTGGCCCGTCGCACCCGGGCGCTCAGGCGCTCAGGCCGTCGAGCAGAAGGCGGGTGGGCGCATCGGCCGGGTAGAAGGCCTCGATGGCCAGCTCCGACAGCGTGACCTCCCGGGGCATGCCGAAGGTGGCGGCGGTCGACACGAGCCGCAGGACCTCGTCGCCGTGGCTGATCACGAGGGGCAGCACGATGCCGGGCGTGGTGTCGATGGCGTCGGGCCCGGTGCTGGTGCCGGCGTCGAGATGCCCGAACTCGGCCAGCAGTCCCGCCAGCACCGGGTCGGAGCGGATGCCCACCAGATGCCGGAGGCGTCGCACGACCTGGCCGGCGTACTCGTCGAAGTTCACGATCCGGGGGGCGAGGCCACTCGGATCGAGGCTGAGCCGCAGCAGGTTCACCGGTGGTGGCAGCAGCTCGCCGGTGAGACCCTCGGTCAGGATGTCGAACGGGGCGTTGGTGGCCACGAGGTTCCAGCTGGGGTCGATCACGGCCGCCGGGTAGCGGTGGGCGGCGAGGATGAGATCGACCAGGCGGCTGAGGTCGGAGTCGGCCGCCGGATCGTAGGTCTGCTCGGCGAAGCGGGGGGCGTGCCCGGCGGCCAGCAGCAGCCGGTTGCGCTCCCGGAGCGGCACGTCGAGGTGCTGGCACAGGTGCAGCACCATCTCGGGGCTCGGCCGGCTGCGTCCGGTCTCGACGTAGCTGAGGTGCTTGGCCGAGACGTCGGCCCGATGGGCGAGCTCGAGCTGGCTGTACCGGCGGCGCTGCCGCCACTCCCGCAGCAGGGCCCCGGCGGTTGCGTTCACGGCAGCGAGGGTACGGCGGCCACCGGCTCGGTCGCCATAACCTCCGAGGTGATTGAAGCCAGGCGCAGCCGCGCTCACCGTGGGAGCCATGACGAGCAGCAACACATCGGACGAGCAGGGCAGCATGGCATCGGCAGGGGTGGTGACGGCGTACGCCCGGGCGTGGGAGGCCGCCGACCACGCCACGTTGATCGGCCTCTACGCCGAGGACGTGGTGGTCCACTACGGCGGCACGTCGCCCTTCTCCGGCACCCATCAGGGGCGGGACCGGTTCGTCGACGTCCTGCTGCAGACAGCGGCCCGGGGCAAGCGGAGCCTGGCGAGCATCGACCAGGTACACGACGACGGCGACACCGGCGCCATCTTCGTCACCGAGCGCTTCGAGGTCGACGGCGAACCGGTCGAGGTGCAGCGGGCGCTGCGGTATCGCACCGCCGGTGGCCGGATCACCGAATGCTGGCTCTACGACCAGGACCAGCACCTCGTCGACCGTGCGTGGAGCGAGCCGGCGCCGGCGATCTGACACGCCCCGCCGCCGTGTGGAGGCGGCCTCAGCCGTCGGACGGTTTCATCGGCGTGCCGGCGGAGCTGACCGTGCGGATCTGGCAGATCCGGCCGGAGTCGTCGACCAGCATGCCGCCGGCGCCGGTGGTGGTGGAGCCGTCGGCGAAGAGGTTCTCGTACAGGATGGCGATGGTGCCGTCCTTGACCGCGGCGGACACGATGCGATTCGAGTGCTTGCTCAGCTGAGCGGGAAGCGGCGGCCCGAGCCCCAATAGAAGGGCCCCGGGGTGGCGCTGACCGCGATGTGCCAGCCCAGATCGCGGAGACGGCGCTCCAGCGTCGGTGCCTCGTGCGGGACCTTGACCACGCGGTACGGGCTGCCGTCGTTCAGGTGGCGCTCCACGATCGACGAAGCCGGCCCCTCGATGAGCTCCTGGTCGGTGCGGTGGTTGTCGTCGAAGAAGAACACGCTCCCACCCGGGGTCAGGGCCCGATCGACCATCGACCAGAACGCCTCGAACCGATCCTCGGGCACATGGGATATCCAGAAGCCGAACCACACCAAGTCGTACGTGCGGTCCGGCTCCCAAGTGAAGAGATCGGCCTCGACGAAGCGCACCGGCGCACGACGGCCCACCCGCTCCCGGGCGAGGCGCAGCATCTCGGGGGCTCCATCGACCGCGGTGACGCGGGTCGCCGTCTGCGCCAAACGCTCGGTCCACAACCCGGACCCGCAGGCGAGCTCCAGCACGTCGCCCGTCGGCGACTGCGCCGCGATGGCCACCATCAGCTCCTGCTGGCCGGGCACATCGATGGCGTGGGTGTGATACTCGCCGGCGACGGCCCGGTAGTAGGCCAGCTGCTCATCGACGATCGAGACCTCGCTCTTGGCCATCGCGAAACGATAGCCCGGCTGGGCGGGTGTGGTCGGTCAGGGCGTCTCGTACTCCGGGGGGTACTGGATGAACTCGAACAGGATCCCGAGGAACGACGCCGGGTGGGAGAAGGTGAAGGTGATGTCGCCTTCGATGTGGCGCCCGGCGTAGTCGACCATGGGGAAGTTGTTGGTCATCGGTGGATCTGTGACGAACCGCACCCCTTTGGCCCCCAGGGTGCCCATCGTGTCGTTGACGTCGTCGACGGCGAAGGCGATGTGGTGCAGGCCCTCGCCCCGCTTGACCAGGAAGTCGTGGATCACCCCCTTCTCCGCCGTCGGCTCCATCACCTCGAAGTCGACCTTGCCCACCCGGCACATGCGGAACCGCATGTCGTACAGCGGCACGTCGATCACCGGCCCCACCTCCGCGTTGAACAGGTCGGTGAACATCCCCACCGCCTGCTCCAGGCTCCGAACCGCGATGCCCACCTCGGTGATCCGTCGTACGTCCATCCCGGCAGTCTGCTCGGTCCCGCCCCCGTCGGCGAGCCCGAACCCGGCGCCCAACCGTGTCACGGATCTCGCGCCTCCCGACCGAACTGCGTCACGTTCTCGACGAGTTTCGGCGGTTTCGCAGCGCAGTTCGCCGCCGGGGCGCGGTTTGCGTGACACGGTTCGCGCCCTGGAGCCACCAGGGGCGGTCTCGCACCGGTCGGGGGGCCTGCACCAAGATGTCGGGCGATGGACGACGTCGCCTCCTTCCTCGGCCTCGAGCCGACCGCCGATCCCGCCTTCTTCCGCCTCCCCGTCACCCGCGACATCTGCGGCGGGCGCGACTCGATCTACGGCGGCTGCGCCCTGGCCGCCGCCATCGAGGCGGCCGAGGCCCACACCGGGCGGCCCACGGCCTGGGCCACCTGCCAGTTCCTGCGCCCGGCCCACCTCGACTCGGTGGTGGACCTGGAGGTGCTGGTGCCGGCGGCGGGCCGGGCCGTCAGTCACACCCGGGTGATCGCCCGGGTGGGCGACGACGAGGTGTTCGCCGCCTTCGTGTCGGTGGGAGAGCGGGACTTCCCGGCCGAGGGCGTGTGGCAGACCATGCCCGACGTGCCCGGGCCCGAGGGCCTGCCCGCCCGCTACATCCGGGCCCAGAACAAGGGCGGGATCCGGGAGCGGATCACCGAGCTCGCCGTCACCGACGATCCCGACGGGGTGATGCGCAATCCCGACGGCCGCTGTGCGGTGTGGATCACGATGCCGGGCGGGGTGCCGGGCACGGCGGCCGCCCTGGCCGTGATCGGCGACGAGGTGTCCACCGGCACCTCGGCCGTGATCGAGAAGGACATGCAGGCCCCCAGCATCGACAACACCCTGCGGGTGGTGCGGCCCAAGGCCACCCCGTGGGTGCTGGCCGACGTGGAGCTGCGGGCCGTCGCCCGCGGCTTCGCCCATGGTGTGGTCAACCTGTGGAGCCAGGACGGGGAGCTGCTGGCCATCGCCGAGCAGACCGGCGTCATCCGCGTCCGCGGCACCTGATCCCCGGGAACTCCGACATGGCGCACCGCCGAGGCGCATGCCGTGTCAGAGATCCACAATGAGACCTCAGTCGCGCAGGATCGATCGCAGCATCCACAAGCCGAAGGCGACCAGGGCCATGCCGCTGAGGACGATGCGCTCGGCATTCACCGCCGGCCGCCACCGCACCTCGTTGCCGTCGACCACGTAGACCCCGGCGGGAGATGCCACCAGCCCGAAGCCGCCGCCGGAACCGGTGCTCTGGCCGGTGCCGATGCCGTCGGGATCGGGGCTGCCCGACGACGGCCCGCCGCCGCTTCCCCCGCCGCCCCGCACCCGCACCGCCGGGATGACCTGGATCCCGTTGTGGGCGATCGGGTCGCCGAACACCCGGCGCACGCTGAACGCGTCCTTGGCCGTCTCCATCATCGTCGCCACGTCGAGCTGCTCGCTCATCTCCGACCTCCCTCGGGTCCGCGCCGAACAGAGATTGCCCCACCGGCCTGCGGGGTAATCCCCCGGCCGAAGGACGACAGTCAAAGGATGGTGCAGCCATGGCCGGATCGAACACGTACGCCATCACCGAGGTGGTGGGCACGTCGCCCGACGGTATCTCCGAGGCGATCGCCAACGCCATCGCCACCGCCTCCAAGACGCTGCGCAACCTCGACTGGTTCGAGATGACGTCGGTGCGGGGCGCGATCGGCGAGGGCCAGGTGGGGGAGTACCAGGTGACGTTGAAGCTCGGCTTCCGCTACGAGGACTGAGGCCTCGTTCGACCGTGGATAGCCCGGCGCGTAGCGTTGACCCATGGGACTGACGCTCGACGACCTGCTGGCCAAGGAGGAGATCCGCGAGGTTCTCTTCCGCTACTGCCGGGGCATCGACCGGCTCGACTTCGATCTGGTCGAGAGCTGCTACCACCCCGGCGCCTACGACGACCACGGCACCTACCAGGGCGACGTGCCGGGTTTCATCCAGATGTGCAAGGGCTTCCTTCCCCGCTTCGTCTGCACCCAGCACTTCCTCGGCAACATGCTGATCGAGGTGGAGGGCGAGCGGGCCCGGGCCGAGACCTACGCCGTGGCCTACCACCGCAAGGAGCTGGCCGACGGCTCGGGCCACGACGACGTGTTCGGCATCCGCTACGTCGACCGGTTCGAGAAGCAGGGCGGGGCCTGGAAGATCGCCCACCGGGTAGTGGCCACCGAGTGGCGCCGCGTCGATCCCGTGCCCCAGGGCAAGCTCCGGGGCAACCTCGGGGTGTGGGGCAGCCGCGACCAGAGCGACGTCGTGTACTGGATCATGGACGCCGGGGCGGCACGATGACGCCGCCGCCTCCGTCGCCCATCGACGGCGCCGTCATCCACGACGTGATCCGCTACATCGATGCCGACGCCACGGAGTGGAAGGACAACGAGCCCGGCTCCCGTCGCCGCACCCTCCACTTCGACCCCGTGACCAAGCGCCGGATCCTGCTCGTGCAATGGGACCCCGGTTACACGATCTCGTACCTCGACACCCACGACCACGACGAGTTCCTCTACATCCTGTCGGGCACCTTCGTCGACCAGAACCGGGCCTGCGGGCCGGGCACGTTCGTCCACAACGAGCCGGGTTCCTCGCACCAGCCAACCACCCCCGACGGCTGCACCTACCTGGCCATCATCTCACCCCGGTTCACCGGCGCGCCCCCGGCCGACGGCACAGGCGAGGAGCGTTGATCAGTGGCTGACGTTCGCCCTGACATCCGCTACGAGAAGGCGGGCCGCATCGCCCGCATCACGATGGACCGCCCCCGCTACCGCAACGCCCAGAGCCGCAAGCTGCTGGAGGAGCTCGACGCCGCCTTCGCCGAAGCCATGGCCGACCACGACGTGCGGGTGTGCGTGCTGTTCGGCGAGGGCAACCACTGGTCGTCGGGCCACGACATCGGCACCCCGGAGGAGGTGGCCGACCGGGCGGCCCGTCCCTATCCGGAGGGGGGCGTGGGCCACCATCAGCGCTCGTGGGACTGGAACGTCGACAACACCATGCGGTGGCGTGACCTCCCCAAGCCCACGCTGGCCGCCGTGCAGGGCCTGTGCATCTACGGCGGCTGGATGATCGCGGCGGCCATGGACCTGATCGTGGCGGCCGACGACGCCCAGTTCATCCCCTGGCTGTTCCAGTACCAGTCGACCCCGTGGGACATCGGGTTCCGTCGGGCCAAGGACATCATGTGGGAGCAAGGTCTGCTCACCGCGGCCGAGGCCCACGAGCTGGGGTTCGTGTCGGAGGTGTGGCCCCGGGCCGAGCTCGACGAGCGGGCCATGGCCAAGGCCGAGCGGATCGCCAAGCTCAACCCGCTGGCGGCCCAGATGATCAAGCGTCAGGTGAACGACGCCCAGGACGCCCAGGGCTTCCGCACCGCCATCGCCGCCGGTCACTCGCTGTACATGGTCGGCAGCCTGGGCGGCGCCATCTTCTCCAAGGACCGGCCCTACGGCTCGATCAAGAAGATGCCCGGCATCGAACGGGCCCGCGCCGCCAAAGCAGCCGAAGCGGGCGAAGCGTCCGACGAGAGCTGAGCCTTGGGATCCGACCGGCGTGCTGCCCCGGCGGCGCAGGCCTCCCTGGAGCGGGCCCTCGATCGGCTGCCGCAGGCGCAGGCATTGTCTGACGACGAAGCCCGCGCCGCCCGCGGGTGAGTTGGCCGATCCGGGTCCCGGATCACGCAGCGACCAGCATCGATGACCAGCTTCCGGCCGATCGGGCTGATGATCCCGGAGCCATGGTGGTCCACGTCGTCGACATATGGCCCCATCGGTGGCCTGACTCGGCGTGACCGAGGGGCGGGTCGGCGCGGTCGAGCGATGGCAGCCCGGCGCCGCTGAACACCTGCCGCTATCCTCGCCCGCCATGGAGCCGGCGGAGTACTCGACCCTGGACGCCACCGGGCTGGCGGCCCTGATCGCCGGCGGGGAGGTGACGGCGGCCGAGGCGGCCGACGCCGCCCGGGCCGTGATCGAAGCGGTGGAGCCGGCGCTCAACGCCCTGGCCGGGCCGTTGTTCGACCCGCCCCCGGCGGCCGACCCCACCGGCCCCCTGGCCGGCGTCCCCTTCCTGGTCAAGGACCTCAACCTGCGGGTGCAGGGCCAGCCGCTCGAGTTCGGCAGCCGGCTGGTTGCCGGCTCGCCCGCCGCTGTCGCCACCTACGACTCCGACCTCACCACCCGCATCCGCCGGGCCGGCCTGAGCATCCTGGGCCGGGCCACCACCTCCGAGATGGGCCTGTTCGGCACCACCCAGACCATGCTCCGGGGCGACACCCGCAACCCGTGGGACCTCACCACCGTGGCCGGCGGCTCCAGCGGCGGCTCGGCCGCCCTGGTGGCGGCGGGGGCGGTGCCGGCGGCCCACGCCTCCGACGCCGGCGGCTCGATCCGCATGCCGGCCGCCCGCTGCGGGCTGGTCGGCCTCAAGCCGTCACGGGGCCGGATCACGCTGCGGCCCCGGGTGGCCGAGGGCGTGTTCGGCCTCGGCGTCCACTTCGCCGTGTGCCGCTCCGTGTGCGACATGGCCGCCCTGCTCGACGCGTTCGAGGGCCCCGGGGCCGGGGAGCGGTACGACGTGCGCCGTCCGTCCCGCCCCTACGCCGCCGAGGTCGGGGCGCCGGTGGAGCGGCTGCGGATCGCCGTGACCGGCGACGGCTGGCTCGGCGTTCCGGCCGACGAGCAGAGCCGGGAGGCGGTGGCGGCCGTGGGCGAGGTGCTGGCCGCCGCCGGCCACGAGGTCGCCGAGGACGCGCCGTCGATCGACATCGACGCCTACAACCACGCCAGCGGGGTGATCTGGGCGGTGGGGGCGGCCGAGCAGGCCGACGCCCTGGCCGCCATGACCGGGCGGGCCGTCGGGCCCGACACGGTGGAGCCGGCCAACCGCCGCTACGCCGAAGCCGGCCGCCGCTTCACGGCGCTCGACCTGAGCGCCGCCCTCGGCGTGTACGACCAGGTGTGCCTGGCCGCCGGCCGGTTCTGGGAGCGCTACGACCTGCTGATCTCGCCCACGTCGCCCACGCCGTCGGTGCCGCTGTCGTTCTTCGACCCGGCCGACGAGGACGCCACGTTCGAGCAGTGGCTGGAGCGGGTGGCGTCGTTCGAGGTGTTCACCATGCTGTGGAACGTCACCGGTGATCCGGCGGTGAGCCTGCCCCTGGCCCGCTCGGCCAACCGGCTGCCGCTCGGCATCCAGGTGATCGCCCCGCTCGGCCACGACGACCGCCTGGTGCGGGTGGCCGCCTGGCTTGAGCAGGCCCTCCCGTGGGCCGACCGCCGCCCCCCGGTTCACGCCGTCGAGCTGCTCGGCCCCGGCATCTCGTTCCGCTGACATCCACCATCTGTTTTGTCCCGCCCCGCACCGGGAACTCCTGAGGGCGTGACAACGACGACACCCAACGAGTTCCGGGTGGGCGCCAAGGTGCACGGCCGGGACGAGGACCTGGGCGAGGTGGCAGCCCTGATCATCGACCCCATCAGCGGCGAGGTCAGCCACCTGGTGGTGGAGGACGGGGCCTCCTCCGCACCACGCCTGACCCCGATCGACACCGTGGCCCAGGCCACCGGCGACGACGTCCACCTCAGCCTCACCACCGACCAGTTCCATTCGCTGCCCTGGTTCGTGCGGTCCCGTTACCAGCGGGGCCCCGGCCGCCACGCCATCACCGACCCCGACATGCAGCACAACTTCCTGGCTCCGTTCCTGCTGCCGCTCGAAGGCTGGCAGTTCGCCGGCGACGAGCGGGTCCCGGCGGGCGAGGCCGCGCTGTATCTGGGCACCCCGGTGGTCGACGCCGAGGGCGACAACCTGGGCCAGATCGACGAGCTCCTCGTCGACCCCACCGACCACCAGGTCACCCACCTCGTGCTCAGCCGCCGCCATCTGTTCAAGCGGGAGAAGATGACGGTGCCGCTGGCCGCCGTCGACCGCTACGGCGACGCCGTCCACCTCAAGATCACCAGGGACGAGCTGGAGCGCTCCGAGGCCGTCCCCCTGGGCGAGTCACCCGGCCGCTTCGACGAATACTGAGCCCGGCTGGGAGACTGGTCCCTGAACTCGCACCGGGTAAGGGGACGAACCAGCAATGAGCAGCTACGACATCGTGATCAAGGGCGGCACCGTGCACGACGGCACCGGCGCCCCCGGCCGCCGGGCCGACGTGGCCATCAAGGGCGACCGCATCGTGGAGGTGGGCGAGGTGTCGGGCACCGCCGCCCGCACCATCGACGCCGAGGGACGCATCGTCACCCCCGGCTTCGTCGACATCCACTCCCACCTCGACGCCCAGGTGGCGTGGGATCCGCAGTGCTCGTCGTCGTGCTGGCACGGCGTCACCTCGGTCGTGGTGGGCAACTGCGGCGTCACCTTCGCCCCGGTCAAGCCGACCGACCACCAGCTGCTGGCCAACCTGATGGAGTCGGTGGAGGACATCCCGGCCGCCTCGATCATGGAGGGGCTCGACTGGAACTGGCACACCTACGGCGAGTACTACGACGCCCTCGGCGCCCTGCCCAAGGGCGTCAACGTGGGCGGCATGGTGGGCCACTGCGCCGTCCGGTTCTACGCCATGGGCGAGCGCTCGATCGACAAAGACGCCCACCCCGACGCCGATGAGCTGAAGGTGATGGTCGACACCGTCGACGAGGCCATCGCGGCGGGCGCCCTCGGCTTCTCCACCTCCCGGGTGCTGGGCCACCGCACCCCCGACGGGCGGCCCGTGCCCGGCACGTTCGCCCTGCCCGACGAGCTGCTGGCCCTGGCCGACCCGCTGCGCAAGCACGGCCGGGGCGTGTACGAGGTCGTGCCCCGCTTCGAGACCGACACCGACGGCGAGTGGCACCAGGCCCGCAGCGAGGTGCAGTGGATGAGCGACGTGTCCCGGGCCAGCGGCCGGCCCCTCACGTTCGCCTTCTTCCAGTTCCCCCACCTGCGCCACCAGTACCGGGAGATCATGCGCCTCACCCACGAGGGCAACGCAGCGGGCGCCAACGTTCGGCCCCAGAGCACGGCCCGGGGCATCGGCATCCTGGCCGGGGCCCAGATCCGCTCCCCGTTCGACCGCAGCCCGTCGTGGAAGGCGATGCGGGGCATGCCGCTGGCCGAGAAGCTGGCCGCCTACGCCGACCCGGCCCGGCGGCAGGTGCTGATCGCCGAGGCCGAGCAGAACGGGCCCTTCGCCGACGACCTCAAGGCCCACTACCTGCTGGAGGGCCCCGACCCCGACTACCGGCCCGACCCCAGCCGGTCGCTGCCCGCCATCGCCGCCGCCCGGGGCGTCAGCATGGCCGAGGCCTACCTCGACATCATGGTCGCCTCCGGCGGCACGGCCTACTTCAACCACCCGCTGCTCAACCCCGAGTTCGAGGCGGTGGAGGAGATGCTGAGCGACCCACTGGTGGTGCTGGGCCTGGCCGACGCCGGCGCCCACGTGGGCCAGATCATGGACGCCAGCCAGCCCACCTGGTTCCTCACCCACTGGGTGCGCAACACCGGCACGTTCACCCTGGAAGACGCCATCCGGCGGCTCACGTCGGACACGGCCGAGGTGTTCGGCATCACCGACCGGGGTGTGCTCCGGCCTGGCGCCTTCGCCGACGTGAACGTGATCGACCTCGACGGCATGCGCCTCCACATGCCCGACTACGTCCACGACTTCCCCGGCGGCGCCGGCCGCCTGGTCCAGAAGGCCACCGGCTACGACTGCACGCTGGTCAACGGCCAGGTGTTCATGGAGCAGGGCGAGCACACCGGCGCCCTGGCCGGCTCGCTCCTGCGCTCCGGCCCCGACCGCCGGTGACTCCGACCAGTGGCCGGGCCGGGGGCGCCTCGCCCCCGGCCCGGCCACTCAGCTCTTCATGGCCCGACGGTCGAAGTAGTCGCGCCAGGCCGAGATCTTGCCCTCGTCGGTGAGCTCGAACACGCCGGTGACGGGCAGGTCGAACGGCTCCTTGGCCGCCTCACCGCCCGCCGACTTCGGGCTGAAGTGCTCCACCCGCTCGGCGAAGGCGACGTTCTTGGTGCCGTCGAGTTGGCGGATCTCCATCTCCACGTTCCAGTTGCCGGCGAAGCCCTCCAGGGTCTGGTGGATGGCGTCGGGGCCGGTGATCGTGGTGCGGTCCCACGGCATATTCTGGTAGGCGACGTCGGGCGTGCAGATCGAGCGCCACTCCTCCAGCGTCATCTCGTTCCAGCCCTCGCAGATGCGGCGGACGGCGTCGATGCCTTCACTCATCTCTTGTGATCTCCTGGTATGGGTTGTAGATGTGACTGGAGAGTTCGCCGAAGGCGAACTCTGAGGAACCCGAAGGGTTCCCATCAACGGCCGAGCAGGAACTCGGCGTTGCCGCCCCAGAAGGCGTCGGCGTCGTCGTCGGCGATGAGGCCGGCCTTGCGGCGGTAGACGTCGACGTGGGGTTCGCCCTCGGCGTGGGGGAAGTCGGCGCTCCACATCAGCAGCGGGCCGACCCGGTCCATCGTCTCGCCCGGCTTCTCGGTGGCGAACGACGAGATCCGCACCGAGCGGTGGACGTACTCGCTGGGGGTGAGCTCGAGCTCGATCGAGTTGCGGCCGGTGATCATCTTCTCGGAGTAGCGGGTGGTGTCGAGCCGGCGCAGCAGCATGGGGAACCAGTCGGTCATGACCTCCATCACGCCCCACCGCAGGTTGGGGTGGCGGTCCATCACGCCGTTGAGGATCAGGTCGAGCAGGGTGACGAACACGTCCATGCCCAGCAGGGGGAACGACAGCAGCGGCGTCTGGTAGGAGTGGTGGCCCTCGTACCAGGCGTCGGCGAACGGGCGGTTGGGGTTGGCGCCCACATGGAACACGGGGTTGATGCCGTAGGTGTCGAACAGGGCCCAGGCCGGCTCCAGGTCGGGATGCGACGGGGGCTTGCCGTCGATCAGGCCGGCCGGGATCCAGCCCAGCTTGATCCCGCCGGACGACAGCATCTCGAGCTGCCGCTCCAGCCACTCGACGTCGAACATCCAGGTCTCGAGGATCCGCCGGTCCCGCCAGGTCACCCAGTCCCAGCCGTTGTCGTCTCGCTCGAAGTGGAGGGCATCGTCACGGTCGGCGGGGTCGGCGTGCTCACGCCACAGGTCGGGCAGCTCGTAGAGATGGGAATCGGCGTCGACGATCGCAGCCATGGTGTCGGTCCCCCCAGGGTCGTGTGGCTCGATGATCAGGCTAGATCAGGCCTGTGACAGCCTCCCAAGCGGCAGGTCAGCGCCCGAACAGCTCGTCGAGCTTGGCTTCGTCGACCGACAGCTTCCACGCCGGGTTGCGCTTCTCCAGGAACGACTCCACGCCCTCCACCGAGTCGGGCTGCTCGGCCACCCAATCGAACAGCGGCTGCTCCCGTGCCATCATCTCCCGCACCCCGATTCGCTCCCACAGCAGGCGTTTGGCGATCGCCATCGACATGGGGGCGGCGTTGACGGCCATGTCCCGGGCCTGGGTCAACGCCCGGTCGACGATCTCGGCCGCGGGCACGGCGGCCGACGCCAGACCCATGGCGGCGGCCTCGGCGCCCGTGATCGGGCGACCCGACAGCAGCAGGTCGGCGGCGGCGGAGAACCCGACCACCGAGGGCAGGATGGCGTGGGACGCCAGCTCGGGCAGCATGCCCCGCCGGGTGAACACGAAGCCGATCTTGGCCTCGTCGGCCACCAGGCGGATGTCGCAGGCCAGGGCGTAGGTGGCGCCCACACCCACGGCGTGGCCGTTGACGGCGGCGATCACCGGCTTGGGCACGTCCCACGGGAGGCGGCGGGGGGTGCGGTCGGCGCTGGAGTCGCCGGCCCGGCCGGTGTTGCGGGAGAACGTGGTGCCGCCAGCCGACAGGTCGGCCCCGGCGCAGAAGGCACGGCCGGCGCCGGTGATCACCACGGCGCCCACCGCAGGGTCGGTCGAGGCCCAGCCGAGCGCCGTGTCGAGGTCGTGGGCCAGTTGGGCGTTCCAGGCGTTCAGGTTCTCAGGCCGGTTCATCGTGACGAGGGCCACGCCGTCACGGTTCTCGGCCAGCACGGTGTCGAGCGAAGGAGCTGCCATGGCCGGAACCTACCCCGCCGTTCCGTGTCACGAAAACCGCGCCCCCACGCCGAACTGCGTCACGTTTTCCACGGAATCCGCAGGTTCCGCGACGTCGGTTCGCCGCGAGGCGCGATTTTCCCCGGGGGGCGGCCGGGGCGCACCGCCGTCATCTGGACGGGTGGGCGGGTGGGTCGCCACACTCGATGGCCATGGCCGACGACACCGCAGCGCCCGCCGCCGACGACGACCTCCGGTTCCTCGACGGGGTACGGGTGCTCGACTTCACCCAGTACCTGGCCGGGCCGGCCTGCACCCGCCTGATGGTCGAGCTGGGAGCCGAGGTGATCAAGGTGGAAGCGGCGCCCGACGGCGACCCCACCCGCACCCGGGTCCCCCAGGTCGACGGCCGGGCCGGGCTGTTCGTGCAGCAGAACCGGGGCAAGAAGAGCCTCGCCGTCGACCTCCGCCGGCCCGAGGGCGTGGCCCTGGTCAAGGAGCTCGTCCGCCACGTGGACGTGGTGGTGGAGAACGCCACCCCGGGCGTGATGGAGCGCAAGGGCCTGGGCTACGCCGACCTGGCCGCCGTCAACCCCGGCATCGTGATGGCGTCGATCTCCGGCTTCGGCCAGTGGGGCCCGTACCGCGAGCGCCGCTCGTTCGACTTCATCGCCCAGGCCATGACCGGCCTCATGCACATGACGGGCGAGCCCGACGGCCCGCCCTACTTCGTGGGCGTGGGCATCACGGACGTGTCGGCCGGCGTGCACGCCTTCGCCGGCATCGTCACCGCCCTGTTCCGCCGGGACCGCACCGGCCGGGGCGCCCACGTCGACGTGGCCATGACCGACACCATGTTCCACATGCACGAGTTCGCCGTGCAGGCGTCGTCGATCTCGGGCGACCGCACCCTGCCGATGCGGGCCGGCCGCCACTACCAGCCGGCGGCTCCCGCCGGCACGTTCCGGGTGGGCGACGACTGGGTGGTGATCCTGTGCACCGACCAGCAGGTCGACGCCTTGTGGAAGGCCATGGCCCGCCCCGACCTGGCCGCCGATCCGCGGTTCGCCACCAACGCCGACCGGCTGACCAACCGGCCCGAGCTGACGGCCGTCGTGGAGGCGTGGCTGGCCACGTTCGCATCGGCCGACGCCGCGGTGGAAGCCCTGGCCGCCGCCGGGGTCCCGGCGGGCAAGGTGATGAGCCCGGCCGACGCCGTGGACGACCCCCACTTCGTGGCCCGGGGCACGGTGCGGGAGATCCACGACCCGTTCATCGGCACCTTCCACGCCCCTGGATTCCCCATCAAGTTCGACGGCCGGCCGGTGGAGCCCGATCTCGTGGCCCCCGCTCTGGGCCAGCACAACGCCGAGCTGCTCGCCGGCCTCCTCGGTTGGTCGGCCGACGACATCGGCGCCGCAACCGCCGCCGGCGTCCTGGTCGAGCGCGACCGCTGACGCCGGGTCGCCCCTGCCCGGGACGCCCTACGGCGGCTGGCGGCTGGAGCGGGTCAGGCGGCGGCCGGTGGCGCGCACGAGGCGGGCCAGCTCGGCCGGGGCGATCACCTTGAACTCGGCGTCGATCACCGTCAGCACCTGCAGCGGCCAGTCGAGCGACTCGGTGGACATCGTCATCCGGCACCGCCCGGACTCGAGCGCCTCCACCGTGGCCCACCGGCCGGTGGCCGCCGCCACCACCTCGGCCGCCGCCTCCAGCTCCACCACCACCTCGTGGAGCACGGTGACGCTCTCGATGCCCGAACGGATCATCCCCACCAGATCGTCGCTGGGGAGCGGGCGGGGTGTGAACGTGTTGCGGGCCGGCACCGGATCAGCGAGCCGGTCGACCCGGAACGTCCGCCAGTCCGACCGGTCCATGTCGTAGGCCACGAGGTACCACCGGCGCCCGAGGTTGACGAGCCGGTAGGGCTCCACCGAGCGGGCGGTGACGGCTCCCGTCCGGGCCGTGTACCCGAACCGGAGCCGCACCGTGTCCCGGCAGGCCTGGGCGATGAGCCCGAGCACCTCGGCCGGCACGCCCTCGGGGTCGTCGGCCGGGCGGGGGGCGATGGTGACCGCCCGCAGCGCCTCGCTGCGGTGCCGCAGCTCGGCCGGCAGCACCTGCAGCACCTTGGTGAGCGCCGTCACCGACGGGTCGGCCAGGTCGGTGATGCCGCTGTTGACGGCGGCGGTGAGGCCGACGACGAGGGCGATCACCTCGTCGGGTTCGAGGGCCAGCAGGGGCATCTGGCCACCGGCCACCAGCTGATAGCCGCCGTTGCTGCCGGTGGTGGAGTCGATCGTGTAGCCGAGGAGGCGGAGCTGGTCGATGTCGCGCCGCAGGGTGCGGGGCGACACGCCCAGCCGGTCGGCCAGGCTGCCTCCGGGCCAGAAGCGGTGGTTCTGGAGGAGGCCCAGGAGCCGGAGCATGCGGGCGCTGGGGTTGGCCATGATCTTCAGCATGATCGCAGATTGCGGACAGATTCTGACCGCAAAGGCTGATTACGGTGCCCCCGTGACGACAACTACCAAGGCGGCTCCATGACGGCCGCCATCATCGCCGAGCAACTGATCAAGACCTACCGGGGCCGCAGCGGCGAGGTCGAGGCCGTGCGCGGTGTCGACCTTCACGTGGCGGCGGGCGAGGTGTTCGGCTTCCTCGGCCCCAACGGGGCGGGCAAGTCCACCACCGTCCGGATGCTCACCACCCTCATGACGATCACCTCGGGCACGGCCCGGGTGGCCGGGTTCGATGTGGCCACCCAGCCCCACGAGACCCGGCGCCGGATCGGCGTCGCCCTCCAGGAGGCCGGGCTCGACAACCGCCAGACCGGCCGCGAGCTCCTCGTGCTCCAGGCCCGACTGTTCGGGATGGGCCGCTCCGAGTCCGTCGAGCGGGCGCAGGAGCTGCTGGAGTGGGTGGGGCTCATCGAGGCCGCCGACCGCACGGTCAAGGGCTACTCGGGCGGGATGAAGCGCCGGCTCGACCTGGCGTCGGCCCTCGTCCACGAGCCCGAGGTCCTGTTCCTGGACGAGCCGACCACCGGGCTCGACCCGGCCAGCCGGCTCGCGGTGTGGGACGAGGTGCGGCGCATCAACGCGCTGGGCACCACCGTGTTCCTCACCACCCAGTACCTGGAGGAAGCCGACCAGCTGTGCAACCGGATCGCCATCATCGACGGCGGCACGATCGTGCGCCGGGGCACCCCGTCGGAGCTGAAGGACGATCTGCGCCAGCGCCTCCAGCTCGACCATGAACCGACCCTCGACGATGTGTTCCTCGACGCGACCGGGCGGTCACGCCAGCGGGTCGCCGGAGACGTGCAGGAGATCCACGCATGAAGCAGTCACTGATCCTCGGCCAGCGGGCGCTGCGGGAGACGCTCCGCACCCCCGACTCCCTGCTCCCGACCCTGCTCATCCCGCTGTTCTTCCTGGTGGTGAACGTGGGGCAGGCGGCCCGCATCTTCCCCAGCGCGGGAACCGACTTCCTCAAGGGGCAGAACTACGCCGCCTTCCAGCTCCCCTCCTCGCTGCTGGTGGCCGCCTCGTTCGGTAGCGCGGCCCTGTACCTGGTGGAAGAGGTGGAGGGCGGCTACTTCGACAAGCTCCGGGCCACGCCCATCCCCCGGATGGCCATCGCCTTCGGCCGGCTCTACGCCGAGCTGGTGAAGATGCTGGTGTTGGGGGCGGTGATGGTCCTCATGGCCCTGCCGTTCGGGGTCCGCATCGAGGGCGGCATCCTCGGCTTCGTCGCCCTGATCGTGGTGATCGCCCTGTGGTCGGTGGTGTTCAGCGGGATCATGCAGGTGGTGGCGCTGAAGAGCCGCAGCGCGGCGGCCACCCAGTCGGCCAGCCTCGTGTTCTTTCCCCTGCTGTTCGTCACCCCCAACTTCGTGCCCCGCCACCTGTTGACCCGCCCCATGGAGATCGCAGCCACCGTCAACCCCGTCACCTACGTGATGGAGGGGGCCCGCTCGCTCATCCTCGACGGGTTCGACGGCCCGGCACTGCTCCGGGCGTTCGTGGTCATCGCGGCGGCGGGCGCGCTGATGACGTGGCTCACGGTGCGCACCATCAACAGCTATGACTAGACGACACCCGCCGGGTCACACGGTGGCGATGCGGTAGGCCCGGGCGGCGGTGTTGTGGAACAGGTCCCGCTTCTCGTCGGCCGAGTAGGGCTCGGCGATCCGCTTGAAGGCGTTCCACAGCACCACGTAGCCGGCGCCCCGCATGTCCACCGGGAAGTTCGACTCGAACAGGCACCGGTCGGGGCCGAACTGGTCGATCACCCAGCGCACCGGCTCGGTCCATGGGGCCGCCAGCTCCTCCGACGTGGGCGGGGCGGGCTGGCGGTCCCACCGGAACCCGAGCATCGGCATCCCGATCCCGCCCAGCTTGAGGAAGGTGTTGGGGCAGGCCGCCACCTCGGTCATGCCCGCCTTCCACACCGCCAGGTTCTCCTCCCGCCGGTCCTTGTAGGGGCCGACGCCGAGGAACCCGCCGAGGTGGTTGACCACGATCGGCGTGCCCTCGCAGGCCCGGGCCACGCCCGCCAGCTCGGGGAGCTGGGGGTGGTAGACCATCACGTCGTAGGTGTAGCCCATGGCCCCGATCGTGCGGACGCCGGCCAGGTAGTCGGCCGAGTCCATCGGGGCGCTCGACCCCATCGACAGCGGCGGGTGGGCGTCGTTGGCCGTGATGTAGCGCACGCCCCGGAACAGGCCCTTGCCGGCGGCCTCGTGGGCGGCCAAGACCTCCTCCACGGCGGCGCCCAGCGCCAGGTCGGCCGAGCTCATGATGGCGGCGATCTCGGCCTGGCCCGACCCGGCGGCCGCCTCGGCCTGGGCGGCCACGAACTCGGTCTCGCCCACGCAGCGCAGGTGCTTCGGCCCGTCGCTGCGGTACTCGGCCCCGCACTCCAGGAACACGGTTCGCACCACGTTGTGGCCGGCGCCGGTGTCGGCATGGAGGTCGGCCAGGGTGTACGGCCAGCCGGTGTGGCCGGTGTCGAGCCACAGGTGGTGGTGGGCGTCGCAGATCGGCAGGTCGGGCTCGAGCGCCGCCTCCACCGTCTGGCTGGACCAGGCCCGGTGGGCCGCCCCCTTCTCCGTGTCGGTCATGTTCATGTGTCTGTCCCCCTTGGTCGTCCTGCTCTTCGGGGGCTGGCGCCCCCGCCGGCGGCGCGTCAGTACCGGCCGCCGAGCTTGGAATGGTCCCAGCTCAGGATCTTGTCCGCCACCACCTTGACCACGGCCCGCTTGGGCGCCGAGCCCCGGGCGTCGTCGGGCAGCTTGCCGTAGCGCTGGCCCATCGAGTCAGCCAGTGCCAGCACCGAGTCGGTGTCGGTGATCAGCTCGCCCCGCCCCTGGATCGACACGCCCTTGAGCTCGGAGTACTTGCGGCCCGAGTCGACCAGCATCGAGATCGTGGGGTTGCGCTCCAGGTTCTTCGTCTTCTGGGCCTTCTGATAGGTCCAGAAGGCCGGTGCTCCGTCGAGGAAGCCGTAGTTCATCGCCACCATGTGGATCGTGCCGCCGGGCCCGATCGTCCCGATCGTGCAGAGGTGGGGCTCGGCCAGGAAGGCGGCGATCTCCTCGTCGGTCATCCGGATCTGGTCACGTCTCGACATCGGCCAATCGTAGGTACGGGCGCCGCCGTGGTTCCACGTGATCGGGCTCAGGTTGGATGGATAAGGTTCGCCTCATGGACGTGAGGCTCGACGGCAGGACGGCGCTGGTGACCGGGGGGAGCTCCGGGTTGGGGCGGGCGATGGCGCTCGAGTTCGCCCGATCGGGGGCGTCGGTGGCCATCCTGGCCCGCAACGCCGAGACGATCGACGAGGCGGTGCGGCTCATCCAGGCCGAGGCGGCACCCGGTTCGAAGGTGGCCGGGGTGAGCTGCGACGTGAGCGACGGCGACGCCCTGCCCGCCGCCCACGCCGCGGCGGTGGCCGCCGTCGGCCCCATCGACATCGTGGTCAACAACGCCGGCACCTCGGCCGGCCGCCCGTTCGAAGCGTCGAGCGACGACGACTGGCAGCACGACCTCGACCTCAAGTTCCTCGCCGCCGTGCGGCTCATCCGCCTGTGCCTGCCCCACATGAAGGAGCAGCGCTGGGGCCGGATCATCAACGTGTTGAACATCGGGGCCAAGGCCCCCGGCGCCCGCTCCACGCCAACCTCGGTGAGCCGGGCCGCCGGGATGGCGCTGACCAAATCGCTGGCCGCTGAGTACGCCCCTCACAACATCCTGGTCAACGGCATCAACACCGGGGTGCTGGTGACGAGCCAGTGGCACCGCCTCCACCAGGAGCGGGCGCCGGAGCTGACGTTCGAGGCGTTCCTCGAACGCCAGGGCAAGGCCGTGCCCCTGGGCCGCATGGGCGACCCGGCCGAGTTCGCCAACCTGGCCTGCTTCCTCGCCTCCGACAAGGCCTCCTACATCACCGGCACCTCCATCAACGTCGACGGCGGCCTGTCGCCGGTCATCTGAGCTCCGACGGTTTCTATCCGTTGGGACCCGCCGGCTAGCGTTGCGGGCACAGGGGGACGAGGCGAGGAGTGTGACCGCCATGACGTCGAATGGTCCGTCGAAGGGACCGGCCCGGCCGGTCGGAGTGAATCACCTGGTGCTGAACGTGCGCGACATCGAGGCGTCGCACCGCTTCTACACCGAGATCCTGGGCTTCGAGCCCGTGGTGGAGGCGAACCTGGGCACCGAGATGCGGTTCTACCGCTCCGGCCCGGGCCACCACCACGACATCGCCCTGGCCCAGGTGAAGGACCCGGCCGACCAGCCGCCGGTGCCCGACCGCTACCGGGTGTCGGCCCGCCGGGCTGGCGTCAACCACATCGCTGTGGCTTACCCCGACCGGGACTCGTTCCTGCAGATGCTCCACCACCTGCAGGACAACGAGGTGCCGATCGCGCTGCGGGGCAACCACGGCATGACCCACTCGGCCTACATCATGGACCCCGACGGCAACGGCATCGAGGTGCTGTACGAGCTGCCGGCCGAGGTCTGGGAGGGCGACCTGCCCAAGGCCATGATGTACTTCGAGAACCTGCCCAAGGAGGGCCCGGGGATGCTCGAGGACCGCACCGACGTGCCGGTCTTCCAGGCGAGGGGATAGCACAGGCCCGTCCCCGCTCGATCCGCGACACGCTTCGAAGCGGGTACGCGATGTGAGCGCTCAGCGCTCGAATCGCTACGCAGAAGTGGCTGTGTCGCGGTCGAGCGGCACCTCCGGGCTGGTCCGGCGGGTGGGCTGAGCGCGAACCTGGGGGCCATGGAGCTCAAGGTCACCCGCTACGAGATCGACGAGCACGGGGTGGCCACGCTATGGCTCGACCGGCCGGGGCGGGGCAACTCGTGGACCGGGCGGATGCACGCCGAGATCCGCTGGATCTGCGCCACCCTGGAAGCCGACCCCAAGGCGCGGGTGATCGTGCTGACCGGGGCCGGCAACGCCTTCTGCGTCGGCGCCGACTTCAAGGCGCTCGACCATTACGTCGAGGCCGACCACTACGACCCGGCCCTGCCCCGGGAGGCGGCCAACCCCGGCTACGGGGTGCGGGCCGAGTTCGACGGCGACATGGTGTGGCAACTCGGCCTCTCCAAGCCGATGATCGCCGCCGTGAACGGGGCCTGCGCCGGCATCGGCATCGCCCTGATGGCGTTCTGCGACCTGCGCTTCGCCGTGGAGGGGGCCAAGTTCACCACCGCCAACTCCCGCCTCGGCCTGCCGGCCGAGTACGGCCTGTCGTGGATCCTGCCCCGCCTGATCGGCGTCACCCACACCGCCGACCTGCTCTACACGAGCCGGGTGGTGCTGGCCGAGGAGATGCGGCACTGGGGCCTGTTCAACGACGTGCTCCCGCCCGACCGCTTCCGGGAGCACGTGGCCGACTACGCCCGCCTGCTGGCCGGCGTCTCGCCCGACTCGGTGACCACGGCGAAGCGCCAGCTGTGGGGTGACCTGCTGCACGACGACCCCCGGTCGTCGGTGGAGCGGTCCAAGGAGCTGATCGACGAGATGATGCAGCGGCCCGACTACCTGGAGGGTGTGAAGGCCATGCGGGACAAGCGCCCGCCGAAGTTCATCCGCTGATCATTCCCCGGCGCCACCCTCCCGGTGGAAGGCGTCGCGGGTCTCGAAGGCGGCCCGGGTGCCGCCGTCGCGCCGAGCCCGGAAGAAGTTGAACTCGCCCTCGTCGTACTTCACGTTGGTGGCCAGCGCATGGGCCACCACACCCGAGTGCACGTAGCCGCTCACCCCCAGCGAAGCCAGCGCCATCGAGTGCGCCGCCTTGCCCATCACGAGCGCGTCCTTGGCGTTGCGGGCCACCTTCTCCGCCCATTCGGCCACCGTGGCCTCGAGCTCGTCGGCCGGCACCGACCGGTTGACCAGGCCGATCCGCTCGGCTTCGGGCCCGTCGAAGATGTCGCCCAGCAGCAACAGCTCCCGGGCCTTCTTCGGCCCGTACATGAGGATCAGCGTGGCCAGGTTGAACGTGTTGCCGGCCAGGGCCAGGCGCTGCTCGGCGTGGCTGAACCGGGTGGTGTGGGCGCACAAGGCCAGGTCGCACACCTCCACCAGCATGATCCCGATGCCAACGCAGTTCCCGTGGACCTGGGCGATCACCGGCTTGACCGAGTTCTGGAAGGCCCAGATCGCCCCGCCCAGGCGGCGGTCGATGGCCAGGCGGGCCCGCTGGCTCAGGCGGGGCGGCCGCTTGCCCGGCTCGGCCCCCACATGCCCGTAGGCGATGGCGATGTCCTCGAAGTCGTCGCCCACGCAGAACGACGCCCCCCGCCCCGTGAGCACCACCACCTTGACGTCGTCGTCGTCCTCGCAGCGGTGCAGCAGCTCGACCAGGCGGTCGAGGGCGTCGAAGGGCAGGGCGTTGCCCTTCTCGGGCCGGTTCAGCACCAGGCGGGCCACCGGGCCCTCCCGTTCCAGCAGCACCATCTGCTCCACGTCGGTCATCGGCCCAGTGTGGCCCAACGCCGCCCCGGGATCGATCCCGATGTTCGGCGAGCGCAGCCCGTCGTAGGGTGCGGGCCGAGAGGAGGTGTCCGCATGGGCGGGAACGTGCACGGCGCCGACCTGGAGGCGCTCGACGGGCTACGGCGCCACGTCGAGCGCAACGCCGGCGCCCTGCGGTCGCTCACCGAGACGGCAACGGCCGGGGTTGGCACCCTCACCTCGATCTGGGAAGGGCCCGACGCCGGCCAGTTCCGCTCCCAGTGGATGGGCACCCACCGCCCCCGGCTGCTGGCGGCGGTGGACGGGCTCCTGGCGGCGGCCGACACCATCGAGCGCAATCGCCGGGCCCAGGAACGGGCCAGCTCGGCCGACGTCGGGGGCCCGGTGGACCTGGGCGATCCCGGCCCCACCGGCGACACCAGCGGTTGGTGGCTGTGGCGCGAGTTCCACCCCGACTACACCGAGGTGGAGAGCCGGGCCCACATCGACGCCGCCCCGGTGGACTCCACCGACCTCAACGACCCCCAGGCGCTGCTGCCGGCCAACGTCCAGCAGGGCGCCGTTGGCGACTGCTACTTCGCCGCCGCCGTGGCATCCATGGCCTCCACCCCTGAGGGCCGCCGGCTGCTGGCCACCATGATCCAGGCCAACGGCGACGGCACCTACACGGTGCGCTTCGGCGACGGCGAGGAGGTGAGGGTCGACTCCGACGTCTACGTCAACGACACCGGCGGCCTGGCCTACGGCGGCGCCCGCGACGGCAGCTTCAACTGGTTCTCGGTGCTGGAGAAGGCCTACGCCCAGCGGACCGACCACTCCTACGAGGCCATCGAGGGTGGCTGGTCGTCCGAGGCGTGGCGGTCGTTGGTGGGCGACAGCGCCGACACCCAGCAGATCCGCACGCCATCGTCGTCCGAGCTCACCTCGGCCCTGGTGGCCGACATGGACGCCGACCATCCGGCGGCGCTGGCCGTCGACCTGCACGACGTGGGCGACTACGACGACGGCAGCCTGCACGAGCTTTCGGTGCTCGACGTCGACGAGCAGGCCGGTACCGTGACCCTGCGCAACCCCTGGGGTTCCAACGGCGGGCTCGACTGGGAGGGCCGCTTCGGCGCCACGGTGGGCACCGACGGCCTGGTGGTCGTCCCCATCGACCGGCTGGCCCCCATCGTCCACACCTACGAGTCCTACGAGGTGTCGAAATGACCGTCTCCGATCCGGCCGCCGCCGCAGCATCGGGCCGGGACGCCCCGAGCGTCGCCCGGCCCCCGACGCTGGCCGAGGCCGTGGCCCGCGCCGTGCTGGTGGTGACGGGCACGGTGCAGCGCGACCCGGCGACCGGTCATCGTTCGCTGCGGGTGGGCGAGCTCCTGCGGGGCGAGCGCCACGACCTGGCGCTGCTGTCCCGGCTGCCGGTGCCCGACGTGGCCGGCGACGGCGACGACGAGCTCGGCGACCGCGGGGTGGTGCTGGTGGTGGGCGACGGCGCCGCGCCCGGCTCGCCGGCCGGCGCTCCCGCCGGGCCGTACCTGCTCGCCGATCCCCGCCACGTGGACAGCGAACAGGTGAAGCGGGTGCTGGCCGGCCTCCCGGCCCTGCCCCCGGTGGACGGCGCCCCCGACGAGCTGGCGGCGGCGGCCGACCTGGTGCTGGTGGGCGGCCCCACCGGCGCCACCCGCCCGCCCGCCACCACCGGCGTGGAAGCGGGCGACGCCATCGAAGCGGAGATCGAGGTGGAGGTGGCGGTGCGGGAGCTGCTGGCGGCCCGGCCCGGGAAGCTGGCGGCCACGGGCCTGGCGGGGCGACCGGTGGGGCCGTCGCTGGCAGTCGCCGACCGGCCGCGGCTCTGGGTGACGGTGGAGGCGGGGGTGGCCGACCGGTTCCGCCGCTCGGTGCCCGGCCCGTGGTTCGTGGCCGTCGACACCGGCGCCGACACGACCGCCGGCGACGGCGCCCGGCTGCGATCGCTCACCCGCTCCAGTCCCGAGGAGTTCCTGACGGCGCTCCGGACCCTGCGGGCCCGGCTGCGGACCGTTGCGGACGGGGAAGCCGAGGGAGGCGAGGGGCGATGACTGGTGAAGAAGGGGCGATACTTTCGCTCCCGAACTAGTGTTGGTCCATGAGTTACGACCTCGTGGTACGCAACGGCACTGTCGTCGACGGATCGGGCCTGCCCCGCTTCCGGGCCGACGTGGGGGTGGTGTCCGGCAAGATCGCCAAGATCGGTCGGATCACCGAGAAGGGGGAGCAGGAGATCGACGCCGAGGGCCAGGTGGTGACCCCCGGCTTCGTCGACGGGCACACCCACATGGACGCCCAGATCGCCTGGGATCCGCTCGGCACGTGCTCGTGCTGGCACGGCATCACCACCGTGGTGATGGGCAACTGCGGTTTCACCCTGGCTCCGGCCCGGGCCACCGAGCGCGAGCTGGTGGTGCGGAACCTGGAGCGGGCCGAGGACATCTCGGCCGAGGCCATGGCGGCCGGCATCAACTGGACCTGGGAGACCTTCCCCGAGTACCTCGACACGCTGGACCGCCTGCCCAAGGGCATCAACTATTCGGGCTACGTCGGCCACTCGGCCCTGCGCACCTGGGCCATGGGGGAGCGGGCCTTCGAAGAGGCCGGCAACGAGGCCGACCTGGAGGTGATGGCGGCCGAGCTGAGGGCCTCGATGAAGGCCGGGGCGCTGGGCTTCACCACCAGCCGCACGTTCAACCACCAGACGTCCGACGACCGGCCGGTGGCCAGCCGCCTCGCCTCCTGGGGCGAGGTCGAGTCGCTGGTGAAGGTGATGGGCGACATGGGTGGCGGCATCTTCGAGATCGCCGGCGAAGACGTCGGCCGTGACCCCGAGAAGCAGGCCGACTACTACGGCCGGCTGCGCCGCTTGGCCGTCGAGACCGGCATCCCGGTCACGTTCGGCGTGGCCTCGGGGCGCAAGCCCCAGGGCGAGCACCTGGCCATGCTCGAGCTGCTCGACTCCACCGCGGCCCAGGGCGGGCGCATGTTCGGCCAGGCGCATGCCCGCGAGTTCAACGTGGTGCTGTCGTTCAAGACCCAGATCCCGTTCGACGCCCTGAGCGAGTGGAAGGAGTTCCGGGGTTGGCCGCTCGACGAGCAGCTGCGGGCCCTGCGCGACCCGTCGATGCGGGAGAAGCTGCTGGCCGCCGCCCGCGACGGCTCGTGGCCCAAGGGCGTGGGGGCCGAGGCCCGCAAGCCCGACTACGACTGGATCCGGGTGATGGACGGCCCCATGCCGCCCTACCGCTCGGTGGCCGAGGTGGCCCGGGAGCGGGGTGTCGATCCCGCCCAGTGCATGATCGACCTGGCCGTGGAGTCGAACTTCGAGCAGTTCTTCCTCCAGCCGATCCTCAACGGCGACCAGGACATCGTGCTCGACATCATGCGCCACCCACGCTGCGTGGTGACGTTCTCCGACTCCGGGGCGCATGTGAGCCAGCTCATGGACTCCTCGATCCAGACCCACCTGCTGGGCCACTGGACCCGCGAGCGCCAGGCCTTCACACTGGAGGAGGCGGTGCGGATGCTCACGCTGGAGCCGTCGACGGCGTGGGGGTTCCACGATCGGGGCCTGGTGCGCGAGGGCATGGCCGCCGACCTGGTGGTGTTCGACCCCGACACGGTCGGCCCCGGCATGCCCCAGGTGGCCTGGGACCTGCCGGGCGGAGCCACCCGCCTGGTGCAGAAGGCCAGCGGCATCGCAGCCACCGTGGTCAACGGCCAGGTGCTGATCCGCAACGGCGAGCACACCGGGGCCTACCCCGGCCAGCTCATCCGTGGCCCCCTCTACGAGGGCCGCTGAACCTCCGCCACCCCCGAAATTAGGAGCCTGAGCCGTACTCAGTACGGCTCAGGCTCCTCAGAATGCTCGGACCGGGCCAACCATCATCACGGCAGCAGCTCCTGAGCTCCGGCCCACAGCTGGGCCACCAGCTCGCCGGCCGGCACGGCCGGGGCCAGGGCGGCCGACTGGCCGGCCCAGGGCTGCATCCGGTCGAGGTCGCCGGCGGCACCGCCGGCCTCCCGCATCGGCCCGGTAAGGGCCCGCTGGATCGGGTAGGGGGCCGGCTCGGGAGCGTCGGGCCCAGAAGCGGCCAGGGCGTAGGCAGTGGCGATGGCCCGCCCCGCGCGGCCCGAGTAGGCCCGGGTGACGATCGTGTCTTCCGGCCGGGTGCGGGCCAGGCCGTCGGCCCACGGTCCAGCCAGGGCGGCCTCCGGGGTCCGCAGGAACCCGGTGCCGATCTGGGCGGCCGAGGCCCCGAGGGTGATGGCGGCGGCCACGCCCCGGGCGTC
>Ga0268299_1001729_pt1 | contig 33562 bp, 23 predicted proteins | sample NOBtaG_FD_193484 | JGI IMG/M metagenome (GOLD analysis project Ga0268299, IMG submission 193484) | Activated sludge microbial communities from bioreactor in Nijmegen, Gelderland, Netherland - NOB reactor | ecosystem: Engineered > Bioreactor > Aerobic > Activated sludge | place: Netherlands... | reverse complement strand
GACGCCGTCGCTCGCGGCGCTCTACGCCTACGGTGCGGCCATCGACGCCGAGCGCCGCGGCCGGCCGGCCGCGTACCACGACTTCCTCCATCGGGCCATCGCCGCCGATTCCGATTTCGCCGCCGCCCATGCGAAGGCCGCGGAGAACTACGCGCAGCACAATGACATCCCGAAGTCGATGTGGCACGGCGACCGTGCACTCGCGCGTGCCGACTCCCTCCCGGTGCCCGAGGCGTTGCGGATCAAGATGTCCGTCGCCTGGTCGCGGGGGGATCGCGAAGCGATGGTGCACTTCGGCCGCCTCTACGTCGACCTGCGTCCACGCGACGTCTCCGCCTGGACGCGGCTCGCGTTCAACCTGTTCTCGTCCGAACGGTACGAGGAGGCCAGGGCGGCCTACACGCGGGCCGATTCGCTCGCGCCGCTCTCCAACGGCTCCATCCTCAACTGGGGAACCGTGTGGTTGGCCATCGCACGGCGCACGCTCGCCCGTGCCGACTTCGACTCGGCGCGGGCCCTCTACGAGCGCGCGTTCCGCAATGACTCCGTGCTCGAGTACGACGCGTTCTTCAACCACCAGTACGGCACCATCCTGCTCGGGGCCGGCCTGCCCGACTCCGCACGGGCGAGTTTCGCGCGCATGGGTACGCGCAGCGCGCTCGACCGGGCGCGGGCGCTGCGGTCTATGGCGTACCTCGATGCCTACGTCGGCGATTGGTCCGCGGTCGCCGATCGGTTCTCGGCTGCCTCCACCATCGGCGTCAGCCAGAAGCAGTGGACCACCGCGATCCGCAACGACGCGCTACTCGGCGAAGCGTATCTCGCGCTCGGGGACCGGCGGAACGCGGTCCGCGCCCTCGATCGTGCGGCCACGATCGCGATGCGGGAGCCGATCGAGGCGCGCATGCTCGCCCTGGTGGCGCTGTCGCAGGTCCGCGCCGGCGAGGTGGCGACCGCCCGCCGCGTCCGGGAGCGCATGCGCGCCATCGCGCGTCCCGAGCACGACGAGGAGCAGTCCATGCTCTCGCTCGTCGACGGTGCGATCGCCATCGAGTCCGGGCGTGCCGACCAGGCCCTCGAGCAGATCGAGTCCAGTCTCCGCCGCGATCCGCGGAACCTGCATGCCCGACTGCTGCTCGCGCGTGCGCTCGAGGGCATCGGACGCGATTCCGCGGCACTCGAGACCTGGCAGGGGATCGAGCAATCGTTCACGTTCGGCCTCGAGGGACAGTTCGACTGGCAGTTCGCGCAGGCCGAACGCGCGCGCCTGCTCGAGCGCCTGGGGCGCGCGGATTCCGCCGTCTCCGTGCTGCGCGGGCTGGTCGCGCGCTACCCGTCGCGTCCCGGGCTCGTGGAGCCGATGATCATGCGCGAGTCGCGCGAACGTCTGCGGCGGCTCGAGACCCGCAAGCCGCCGCCCGGCGGCTCCTGACGCCGCACCGCGACGCCGAACCGGCGGGTGCAACGAAGGGGCGTCCCGCACGCGGGACGCCCCTTCGTTTCGTGCCGGACCGACCGTCAGCGTCCGACGCCGACGGCCCGTGTCGTCAGTTGGTCCGCTTCAGTTCCACACGGCGGTTCTGTGCGCGCCCCGCCGCGGTGGTGTTCTCCGCGATCGGCGACGTCGGACCATACCCCTTGGCGCTCAGGCGCGCCGCGGCCACACCCTTCGACTCCAGGTAGGCCCGCACCGCCTCGGCGCGTGCACCCGAGAGCCGCGTGTTCGCGGCAGCCGAGCCGGTGTTGTCGGTGTGTCCCTGCACCTCGACGTTCACGTCCGGCGCGCCGTTCAGCAGGCCGGCCATCTTGTCGAGCACGACCTTCGCCTCGTCCGTCAGCACCGCGCTGCCGGTCGCGAACGTCACGCCTTCGAGGACGATGTTCGCCTTGCCCTCCTCGAAGATCCGCGCGCAGCCGCGCGCATCCACGGCCGTGCCGGCCGCCGTGTTGGGACAGGCATCGGCATTGTCCATCACGCCGTCGCTGTCGGAGTCCACCGGCACCGGGCAGCCGTTCGCATCCACCCGCGTGCCCGCCGGCGTGCCCGCGCAGCGGTCGGCGTTGTCCATGACGCCGTCGCCGTCACTGTCCACCGGCACCGGGCAGCCATTGGCATCCACCCGGGTCCCGGCCGGCGTGTTCGCGCAGCGGTCCGCGTTGTCCATCACGCCGTCGCGGTCCGAGTCCACCGGCACCGCGCAGCCACGCGCGTCCACGCGCGTGCCGGCCGGCGTGTTCGCACACGCGTCGTTCGCATCGATCACACCATCGCCGTCGGCGTCCTTCGGCGGCACGCAGCCGCGGGCGTCCACCGTCTCACCGGCCGCCGTGGCGGCGCAGGCATCCATCGTATCCGGCACCCCGTCCCGGTCGCTGTCCCTGGGCGCACGGGTCTCCTTGAAGCGCCAGGTCAGGCCCGCCTGCACGGCATAGTGGTTCATGACGAGGTTGCTCGTCAGCGTCTCGAAGATCGGCGAGCGGAAGTGCTCGTAGACCCCGTCCACGCGCAGCGACATGCGGTCGGTCAACCGGCGCTGCACACCGAGCAGGAAACTCGATCCGTCATCGGCCCACAGATCGTCGGGCCCCGCCGGATCGATCCAGAGCCGCGTCCATCCCGCGGCGCCGATCACCGACCAGCGCTCGGTCAGGTTGTGGTGGTAGGCCAGCCGCGCCGAGAACGGCCGCATCGTGGCGTACGGTTCCTTGGGTGCTTCGTTGTTGGAGAGCTCGAACTCGAGCGCGAAGTTGCGCTTGAGGAAGATCCCGAGCCGACCCCCGACGCCGCGAGGCATCGCATCCGTGATCTGATCATCGGCCATTGTGGCACGCACGTAGGCACCGAGATCGACGGCACCCTCCTGTTGCGCGATGGCGGGCGTGGCGACGCCCAGCACCAACGCGGTGCCCAGCAGGTAGAACGACTTCATGTGGTTCTCCGGAAAGTGGTCTGTGGGGTTCCGGGGGCGGAGCCCAGCTGACGGCCCGTCAGCATTGGACAGCGTCGCAAATATACCCTTTCCGTCACCACCCGGGCGTGACCGGGGTCACACGCACCGCATCACGTCACTGGATCCAGATGGCGATCGCACCGCAGGCGTTCATCGCGACGAGCTCGGCGGGGATGAGCATGCTGCGGGAGTAGATCTCCACGTGGTGCGCCTGCTTCATAAGGTTGTCCAGCTCCCACGCGTCGATGCGCACGCGGGGGATGCCGTCGACCAGGATGACGGGTGTGCACGGCATCCCGTTCCCGCTGCGGAAGAACGGCAGGCCCTTGCCGCCGAGGAAGGTGTTCCGCTGCATGACCAGCGAGGGCACGGCATACAGGGCGTTCGACCCACCACCGCTCGCCTCGATCTTCTTCGCGTCCAACACCAGGCCGTTCCCGGCGCGTTTGCGGCGTTCGATCGACTCCATCAAGGCATCGGGTTTGAGGCCGCTGACCCGTACCTCCGGCAGCAAGGCCTCCACGGTCGGCATCCGCAGCGTCGCGCGGTTCTCCTGCGATGGCACCAGGTGCACGACCTCCGTGAGCGGCGCCTTGCCGATCGCCCGCACGGCCACCGTATGGCTGCCCGCCGCGACCCCGCGAAGCCGCGCGAGTCCTGATGTGTCGGTGGTCGCGAAGTACGGCGTGCCGCGCAGCCCCACGGTCGCGCCACGCACCGGTCGCCCGCTCCGGTCCTGCACCTGCACCAACAGGTCGGCGGAGCCTGGCAGCACCGGAACACTCGCGTCGACCGTGTCGGCGATCAGCTGCAGGCTCTCCTCCGAATCGGTGCGCAGGGCCGCAGCCGAGTCGCGGAGGCTGATGAGCGGCTCGAGGAACGCGACCGGCGTCGACCCCAGGTCCAGATCCAGCGGGCCGGTCGCCTGACCGCCGGACACGAATCGGAACGAGATCTCGATGTCGTTGGGGACGCCGCAGAGCAGGAACGACCCGCTCGCATCCGAGGTGTCGCTGACCATCCGGTCCACACGCTGAAGCCGCGCCCCGCCGCCGAGCCCGAACTCGAACCAGCGCACCTCGGACGTTGCGCCCGCGATCGGCTGCCGGTCCTCCGCGGAGCGCACGGTGCCGAACAGGATGGTCCGGGTACTGTCCAGCGCCGAGCCGCAGAGGTAGCGACTCAGCGTCCCGAAGGACGGCACCGCGAGTCGCACGTCCGACATCCCGCTCGGCCCCACGGGGATTCGGTACGCCGGCGCGCTGAACTGCAGCGAGTCCAGCAGCGGATGGAAGAACGTGATCAGGTGCGTGCCGGCCGGCACATCCACGATGCTGAAGCGCCCGCGTTGGTCGGTGACGGCCTCCAGTGCGGTGCCGTCGAGCACCACGCGCGCGCCGGCCAGCGGTGCGCGCGTGCGCAGCGAGTCGTACACGACCCCCGCCACGCGTCCTTGCGCAGCCAGCGGCACGGCCGCAGCGACGGCGAGCGCCAAGCTGGTCGTCCAGAATCGCGTCATCCGAGTGGTCATGGCGCCCTACGGTACCTGGGGAACCGGCCACGGGCAATGTCGTCGGCCGGGGATGGCGGTCGTACCCGGGAATGCGAGCGGGGGTCCGGCATCGCCGGACCCCCGCTTGCCCAACCGGACCACCGGCTCAGTCGTCGTCGATCGGCGACGCGAGCAGGGTGGCATCCGCCTCGCTCGGCGGCGCCAGGAACGAGGCCGGCAGCTCGCCGAACCCGAACTCCTGCACCGGCGCCGGCGGCGGCTCGATGTCCATGTCGACATCCGAGTAGCGGTACATGCCAGTACCTGCCGGGATGAGGTGCCCGATGATGATGTTCTCCTTGAGGCCGAGGAGGTTGTCCTTGGCTCCGCGGATCGCGGCATCGGTGAGCACGCGCGTGGTCTCCTGGAACGACGCGGCCGAGATGAACGACTGCGTGGTGAGCGAGGCCTTCGTGATGCCGAGCAGCAAGGGTTCCGACTGGGCCGCCTTCTCCTTCTTCTTCTTGGCCTTGTCGTTCGCCTCGCGGAACACCGACTTGTCGACGTTCTCGCCCTCGAGGAACTCCGTGTCCCCCGCCTCGGCCACGCGCACCTTCTGCAGCATCTGGCGCACGATCACGCCGATGTGCTTGTCGTTGATCTTCACGCCCTGCAGGCGGTACACCTCCTGCACTTCGTTGAGCAGGTACTCCTGCACCGCGCGCGGGCCCTTGATCCGCAGGATGTCGTGCGGATTCACCGGACCCTCCGACAGGCGGTCGCCGGCGCGCACGCGGTCACCCTCGTGCACGCGGAGGTGCTTGCCCGATTGCACCTCGTACAGCTGCGGCTGCTGCGTCTCGTCGAGCGAGCCTGCGCCGTCGATCGGCTGCACGAAGATCTCGCGCTTGCCGCGCTTGATGTCGCCGAAGCGCACCACGCCGTCGATCTCGGAGATCGTCGCCGGGTCCTTCGGCTTGCGCGCCTCGAAGAGCTCGGCGACGCGCGGCAGGCCGCCCGTGATGTCGCGGGTCTTGTACGCCTCGCGCGAGATCTTCGCGATCGTCTGGCCGGCCGCCACCTCGCTGCGGTCGTCGATGATGAGCTGCGCGCCCACCGGGATCACGAAGTCGCGGACCTTCTTCTCCTTCCCGCCCTTCACCTGCCAGATCTCGATGTGCGGGTGGAGCTTTTTCTCGCGGTCCTCGATGACCACGCGCTGCCGCAGGCCGGTGAGCTCGTCGAGCTCCTCGGACACCGTCTCGTCCTCCACGAGGTCCACGAAGCGGACTTCGCCCGCCACGTCGGCGATGATCGGGTTGGTGTACGGGTCCCAGGTGAAGATCACCTGCTCCTTCTTCACCGTGTCGCCGTCCTTCACGGCCAGCACCGCACCCAGCGGCACCTGGAGGCGCGCCATGATCGGCGCGTTCTTGTCGGCCGTCGCACGGACGAACAGCTCGCCCTCGTACGACGTCACGACCTCCTGGCCCTCGGGGTTGGTCACGTTCACGAGGCGGTCGCCGAACTCGATGACGCCCGTCACCTTCGACTTGCGCGCCGTCTGCTCGGCGATGCGTGCCGCCGTGCCGCCGATGTGGAACGTGCGCAGCGTGAGCTGCGTGCCCGGTTCACCGATCGACTGCGCGGCGATGATGCCGACCGCCTCGCCCAGGTCCACCATCTGCATGGTGGCCAGGTTGCGGCCGTAGCACATCCGGCAGAGGCCACGCTTGGCCTCGCAGGTGAGCACCGAGCGGATCTTCACCGTCTCGATCCCCGCCTCCTCGATCGCCGTCGCCGTCTCCTCGTCGATCATCTGGCCCGCCTCGACCAGCAACTGCGGGCGACCCGCCTCGTCCAGCAGCTGCGGATCGACCACGTCCTCGGCCGCCACGATGCCGACGATGCGCTCGGCCAACGGCTCGATGATGTCCTCGCCTTCCTTCAGCGCGCCGATGTCGAGGCCCATCACGGTGCCGCAATCCTCCTCGGTGATCGTCACGTCCTGCGCGACGTCGCAGAGGCGGCGCGTCAGGTAGCCCGCGTCGGCCGTCTTGAGCGCCGTGTCGGCGAGGCCCTTGCGGGCGCCGTGCGTGGACGAGAAGTACTCGAGCACCGAGAGGCCTTCACGGAAGTTCGACTTGATCGGGTTCTCGATGATCTCGCCGATGCCGCCCGTGAGCTTCTTCTGCGGCTTCGCCATCAGGCCGCGCATGCCGGCCAGCTGGCGGATCTGGTCGCGGCTGCCGCGCGAGCCGGAGTCGAACATCATGAACACGGTGTTGAAGCCGTTCTGCGACTCCCGCATGCGCTTCACCATCGCGTCCGCGATGTCGTTGTTCGCGTGCGTCCACGTGTCGATGACCTTGTTGTAGCGCTCACCGTTCGTGATGTTGCCCGTCTGGTACGCCCGCTGGAAGCGGTTCACGCGCTGCGCCGCCTCGTCCAGCAGCGTCTCCTTCTCGGCCGGGATCTCGAGGTCCTCGATGCCGATGGACACGCCACCGCGGGTCGCATTGCGGAAGCCGAACTCCTTGAGGCGGTCCAGGAACGCGACCGTGCCCGCGAGCCCCGCCTTGCGGTAGGACTCGAACACGAGCTCGCCCAGCGCCTTCTTCTTCATCTCGCGGTTCTGGAACGGCAGCTCCGGCGGCACGATGCCGTCGAACAGCACGCGGCCGGCGGTGGTCGTCGTCCAGGCCTTGCCGCCCTCCGGCTGCCGGCCGAAGTAGCGCACCGCCGAGTGCACGGTGAGCTGCCCCAGCGCCAGCGCCATCTCGATCTCCGCCGCCGAGCTGAACGTGCGGAGCGCGAGCTGCGCCTTGGGGTCCTTCATCAGGGCGTCGAACCCGACCGGTGCCTTGGTCGCGAAGTAGCAGCCGAGCACGATGTCCTGCGACGGCTCCGCCACCGGACGGCCGTCCGACGGCTTGAGGATGTTGTTCGACGAGAGCATGAGCACGCGCGCCTCGAGCTGCGCCTCGTACGAGAGCGGCACGTGCACGGCCATCTGGTCGCCGTCGAAGTCGGCGTTGAACGCCGCGCAGACGAGCGGATGGATGCGGATCGCCTTGCCTTCCACCAGCACCGGCTCGAACGCCTGGATGCCCAGGCGGTGCAGCGTCGGCGCACGGTTGAGCAGCACCGGATGGTCGCGGATGATCTCCTCGAGGATCTCGAAGACCTCCCCCGACTCGCGCTCCACGATCTTCTTGGCGCGCTTCACCGTCTCGGCGATGCCCTTCTCCACCAGCTTGTGGATGATGAACGGCTTGAACAGCTCCAGCGCCATCGCCTTCGGCAGGCCGCACTGGTGCAGCTTGAGCTCCGGGCCCACCACGATGACCGAGCGGCCCGAGTAGTCCACGCGCTTGCCGAGCAGGTTCTGGCGGAACCGGCCCTGCTTGCCCTTGAGCATGTCCGACAGCGACTTGAGCGGGCGCTTGCCGCGGCCGCGGATCGCCTTGGACCGGCGGCCGTTGTCGAACAACGCGTCCACCGCCTCCTGCAGCATGCGCTTCTCGTTGCGCAGGATGACCTCCGGCGCGCGGTGCGAGATGAGCTTGGTCAGGCGGTTGTTGCGGTTGATGACGCGACGGTACAGGTCGTTCAGGTCGGACGTGGCGAAGCGCCCGCCGTCGAGCGGCACCAGCGGCCGCAGGTCGGGCGGGATCACCGGCACGACGTCCAGGATCATCCACTCCGGCTTGTTGCGCGTCCCCGAGTGGTCGCCCGAGTTGCGGAAGGCGTCCACGATCTTGAGGCGCTTCAACATCGCCTTCTTCTTGTGCTGCGAGGTCTCCGTCACGACCGTCGTGCGCAGCTCCTCGGCCACCTTGTCCACGTCCAGGCGGCGCAGCAACTCGCGCACCGCCGGCGCGCCGATGTCGGCGAGGAAGGCGCTGTCGCCCTCCTCCTTGGCCTTCATCCGCAACGCGAGGTACTGGTCCTCGTCGAGCAGGTCGTTCTGCTTGACCTCCTGCTCGCCCGGGTCGATCACGACGTAGTTCGAGTAGTACACCACCTTCTCGAGGTCACGCAGCGTGAGGTCGAGGAGGTTGCCCATCGGGGACGGCAGGGTCTTGAAGAACCAGATGTGCGCGACGGGCACGGCGAGCTCGATGTGCCCCATCCGGTCGCGACGGACCTTGGACAGGGTGACCTCGACGCCGCAGCGGTCGCAGATGACGCCGCGATAGCGGATGCGCTTGTACTTGCCGCAATGGCATTCCCAGTCCTTCACGGGACCGAAGATGCGCTCGCAGAACAGGCCGTCCTTCTCGGGCTTGAACGACCGGTAGTTGATGGTCTCGGGCTTGGTGACCTCACCCCACGACCACCAAGACCGCAAGCCGGCCATCTCCAGCCGCTCGCGCTCCTTGGGGTCCCGGGGGCCGCGGATCTCCTCGGGCGAGGCGATGCGGACCTGGATGTAGTCGAACGCCGAAGCGCTCTTCTCGCGTGCACTGCGGAAATCGATCATCGATTACTCCTCGCTGCCAGCGCCGAAGGGTGAGCTGATGCCCTGATGCCCACCCTCGGCGTGCGAATCCATCGTGACGTGGATGCCAAGGGCCTGCAGTTCCTTCACGAGCACGTTGAACGACTCGGGGGTGCCGGGCTCCGGCAGGTTCTGCCCCTTCACGATCGCCTCGTACACCCGGCTGCGACCGTTCACGTCGTCCGACTTGACCGTCAGGATCTCCTGCAGCGTGTGCGCCGCGCCGTACGCCTCGAGCGCCCACACTTCCATCTCGCCGAAGCGCTGGCCACCGAACTGCGCCTTGCCCGCCAGCGGCTGCTGCGTGACGAGGGAGTACGGTCCGATGCTGCGGGCGTGGATCTTGTCGTCGACCAGGTGGCTCAGCTTGAGCATGTAGACCTGGCCCACGGTCACCGGGTTGGAGAAGCCCTCGCCGGTGCGGCCGTCGCGCAGGCGGATCTTGCCGCCCGGCAGCAGGCCGCCGTGCTTGATCAGCTCCACCGCCGCCGCATCGACGTCGGCCTCGCTCTTCTTGCCCAGCATGGCCGCCAGCGCCGGCAGCCCCAGCGCCTCGAGCAGGCCCGAGGCGTCCAGCGCCGCACGCTTCTCGAGCTCCTTCAGCGCCTTCTTGAACTCCGCCTTCTGCGCCGGGAGCGTATCCTCGGCGGCGATCATCGCCTCGTGGTACGCGACCGCGTGCGTCGTCGCCTCGGCCTCGCGCGCGGCCAGCTCCTTCGCCGCCGCCACGAGGTAGTCGTAGACCCGCGTGTACACACCCTTCGCGTCCGCGCTCATGCCGCGGCCGTTCAGGTCGTTCATCGATGCGTCATGCAGCAACTCCACCTTCTCGGCGTCCGCCACGTCCGGGCGCAGGTCGTCGAGCACGGCGCGCAGCTCGTCCGCCGACGGCGTCGGTGCCGTCGCGGCCAGCCGCAGCGACCCCTTCACCCACTCCAGACCCGCGAGCCGCAGGCAGAGCCCGATCTCGCGCTCGTTCGCGCCCTGGAACACCGGCGTCTTCGCGTAGAAGCCGAGGATCTTCGCCGCCCACCCGAGGTGGGTCTCGAGGATCTGACCGACGTTCATGCGCGACGGCACGCCGAGCGGATTCAGCACGATGTCCACCGGACGACCGTCCGGCAGGAACGGCATGTCCTCTTCCGGCACGATGCGCGCCACGATGCCCTTGTTGCCGTGACGGCCGGCCATCTTGTCGCCCACCGAGATCTTGCGCTTCTCGGCGAGGTAGACCTTCACCAGCTGGATGACGCCCGGCGGCAGCTCATCCGGCTGCAGGATGCGGTCGATCCGCTCCTCGGCCTTCTCCTCGATCTTCGCCTTCACCGCGTCGGCCGCGTCGATGATCTCGCGGATCGCCGCGTTCACCTTCTTGTCCTCGACCCGGAACGTCTTGAGGTCGAGCGTGATCAGGCGCAGGTCGCGCAGCAGCGCCTCGGTGAGCACCGTGCCCGCCGGGATCGCCTCCTCGACCGTGCCGTTCTGCAGCGCCAACGCGACCTTCTGCCCCGCGAGCAGGGCCTTGATCTCGTCGTCGCGCACGTCGTTCACGCGCACCTTCTCCTCACCCTCGAGGCGGCGCACCTCGCCGATCCGCTCGCCGCGGTCCTTCTCGACGACCTGGTCCTCGACGCGCGAGAAGATCTTCACGTCGATCACCACGCCCTCGACGCCCGGCGACACCTTGAGCGACGAATCCTTCACGTCCTTCGCCTTCTCACCGAAGATCGCGGTGAGGAGCTTCTCTTCCGGCGAGAGCTCCGTCTCACCCTTCGGCGTGATCTTGCCGACGAGGATGTCGCCCGGACGCACATGGGCACCGATGCGCACGATGCCGCGCTCGTCGAGGTCGACCAGCGACTCCTCCGAGACGTTCGGGATCTCGCGCGTGATCTCCTCCTGCCCGCGCTTCGTGTCGCGCACGTGCAGCTCGTGCTCCTGGATGTGGATCGACGAGTACACGTCGTCCTTCACCAGGCGCTCCGAGAGGATGATGGCGTCCTCGAAGTTGTGGCCGTACCAGGGCATGAACGCCACGGTCACGTTGGACCCGAGCGCCAGCTGCCCGAACTGCGTGCCCGCGCCGTCGGCCAGCACGTCGCCGGCCTTCACCTTCTGGCCGAGCACGACGAGCGGACGCTGGTTGAGCGCCGTGTCCTGGTTGGTGCGGCGGTACTTCTTGAGCTTGTAGCGGTCCTGCTGCGTCAGGCGCTGCAGGGGCGCGTTGGCCTCACGGTTGGCCTTCGACCCGCCGCCCGCGTCGACGATGATCTCGTCGGCGGTCACGCGGGTCACCACACCGGCCCGCTTGGCGAGCACCACGGCGCCCGAGTCCACGGCCACCTTCTCCTCGAGGCCCGTGCCCACGAACGGCGTCTGCGGGTTGAGGAGCGGCACCGCCTGGCGCTGCATGTTCGAGCCCATCAGCGCGCGGTTCGCGTCGTCGTGCTCGAGGAACGGGATGAGCGCGGCGGCGATGGAGACCAGCTGCTCCGGCGCCACGTCCATGTAGTCCACGCGCGACGGCGCGAGCAGCGGCACGTCGGCCTGCTGCCGGCAGAGCACCATCTCGTCGATGAACGTACCGTCCGGATTGAGGCGCGCGTTCGCCTGCGCGATGACGGCCTCCTCCTCACGGTTCGCGTCCAGCCAGGCGATCTCGTTCGTCACCTTGCCGTTCTTGACCACGCGGTACGGCGTCTCCACGAAGCCCAGATCGTTCACCCGCGCGAAGCAGGCGAGCGACGTGATCAGGCCGATGTTCGGGCCTTCCGGCGTCTCGATGGGGCACATGCGGCCGTACTGCGAGTAGTGCACGTCGCGGACCTCGAAGCCCGCGCGCTCGCGCGTCAGGCCGCCCGGTCCGAGCGCCGAGAGACGACGCTTGTGCGTCAACTCCGCGAGCGGGTTGGTCTGGTCCATGAACTGCGAGAGCTGCGACGAGCCGAAGAAGGCCTGGATCACCGCCGAGACGGTGCGGGCGTTCACGAGGTCGTCGAGCGAGATCTTCTCGCTGTCCTGGTTGATGCTCATGCGCTCCTTGACCAGACGCGCCATGCGCGAGAGGCCCACGGAGAACTGGTTGGCGATGAGCTCGCCCACCGAGCGGATGCGGCGGTTGCCCAGGTGGTCGATGTCGTCCACATGGCCGCGGCCCTCGTGCAACTCGACGAGGTAGCGGATGATCGCCACGAAGTCCTCGGTGGAGAGGACCGTGTGGCTCGCCGGCGTGTTCAGGTGCAGGCGCTGGTTGATCTTGTAGCGGCCCACGCGGCCCAGGTCGTAGCGCTTGGGGCTGAAGAACAGCCGCTCGAGCGCCTGCTTCGCCGTCTCCTTGTTGGGCGCGTCGCCCGGCCGGAGCAGCGAGTAGATCTGCTTGAGCGCCTCGTCCTCCGACTTGGTCGGATCCTTGAGGAGCGTGTTCTTGATCAGCATCGACTCGGCGCGGCCCGAGGCCACGAAGCACGAGACGCGCGAGATCTCCGCCTTCCGCAGGCGCTTGACCATCGTGACGTTGAGCGCCTGGCCGGCCTCGGCGAGCACCTCGCCCGACGCCGGGTCGATCACGTCCTGGCCGAGCGTGCGCGGCTGCGGGCGCTCCTCGCGCTCGAACGCGTCCAGCTCGTCGCGGAGGTCGACCGTCTGGTAGGACGCGAAGACCTTGATCGAGTCGATCTTCTGGCGGCGGAGGCGGTTGTACACCTCCTCCGTCAGCTCGTCGCCTTCCTTCACCAGGAGGTTCGCCTCGGCACGCTCGCGCTCGGCGCGGGCCTTCTTGGTCTTCGCCTTCGGGGCGTCCTCGGCGGTCGCCTCACCGGGCAGTTCCACGGCCTCGGCGATGATCGCCCCGATGATCTCGCGGTCCCGGCCTTCCTTGCGCTTCGTGAGGTCGAGCTCGCGTACGCCGAAGAAGAGGCGGTAGATGTCCGCGTTGCTCCCGTAGCCGAAGGCGCGGAGCAGCGCCGTGGCCGGGAACTTCTTCTTCTTGTCGATGTGGACGTAGACCACGTCGTGGATGTCGACCGTGAACTCGACCCACGAGCCGCGGAACGGGATGATGCGCGACGAGATGAGCCGCTGGCCGTTGGGGTGCGTGCTCTCCTCGAACACCACACCCGGCGAGCGGTGCAGCTGCGAGACGATCACGCGCTCGGCGCCGTTGATCACGAAGGTCCCGAGGTTCGTGAGCAGGGGCAGCTCGCCGAGGTAGACCTCCTTCTCGATCTGGTTCTTGACGCGCTTCTTCTTCTCGTCGGCGGGGTTCTCCTCGAACACCGTCAGCACGAGGGTCGCCTTGAGCGGCGCCGAGTACGTCATGTCGCGCTCGATGCACTCCTCGACCGAGTACTTCGGCTCGCCGAGGGTGTAGCGCTTGAAGTCCAGCGAGAAGTTCTCGTGGACGTCGGTGATCGGGAAGAGGTCCTTGAAGACCCGCTCCAGGCCGACGTCTTCGCGGTCATTGGCCGCCGCGTCGAGCTGGAGGAGCGAGTCGAAGGCGCGAGTCTGGATGTCGAGCAGGTGCGGCATCTGCATGCCGTGCTCGAGCTTTCCGAAGGAGATCTGCGTGATCATAGCCACCCGGGGTTCACCCGTGAACAGGCGAAAACCGCCTCGCCCCCGGACGGAGGAGCCGTCCGGAGCGAGGCGAAAGGAGCTTCAGTTGTGGAGCTGGTGGTGCCGGTGCTGCGTGTGGAGCAAGTGAAACGCGTGCATCGCTGGAGACCGAGTAAGGGTGAAAGGTCGTGCGGGAGGCGCCGCTGGCTGGGCCGTCGGCGCCGTCCCGACCCCCTTCGCCCTTACTTGACCTCGACCACGGCGCCTTCGGCCTCGAGCTTCGCCTTGATCGTCGCGGCCTCGTCCTTCGAGACGCCCGTCTTCAGCGTCTGCGGCGCGCCGTCCACCATGTCCTTCGCTTCCTTGAGGCCCAGGCCGGTGAGCTCGCGCACCACCTTGATGACCTGGATCTTCTTGCCGCCGGCTTCCTTGAGGACGACGTCGAACTCCGTCTTCTCCTCGGCGACCGGGGCCGCGGCGCCACCACCCGGCGCGCCACCAGCGGCGACGGCGGCGATGGTCACGTTGAACTTCGTCTTGAACGCGTCGATGAGTTCCGTGAGCTCGACGACCGACATCGCGCCGATCGCCTCGAGGATCTCGTCCTTGCTCAGAGTAGCGTTAGCCATTGTTCCGTTCTCCAGAGTGTTCCCCCAGGGATCCTGGGGCGTGTGATCAGGCGGACGCCTGGGGGTTAGTTCGAACCTTCGAGCTGCGTCTTCTTCGCTTCGAGGGCGAGGGCGAACATCATCAGCACGCTGTTGAACGTGCCGACGAGGATCGACAGCGCCTCGTCCCGCGTCGGCAGCGACGCGAGCTTCTTGACCATCGCCTCGTCGATGACGGCGCCTTCGTACAGGCCGCCCTTCACCGCCGGACGGGCGTCGTTCTCCTTGGCGAAGTCCGTGAGGAGCTTCGCCGCGGTGATCGGGTCCTTCGCCACCACGACGCCGGTCGGCCCCTTCAGCTTCTGGGTCGTCAGGCCGGCCTCATGCACTGCCCGCAGCGCGAGGGTGTTCTTGATCACGACGTACTCGACGCCCGCCTTGCGGAACCGGCGGCGGAGGTCCGTCATGCGCTTGACGTTCAGGCCCGTGAAGTCGGTGTAGATGACCCCCTCGGCCGTCGTCAGCTTGTTCTTCAGCTCGGCGACGAGCTGTTCCTTGTCGGATCGCTTCATCGTCGGCTTACCGGTACGGGTTGGTATCGATGCGGACGCCGGGGCCCATGGTGCTGGACACCGCGACCGTCTTCACGTACACGCCCTTCGAGGCCGCCGGCTTGGACCGGATGATCTGGTCCATGAACGCGGTGAAGTTCGTCTCCAGCGCGTCCACGCCGAACGAGACCTTGCCGATCGGGGCCTGCACGTTGCCGGCCTTGTCGACGCGGAACTCGATCTTGCCGGCCTTCGTCTCCTTGACCGCACGCGCCACGTCGAACGTGACCGTACCGGCCTTCGGGTTCGGCATCAGGCCGCGGGGACCGAGCACACGACCGAGCTGGCCGACCTGTCCCATCTGGTCGGGCGTCGCGATCATGACGTCGAACTCCGTCCAGCCTTCCTTGATCTTGGCCACGAACTCGGTGCCGACGAAATCGGCGCCGGCGGCCTCCGCTTCCTTCGCCTTGTCGCCGACGGCGATGACGAGGACGCGGACCGGCTTGCCCGTGCCGGCCGGCAGCACCACGGTGCCGCGGACGACCTGGTCGGCATGCCGCGGATCGACGCCGAGGCGGACCGCGATCTCGACCGTCTCGTCGAACTTCGCGAACGCAGCGCCCTTCACGATCTCGAGCGCGGCCTTCGGGCCGTACGACGGGGCCGTGACCTTGCTCGCCGCGGCACGGTACTTCTTGCCATGCGTCTTCATCCCTTCACCTCCACGCCCATCGAGCGGGCCGCGCCGGCGATCATCGCCATGGCGGACTCGAGCGAGTCGCAGTTGAGGTCGGGCATCTTGAGTTCGGCGATCTTCCGGACCTGCGCCTTCGAGATCGAGCCGACCTTGTTGCGGTTCGGCTGACCCGAGCCCTTCTCGATCCCTGCCTCTTTCTTCACGAGGAACGCCGCGGGCGGCGTCTTCAGGATGAACGAGAACGACTTGTCGGCATAGATGGTGATCTCGACGGGGAGAATCGCATCCTGGCCCTGCGTCCGAGCGTTGAACTCTTTGCAGAAGCCCATGATGTTGATTCCCTGCGGACCCAATGCGGTGCCGACGGGCGGGGCCGGATTCGCCTTGCCTGCAGGGATCTGCAGCTTGACGAAACCGGTGACCTTCTTTGCCATCGTTGTCCTCTGGTGCGTTGAGCGGCCGCGGGCGCGGCCCTGACCGGGCGCGCTGACGCGTGTCGCTGACTCCCACGGTGTGTTTCACGACGTCGTGGTATCCGTCGGTGCGCTCCTCGGCGAACCATCCGCCCGCCCCGCGCAAAGGCCCTCCAACTGCAGGGGGAGGTGTGAGGTGGGAGGTGGGAGGAACTGCACTCTCACCGCCACGGCTCTCATTCCAACCCGACCCGCATCCAGCAGGAGCGGCGCTGTTCCCGCCGCTCCCCTCACACCTCACCCCTGCAACTCAATGCCCCTTGAGCTGCAGGTAGTCGAGCTCCACCGACGTCGGGCGCCCGAAGAGCGACACCGAGACGCGGACCTTGCCCTTGTCCACCATCACTTCCTCGACCGTGCCGTTGAAATCCGTGAACGGCCCGTCCGTGATCGCCACGGCCTGCCCGACGAGGAACGGGATCTCCTCCTTCGGCAGCGCCACTTCCTCTTCGACCGCGATCCCGAGCAGCCGCTTCACTTCCTCATCCCGCAGCGGCTGCGGATCGCGATCCTTGCCGACGAACTTGATGACGCCCTGGATGGCGTTGATGGTGTGGAGCGTCTCCTCTCCCACCACCATCTCCACGAGCACATAGCCCGGGTAGACCTTCCGTTCGACGGTCACCTTCTTGCCGTTCTTGATCTCGACCACCTGCTCGGTCGGGACCAATGCCTGCCGGATGGCACGCGACTCCGCCGGAGCCGGATCCGCGTCGATCTTCCGCTGGATCAGCATCCGCACCTTGTTCTCGTGCCCCGACGTCGTCTGGATGGCGTACCAGCGGTGCGTCACGTGGATCAGCCCCCGAACAACGAGGGGATGAGCCGCACGAGGACGCCCTGCAGCAGGAGGTCGAGGAGCCAGATCAGCCCGCCCACGAGCAGCGACAGGATGATCACGCCGATCGAGAGCTGCCGGATCTGGAGGCGGTCCGGCCAGGTGACCTTCTTCATCTCCGCGACGACGTCGTGATAGAACGTCACCACGCGAGACGGAAGGCTGGGCGCGGGCGCCACGACCTCGTTCGCCATCTTACTTCGTCTCCTTGTGGACCACGTGCTTGTTGCAGCGCGGGCAGTACTTCTTCCACTCGACGCGCTCCGGATGCAGGCGCTTGTTCTTGGTGGTGAAGTAGTTGCGGTTCTTGCAGTCGCTGCACGCGAGGATGATCTTGTCGCGCGGCATAACGCTCTCTCAGGCAACAGGTTCGCAGGTGCGTCCAATCGAGGACACACCGGGCCACCCCGCCCCCGGAACGGGGCGCAAGGCGGCGAGCCTTGAAAGGTAGAGGGCCCCTAGGGGTGATGCAAGTCCCGATGGTTGACGGGGTTCCGCACCCGCCGCAGCACCCAAAGCCTCTCCCAGGGCCGGTCTCTGCCCAGGGCGCCAGCCGCCCAGCCAGCGTCAGGGATCCCTGACCAAACGGTCCACGCGACCGCACCCGGCGGCCAGCAACGCCGAGGGCCTCCGGAACGCCAAAGGGGCGCCGCGGCAAACCGCCGCAACGCCCCTCGCGAGTCTCCGACACAAGCACGCAACCGGGATCGAACCGGTGACCTCATCCTTACCAAGGATGTGCTCTACCGACTGAGCTATGCGTGCAACCACCATCCACGATCTGCCATCCACGATCCAAACAGAGAGCGGGAGACGGGGCTCGAACCCGCGACATCAAGCTTGGAAGGCTTGCGCTCTACCAGCTGAGCTACTCCCGCACGACCCCGGCGACCGACCGCGCGTCGCCTCGATCCATCACCTACCGCTCACATCACCACTCTGCCTCATGGTGGGGGAAGGATTCGAACCTTCGAAGGCATAAGCCGGCAGATTTACAGTCTGCTCCCGTTGGCCACTTGGGTACCCCACCGCATCATCCCCAGTCGACCGCGGAAGCTGCCCTTCCCAGAGCCGACGGCGAGGATCGAACTCGCGACCGCCCGATTACAAATCGGGTGCTCTACCAGCTGAGCTACGTCGGCTAACCGATGCCCGGCGCGAGCTTTGAAGGATAGTCGGAGCCGGGCGAGGGGTCAATCAGTGCAGACGGCGGATGCGCAGCGACAGGCGCGCGCGACGGACGGGAGCGGCAGTCCGCCGCCTCAGCGCGCCTTCCACTTCGTACCCACGGCCGAATCCTCGATCACCACGCCCTTCTCCTCCAGCCCCTTCCGGATCGCGTCGGCCGCGGCGAAGTCGCGGCGGGCACGCGCCTGCTTCCGCTCCTCGAGCTGCTGCTCCACCCATTGCGCGAACGCGGCGTCCGCGTTCACGCGGTCGGGCACCAGCTCGAAGATCCCATCCACCATCGCGAACACCTCGCGCGCGCGGCTGAGCGCCCCGGCATCACTGCCCCCTGCGTCCAGCTCCTTGTTCGCCGCCCGGATGAAGTCGAACAGCGCCGCCACGGCCCCCGGCGCGTTCAGGTCGTCGAACAGCGCGTTGCGCACCTCGTTCTCGAGATGGTCCGCGGCGTCCTCCAACCCCCGCGTGCCACCCCGGGCGTCCTTCAGCCGCTCGGCGAAGTCCGCCACACGCCGCACCGCCTCCATCGACCCCTCGAGCGCCTCGCCCGCGAGGTTCAGCTGCTTGCGGTAGTGCGTCGAGTACACGAAGTGCCGCACGGCCGCCCCGCTCACGCCGTTCGCGCGCAGGTCGGCCACGTTCTGCACGTTGCCGACGCGCTTGGCCATCTTCGCGCCGTCGGTGAGCAGGAACTCCCCATGGCTCCAGCAGCGCGCGAACGGCTTGCCGGTGGCCGCCTCGCTCTGCGCGATCTCGTCCTCGTGGTGCGGGAACACCAGATCGATGCCACCCGCGTGCAGGTCCAGCGTCTCCCCGAGGATCGACATGGCCATCGCCGAGCACTCGAGGTGCCAGCCCGGACGTCCGCGTCCCCACGGCGAATCCCAGGCCGCTCCGCAGGCCTCATCCTCCGGCTTCGCCGCCTTCCAGAGCGCGAAGTCCTGGGCGTTCTCCTTGGAGTAGTCGTCCTGCGCCACCCGCGCCCCCGACTGGATCTCCCGGGTATCGAGCCGCGAGAGTCGACCATAGGCCGGGAACTTCCCGATCGCGAAGTACACCGAGCCGTCGTCCGCGAGGTACGCGACGCCGTTGGCGATGAGCCGTTCCACCAGCTGGATCATCTCCGCGATGTAGGCGGTGGCCCGCGGATAGTGCTCGGCGTCCTCGATGCGCAGGTACTTCCGGTCCTCGTGGAAGATCGTGACGACCGGGTCGGTCACCTCGCGGATGCTCTTCCCCTGCTCCGAGGCGCGCTTGATGATCTTGTCGTCGACGTCGGTGAGGTTCATCACCTGCTCGACCTTCCAGCCACGCAGCCGCAGGGCGCGGCGCAGCAGGTCCTCGAACAGGAACGTGCGGAAGTTGCCGAGGTGTGCGGGATTGTAGACCGTCGGGCCGCAGGTGTAGAGCCGCACCGTCTCGCCGTCGGCGGGCGCGAACGATTCGACGCTGCGGGACATCGTGTTGTACAGACGGAACTCGGGCATCCGTGAAAGCTACCGGACGGCCTGAATCGGGCAACGGTCGCGCGGCCCGCGCGGCGGTCATCGATGCGGGTAGGCGGGCAGCGGCCCCAGCCCCTCCTCGGCCACACGCGAGGCCCGCACGCGCACGCCGACGTCGCGGCAGAGCGCGAGGATCGCCTCGGGGGTGCTGCCGAGCAGCGGGACCCGGAGCCGGCGCCCGCGGCGCGCGAGACTGGGCAGGCGGCTCGCGAGGCGCGCCATGGCGTCCTCGGGACTCCGCACCGCCAGTTCGAGCACGCTGCGCGTCGCCCGGCGCACCGGCCCCAGGCGCCCGCGCTCGAGCGGCAGGGTCCGGTCCGCGAGCCCGTAGGCGGCGAGCGTGGACTCCTCCCGCGTCGCGAGCAGCAGCGCGATGCCGCGGTCGGCCACGCTGCGCAGCAGGCGTACACCCTGCCGCCGTTCCTCGGGCCCACAGAACGCGAAGGGTTCGTCGCAGCAGATGAGCCCGGGCGCCGCCAGCAGCGCTTGGGCCACCACGACGCGCAGGCGGTCGATGGCGTCGAGTTGGCCCAGCCGCGTGCGGGACCGGCCACGCAGCCCGACGCTCGCCATGAGCGGGACGAATCGTGTGGGTGCCGCGAGCGCATCGTCCTTGAGCGCGAGGACGTCGGCGTGGAACGCGAGGGCCTGACGGACGTTGAGGAAGTTGTACTCCCAGGGTCGCGCCCCGATGAGTTGCGGGCGCACCGCGCCGGGGTCGGGACTGCCGCGCCAGTGGATGCTGCCGGCAGTGGCGGCGGCCTGGCCGGCCGCGAGCAGGAGCAGGCTGCTCTTCCCGGCACCGGCCGCACCGGTGACGGCGATGACCTCGCCGGGCAGCACGGCGAACGAGAGGTCGTCGAGCGCGACGGCTTCGCGGGTGGAGCCGAGGATGCCGGCACGCCAGCGGCGCGAGACGTGCTCGAATGTCAGGACCGCGGCGGCGGGAGCGACAGGAGTGTGCATGCGCCGAACATGCAGCCGCGCCCTGCAGCCTCCGTATCACGCGCGCGCGCCGAGCGGCGAATCGTGTCGCGCCGGCTCAATGCGGCCACGCCGCGCCTGGGCTCAGCGCGGCGGTTCGGGTCGGCTGCGCTCCAGCGCCTCGATCTTCTTCCGCTGCCGGCGCGAGAGCACGGGCAGCACGACGGCCCCGGAGCGCTCGGCATCCTGGTACACGCGTGCGATGAGCACGCGGCGGAGGAGCACCATCACCACCGCGAGCGTCGGCACGGCGACCAGGAGACCGAAGGGACCGAGCAGCTTGCCGCAGATGAGCACCGACATGATGGTCAGCACCGGCGGCAGGTCCACCTTGCGGTGCATCAGCAGGGGGACCACCAACTGGTTCTCGGCGATGTGGATGATGCTGCCGAGCAGGATGACGAGCAGCGCCTTGGTGCCGCCGCCGTCCTCGGGCAGCACGAAGAGGGCGGGCAGCAGGGTCGAGACGAAGGTGCCGAAGAACGGCACCACCGCGACGAGGCCGGTGAAGATGCCGAAGGCGAGCCAGTACGGGACGTCGAGGATCCAGAGCCCGAGCGCCGTGAGGGCCGCGAGCGTGACCATCGCGAGCAGCTGGGCGATGGTCCAGGCGCGCAGGGTCTCGCTGAGGGCCTCGATGACCTCGCTGGCGGCATCGCGGTGCCGGGGCGGCGTCACCGAGATCGCGAGGTCGCGGTAGAGGTCGGGCCGCAGCGCGAAGTAGATCGCCATCACGAGGACGGCGACGAGGTTGATGGCGAGATGCAGGGTGTCGAAGAGCCGCGGCACGAGGGCGCCGAGGATCTTCTGGGCCTCCTCGAGCGCGACGGCGAAGATGCGATGCTCGCCGGGCACGAGCACGTCCTGCATGCCGGGGATGGTCGCGAGGACGCGCTCGAGTCCGCGTTCCCACTCCCCGACCACCACAGGGAGCACCTGCACGAGCTGCCGGGTCTGCTCCACCACCGGCGGGACGAGCAGCGAGCCGACGAAGCCCAGGGCGGCGAGGGTGCCGAAGAGGGCGAGGGCGAACGCCGCGCCCCGGGGCATGCGCGTGCGCGACACGAGCACATCGGTGACCGCCGACAGGTACACCGCGAGCAGGATGCCGAGGAACAGCAGCAACAGCAGATCGGCCACCGTCCCTGCCAGCCAGAGCAGGAGGACGGTGACCAGGATCGCGGTGAAGCCCGGCAGGATCCAGACGCGCCGGGTGTTGGGGTCATTCACGCGGCAGCACCTCCGCGCGGGTCAGGCTCGGGCACTCAGCGCTTTCCCTTGTCCTCGACTTCGGCATTGACGATCTCCTCGCCGGCGCCGAGGCGCTTGGCCTGCGTCGGCTGGCCGGAGCCGAGGAGTCCCATCTTCTGCTTGAGCGCGGCGAGCTGCTGGTCCGCGTTCGCGGAGCCGGCGGTCTTCTCGAGGCGCTTGAAATCGTGCGCGAGCCGGTCGCCCGAGAACTCCTCGTCGATCTCGGTGCTCGCTTTGATCATGCGCTCGTTGCTGGTGATCTTCTCCTCCATCCGCGCGAAGGCCTCGAAGGCCGACTTCTCGGACATGGAGGACATGGTCTCGGAGATCTTCTGCTGCGCCTGGGCCCGCCGCTGCCGCGCGAGCAGGAGGTTCTTCTTGCGCTTGGCTTCCTCGATCTTGTCGTTGAGGTCGCGCAGCGAGTTCTTGAGCTTCTCGGTCTCGAGCTGGTGCGCCTGCCAGGTGGTCTCGAGGGCGCGGCCGTGCTCCTCGTGCTCCGCCTGCCGCACGAGGGCCTGCTTGGCGAGGTCGTCGCGGCCTTCCTTCACCGCGAGCATCGCCTTGTTCTCCCAATCGGCGGCGGCCTTGTACTCCGCCTCGGCCTGGTCCTTCAGGCGCTTCTCGTCCGCGATCGCCGCGGCCACCTGCTGCTTGGCCTTGGCGAGCTGGTTGCGCATGTCGGTCACGATCTGGTCCAACATCTTCTCCGGATTCTCCGCCTTGGAGATCAGGTCGTTGATGTTGGACTTGAGCAGCGTGGCCAGCCGGTCGAAGATCCCCATCGTCAGCGCGCCTCTTTGAAGGTCGCCAGCTCGCGCAGGTGCGCCGCGAGGGCCAAGGTGATGCTCTCGTAACTCGCCTGGAACTCCTCGTAATCGAGGTGTGCCAGCTCGAGGGCTTCGGTCAGGACGATCTCGCCGTTCTGGATCCCGTAGGAGCCGTGCAGCAGATCGGTCGCATTCAGTTCGAGCAACCGCCGGCAGAGCGCGTCGGCCTTCGCGGGCAGGCTCATCACCTTCACCCGCAGCACGACGACCGGCGGCGAATGATGGACGACGACGGTCATGTCGAGGGCACCCCCGGGGTTGATCGCCCAGAGGCCCGGCTCGATCTCCTGATAGGACGCACCCTCGGCCGCGAGCTTCCCGAGGAACCCTTCGATCTTTTCCGGCGTGACCATACGGACCCGTTGGAGAGGGGACGCCCTCGCGTACGCGGAGGGTGTGTCGGAAAGTTTCACCCCCGGCGGGCTTAACGCCAGCCGGGGGTGAGGGTTACAGCCGCTTCCGCGCGGTCAGCGCGACCAGATGACGACCGCGCCGCAGCCGTTGAAGTCGTTGAACTGGGGCGGCGAGTTGGACGCGGTGTAGACCTCGACGCGCTTGGCGCGGGCCATCGCGCTGTTCTCCTCCTCCGCCGACAGGTCCCCGTTGTCGTACCCCTCGAGGAAGAACCGCGGACGACACCACTCCGAGCCCCGCCGCAGGTACAGCATGGGCCCCTGCCGAGTCTGGCGGATGTTGGTGCGCGGGATCATGGACCCCACGATCGTGGAGTTGACGACCGCGAACTTGGAGAGCGCGGAGTCCGAGACGAAGAACCCGATTCCGCGGGCACGCCGCGTCTCGAACTGCAATTGGGCGGCGGTCATCGCCTGCCCGGTCACGTTGACGGCCGCCAGCTCCTGGGGGATGCGTTGGAGTGCGACGTCCTCGAGCTCGGTATCGTCGCCCAGCGGCTCGACCGCGACCAGGGACGGGACGAACCCGAGGGCGCGGGCCACGAGCTGACCGGAGCGTCGCGGGACGTCCACGATCACGAACCGGCCCTCGTCGTCGGTGCGGGCGCGCCGCGTGGAATCGCCGGAGAGGGCGACCACCGCGCCCGCGAGGCCCTTCTCGTCCGGTCCCAGGAGCCGTCCGCGGACCCGGGTGAGCAGCGCGTGCGGCGCGACCGTGAGGTCGCGGCGGGCGACCGGCATACCATTGAGCCCGACGATCACGTCGCCGCTCGCGACGGAGTCGGTCGCGGCGACCAAGGCGACCTCGGCGTCGGTGGGCACACCGCAGAGCGTGTAGAAGCCGTTGGCGTTGGCGGAGTCGAGGGACGCCCGGACCACGCGCTCGAACTGCCCGGTCCCGATCCGCGTCTCGTACCAGCGAGCCCCCACCGGGATGCCGGCGGCCAGTTCACCCTCGGGCGTGCGCAGGTCGCCGATGAGGATGCCCTCGGTCTCCCCCAGTGCGGTCCCGCAGACCGCGCGCTGGTAGGCGAGACGCGATGGGGTGGCGAGCAGCACGGTGCTGATGCCGGCGCCGCCGACCGTCACGGCCACCTGCAGGGGCGGCAGGGCGAGCGAGTCGAGCCAGGGTGCGGCGAAGGCCACCGTGGCCGTTCCGGCCGCCACTCCCGCGAACTCGAACCTGCCGTTCTCGTCGGTGATGGCGCGGCGATTCGCACCCAGAAGCACCACCTCGGCATCGGCGATGGGCTTGTTGGTGCGGAGCGAGTCGTGCAGCACGCCGCGCAGGGTCGCTTGCGCGACCAGCGGCGCGGCGTGGAACATGAGCAGGCCGACCAGTGCGAGGACCGCGGTCCTCGCGAGTGGCGTGCGCTGGGATCTCTGCATCGAGGACCTGCTGGCTCGGGTGGGCGTGCGTGTCGGGCGCGTCGCGAGCGTAGCGACCGTCCGTTATCGCCGCGTCATCGCTGGCCCGCGGCCCGTTCCATTACCCCGCTCAACTCCGACGTATTTGTACCAGCCGCTCGCGCGAGAGTTTGCGACCGGTCGGTGTGGCGGCCAGTCCGCCGCCGGCGGTCTCGCGGTAGCGGACATCCATCTCGCGGCCGATCTCGCCCATGGTATCGATCACCTCGTCGGCGGGGATGGCGAAGGTGATGCCGGCCATGGCCATCTCCACCGCGGCCAAGGCGATGGCGGCCCCGGTGGCGTTGCGGAACACGCAGGGCAGTTCCACGAGTCCGCCCAGCGGATCGCAGACGAGCCCGAGGGTCCCTTGCTGCGCCAGTGCCACCGCATGGCCGACCATACTCGGCGTGCCGCCGAGCATCTGGGTGGCCGCTCCGGCGGCCATGCCGGCGGCCGCGCCGGTCTCAGCCTGGCACCCGCCCTCGGCACCGGACAGGGAGGCCCGTTGCGCGACCACGGCACCGATGAGTCCGGCGGTCGCGAGCGCATCGATGAGCACCTCGTCGCCCAGTCCCTTGTCGCGCGCGATGCCGAGGATGACGGCGGGCAGCACGCCTGCGCCGCCGGCGGTGGGGGCCGCGACGATGACCCCCATGGCCGCATTGACCTCCTGCACCGCGAGCGCACGCATGAGCACGTCGCGGAACAGCGTCCCGGCCAGCGGGCCGGCCGGGCCGGTGCGCAACTTGGCCGCGTCGCCGCCGACCAAGCCGCTGTTGGAGCGGAGGTCGCCCGTGAGTCCCTGCTCCACCGCGTGGCGCATGACGGCGAGTGCGCGCGCGAGCGCCTCGCGGATCTCCGCGACGGGGCGTCCTTGGTCGCGGGCCTCGAGCTCGAGCGCCGCGGTGGCGAGACTCACCCCACGTGCCTCGGCGTCGCGGATGGCGTCGTGCAGCGAGCCGTACATCAGCCGCCCACCTTGTCGATGCGATGCGTCCAGCGGACCCAGGGGAGCGCGCGCAAGGCGTCGCGGACCTCCTCGCCGGGCTGCTCGTCCACCTCGATCACCATGAAGGCATCGCCGCCGCGGTGTTTCCGGCTCAGGCGCAGGGTCGCGATGTTCACGCCCGCGTCGCTGAGGATGCCGGCGATGCGGGCGATGCTGCCCTTCACGTCCTCCGCCACCATGACGATGGTGTGGTGCGACCCATCGACTTCCACCGGATAGCCGTCGATCTGCGAGACCTTGATCCGGCCGGCCCCGAGCGATGCACCGAGCATGACGTGGTGCCGGTGCTGGCGCTTGACGGTGATCCGCACGGTGTTGGGATGTACCTCGGGTTCATCGCCGAGCGTGGTCTTCTCGAAGCGCCAGTCGAGTCCTTCCTTCTCGAGGATCTGCAGCGAGTCACGCAGGCGCTCGTCGTCGGGCCGGAAGCCGAAGAGCCCGCCGACGATCGCCTTGTCGGTGCCGTGTCCTTCGCCGGTGCGCGCGAAGGAGCCGTGGAGCTCGATCAGTGCCGACTCGGGTGTGCCGGCGACGAGGTCGCGGGCGATGAGACCCAGGCGGCAGGCGCCAGCGGTGTGGCTGGACGACGGGCCGACCATGACAGGGCCGATGATATCGAGTATGGAAACCATGGGAACAAGCTAAGAGCGAGGAGCGAGGGGGAAAGAGCGCGGGAGGGGGACGGCGACGGGACTGGGGGAGAGGCCCAGCGCGGCGAGGGTCGCGGCGAACGGGTTCGCTCGGCGGCGCCATCCCCTGCATCCGTCGTGCGACGCGGTCCGGATCCCTCTCCCGCTATGCTCTCCCCTTCCCCTCCCCCTCGCTCCGCGCTCCTCGCGGCATCCCCAGCGCGCCCGCGAGATACCGCCCCGTGTGCGACGCCTTCACCTTCGCCACCTGCTCCGGCGTGCCTTGGGCGACAATGGTCCCGCCACCGGACCCACCTTCGGGCCCCAGGTCCACGATCCAGTCCGCGGTCTTGATCACGTCGAGGTTGTGCTCGATGACGAGCACCGTATTGCCGCGATCGACCAGCTTGTGCAGCACCTCGAGGAGCACGCGTACGTCCTCGAAGTGCAGGCCGGTGGTCGGTTCGTCGAGGATGTAGAGCGTGCGGCCCGTGTCACGCTTGCTCAGCTCGGTGGCGAGCTTGACGCGCTGCGCCTCGCCACCCGAGAGCGTGGTCGCACTCTGTCCCAGATGGATGTAGCCCAGGCCCACGTCGTTGAGCGTGACGAGCTTGTGATGGATGCGCGGCTGGTTCTCGAACACCCCCAGCGCGTCCTCCACGGTGAGGTCGAGGACCTCGGTGATGCTCATCCCGCGGAACTTCACGTCGAGCGTCTCGCGGTTGTAGCGCTTGCCGCGGCACTGTTCGCAGGTGACGTAGACGTCCGGCAGGAAGTGCATCTCGATCTTCACCAGCCCGTCGCCCTGACAGGCCTCGCAGCGGCCGCCCTTCACATTGAAGGAGAACCGTCCGGGCCCGTAGCCGCGCAGCTTGGCTTCGGGCATCTCCGCGAACAGCTCGCGGATGGGCGTGAAGAGCCCCGTGTACGTCGCCGGGTTCGAGCGCGGCGTGCGGCCGATCGGCGTCTGGTCGATGTCGATGACCTTGTCGAGATGCTCGAGGCCGACGATGCGGTCGTGCTGGCCCGGGACGACGCGGGCGCGGAAGAAGTGCCGCGCGAGCGTCTTCTGGAGGATGTCCTCGACGAGTGTACTCTTGCCCGAGCCCGACACGCCGGTGACCGCGACGAACAGTCCGAGCGGGAACTCGGCGTCGACCCGCTTGAGATTGTGCTCGCGTGCGCCTTCCACGCGGATCACGCGTCCGGCGTCGCGGGGCCGGCGCGCACTGGGCGTGGGGATGCTGCGCTTGCCGGTGAGGTACTGTCCCGTCACGGAGCGCGGCACGCGCTTCACCTCGTCCACCGTCCCTTCGGCGATGACCTCACCACCGTGCTTGCCGGCGCCGGGGCCGAGATCGATGAGGTGGTCCGCTTCGAGGATGGTCTCCTCGTCGTGCTCCACGACCAGCACCGTGTTGCCCAGGTCGCGCAGGCGCTTGAGCGTGTCGAGCAGGCGCGCGTTGTCGCGCTGGTGCAGGCCGATGCTCGGTTCGTCGAGGATGTAGAGCACCCCGACCAGCCGGGAGCCGATCTGCGTCGCCAGACGGATGCGCTGGGCCTCGCCGCCGGACAGCGATTCGGCGGAGCGGTCGAGCGTGAGGTAGTCGAGGCCCACGTCCACCAGGAAACGGAGGCGCTCGCGCACTTCCTTGAGGATGGGGCCCGCGATGCCGGGGTCGAGGCCCGGCCTACCCTTCTCGCGCAGCGGGATGCTCTCGGCGAACGCCAGCGCCTCGGCCGCCGACCCCTCGGTGAACTCACCGATGTTGCGGCCGTGGAGCGTGACGGCGAGCGACTCCTTCTTGAGGCGCCGGCCGTTGCAGTCTGGGCACTCGGCGATGACCATGAAGGCGTCGAGCTCCCCGCGAACGGCGTCCGAGGTGGTCTCGTTGTACCGACGCTGCACGTTGGAGAGGATGCCCTCCCAGCGCGCCTCGTCATCGCCCTTCTTCTTGCTCGCGCTGCCGAAGAGCAGCTCGAACTTCACGCGGTCGGGCAGCCGGCCCCAGGGGGCGTTGAGTTCGAACTTGAGCTGCTTCGCGAGCCCCGGCAGGATCACGCGGCGCAGGTAGCCGTCGGGCTCCCCCCACGGCAGGATCACACCCTCGAGGATCGAGATGCCGGGGTCGCCGAGGATGAGCTCGGGGCTCGCCGTGCGCTTGGTGCCGAGTCCGCTGCAGGTGGGGCAGGCGCCGAACGGCGAGTTGAACGAGAAATGGCGGGGCTCGAGCTCGGGCATGGAGATGCCGCAGTCCGGGCAGCCGTACTTCTCGCTGAAGAGCTGCGTGCTGCGCTTGCCGTCGTGCCGCACGACCTCGCAGAGCCCCTCGGCGAGGCGCAGTGCGGTCTCGATGGAGTCGGTGAGGCGTCCGCGATCCTCGGCACGCACCGTAAGGCGGTCCACCACCACCGAGACATCGTGATTGAGCTTGCGATTGAGCTTGGGCGGGTCGGCGAGCTCGATCAGCTCGCCGTCGACGAGCGCGCGCACGAAGCCCTGCTTGCGGGCGTCCTCGAAGAGATCGCGGAACTCGCCCTTGCGCCCGCGTACGAGGGGCGCGAGCACCTCGAGCTTGGTGCCGGCCGGCCAGGTGAGCACGATGTCGGCGATCTGCGCCGGCGACTGCTTCGCGACCGCGCGACCGCAGTTGGGGCAATGCGGCGTGCCGGCGCGTGCGTAGAGCAGGCGCAGGTAGTCGTAGATCTCGGTGACCGTGCCGACCGTGGAGCGTGGGTTCGCACCCGCCGTCTTCTGCTCGATCGAGATCGCCGGCGAGAGCCCCTCGATGGCATCGACGTCGGGTTTCTCCATGAGCCCGAGGAACTGCCGGGCGTAGGCGGAGAGCGACTCGACGTAGCGGCGCTGGCCCTCGGCGAAGATCGTGTCGAACGCGAGCGAGGACTTCCCGCTGCCGGACAGCCCCGTGATGACGGTGAGCTTGTCGCGCGGGATCGTGACGCTGATGTCCTTGAGGTTGTGTTCGCGTGCGCCGCGGACGAGCAGGGAGTCACCAGGCATAGTCAGGTAAGATCGGGGACGTGGCGTCGCAATGGAAGCGGAGCCTTTCGCCGGAGTCATGCCGACCCGCTAGATTCGAGGGGTGACCGATCCGTTCGGACCCCGCGAACCCGTCTCTGCGCCCGATCCCGAGCAGTTGCCGCTCGGCATGTTCGAGGGCGTGCCGCTCGTCCCGATCGAGACCTACGGTCCCGACGACGAGGTGATCATCATCCCCGTGCGCGAGCCGCCGGTCTGCGGGGAGTGGTCCTACGACGACAGCGAGCTGGAGGAGCCGAAGTTCGTGGCGCGGCGCATCGACGGTGTGGCGGCGCCGACCATGAAGGCGACACCCATCGCGCCGATCCGCGCCGTACTGGACACGCGCGCACCCCGTGGCGTGCAGATGCACCCCCCCGCGTCGGCCGTCCCCGCCCCGATGGCGGCGACCAGCGACACCGCCGTGCGCGCCTCGCGCCCGACGATCGACGCACTGCGGGTGGCGTTCGAGCAGTCGCCGGGGGACACGGCGCGCGTGCTGGCCTACGTCGCGGCGCTCGAGAAGAAGAATGACGCGGCGACCGCCCTGGCCGTGCTCGACACGGCCGAGGCCGCCGGCGCGGACGGGCTCGCGATCACCTGTGCGCGGGTGAGTGCGCTGGGCGCCAAGCTCCGCTACGACGACGCGGAGAAGGCGCTCAAGAAGGCGGCGAAGCTGGCGCCGGACTCCGCCGAGGTGTTGGTGCAGACCGGCATCCTCGCCTGCCGGCGCGGACGCTGGCGCGATGCGGTCGAGCCCCTGCAGAAGGGGGTGGGACTCGCCCCGGAGCACGCGGTGGCGCACTACTACATCGGCGAGGCGCTCAACCACATCGACGACAAGCAGGGCGCGCTGGCGGCGTACCAGCGTGCGGCCGAGCTCGAACCCGACCATTGGCGTGCCCTCAAGGGCGTCGGGATCGTCCTCGATCGGCTCGGGCGTTCGTCCGAAGCGGCGGTCTTCTACCGTCGCGCCCGAGAAGCCCAGCGCTGATGCCGACCCTCGTCCATCCCGCCCCCCACCGCGGTCGCAACCGCACCGCCGCCGCCCTGCTCATCCTCGCCGCCTGGACCGTGGGCGTGGGACTGCTCGTGCGCCGCGAGTTCTTCCGCGAACGGGCCGCCGTGCTGGCCGAGGCGGCACTGCGCCTGGGGCCGAGCACGAGCTTCTATGCCGTGGAGCAGGGCGACCGGCAGATCGGCTTCGCCTCCACCACCATCGACACCTCCCGGACCGCGTTCGAGGTGGTGGACTACTTCATCGCCGACCTGCCGGTGGCCGGGCAGGCCGTGCGCGCCTCGGCGCGCTCCGTGATCTCGCTGTCGCGCGCGCTCACCGTGCGGACGTTCGACGTGCAGATCGAATCGGCGGTCGCACCGATGAGCGTGACCGGCTACGCCGAGGGTGACTCGGCGTTGGTGTATGTGATGAACGTGCCGGGCCAGCCGACGGACACGCAGCGGCTCGCGGTGAACGGCCCTGTGCTGCTGCCGACGATGATCCCCGCGGCGGCGATGCTGGTGGCCGAGCCGAAGGTGGGCCGCACGGTGACCATCGCGAGCTTCGACCCCGCGACGATGTCCGCGCGGGACCTGACGCTGCGGTTCGCGGCGGAGTCGCTGTTCACGCTGGTGGACAGCGCGCGCTTCGACTCGACGGCGATGGCATTCGTGCCCGCGCTGCGCGACACGGTGCGCGCCTGGAACCTGGTGCCGACCGAGGGCCAGGGCTTCAGCGGCTGGGTGGACGCACAGGGACGCGTGGTGGCGTCCACGCAGCCCGGCGGCATCCGCATCACGCGGATGGCCTACGAGATCGCGTTCGAGAACTGGCGCCGCGCCCGCGGTGCCACGCCGCAGGCGACGGGTCTCGCGGCCGGCGGGACGCGCGCGGCGGCCGGCGGCGCCGCGGACGGACAGGCAGTGGGCGACCTGCTCGAGGGCACGGCGATCGCCGCCGGCGCGATCCCGCGCAGCGCCAGCGCCCAGAGCCTGCGGGTGCGGCTCTCGGGCAGCGCCCTCGACGGGTTCGACCTCCAAGGCGGGCGGCAGCAGCTGCGCGGCAACGAACTGCTGGTGACGCGCGAGAGTGCCGACGTGCTCGAGGCGGACTGGTCGCTGGCGACGCGGAGTGCGGGCTTCCGCACGCGGTTCGAGCCCGAGCTGCGCGAGGAACCGCTGCTGCAGGTGCGCGACCCGGCCATCATCGGCCTGGCGCTGCGCATCACGGGCAACGCCCGCGACCCGCGCGTGGTGGCCGAGCGGATCAACCGCTGGGTGCACGACTCGCTCGAGAAGGTGATCACCCTCTCCGTGCCCAATGCGACGCAGGTGTTGCGCACGCGGCGCGGCGACTGCAACGAACACACGCAACTCTTCACCGCGCTGGCGCGGGCGGTGGGCATCCCCACACGCATCGCGACGGGCGTGGCGTACGTGAACGGCAAGTTCTACTACCACGCGTGGCCGGAAGTGCGGCTGCGCGACTGGGTCGCGGTCGATCCCACCTTCGGGCAGTTCCCCGCCGACGCGGCGCACCTGCGCTTCGTGCGCGGCGGGCTGACCCGGCAGGGGGAGCTGCTCCGACTCGTCGGCACACTCCGCATCGAGGTGTTGGACGTCCGATGATCGAACTCCTGAAGCTCAGCAAGCAGTACGGGGACTTCACGGCGGTCGACGCGATCGACCTCGTGGTCCCGCGCGGCGAACTCTTCGGCTTCCTGGGACCCAATGGGGCCGGCAAGACGACCACGCTGCGCATGATCGCCGGGATCCTCAAGCCGACCGGCGGGACGATCCGGGTGGCGGGGGTGGACATGGCGGCCGACCCGATCACGGCGAAGTCGAAGCTCGGGTTCATCCCCGACCGGCCGTTCATCTACGAGAAACTGACCGGTGCCGAGTTCCTGCGCTTCGTCGCGGGGCTCTACGACCAGCAGGGCGAGGAGATCGAGCACCGCGCACGCGAGCTGCTGGCGCTGTTCGACCTGGAGGAATGGCGCGACGAACTCGTGGAGAGCTACTCGCACGGGATGCGCCAGAAGTTGATCATCTCGAGCGCCTTCGTGCACCGCCCCGAGGTGATCGTGGTGGACGAGCCGATGGTGGGCCTGGACCCCAAGGCGGCGCGGATCCTGAAGGACCTGTTCCGCGAGTACACGCACCGCGGGCATACCATCATCTTCTCGACCCACACGCTGGAGGTGGCCGAGTCGTTGTGCGACCGGCTGGCGATCATCGTGAACGGGAAGATCCGCGCCTACGGCACCATGGAGGACCTGCGCCGCGACCTGCAGGGCGGCGAACGCGGGCTCGAGGAGATCTTCCTCCGACTCACCGGCGAGAACGCCGCGCGCAACCTGGTCGATGTCCTCGACGCCTGACCTGTCGGCGGCGCTGCCGCCACGCGCGAGCGGGAGCCAGCGCACGGTGGGCGTGCTGCCCGACCCGCCGCTGCTGCACCTGCTCTCGCCCAAGTGGCTGACCGCCCGCGCGCGGACCATGCAGGGCGAGAAGGGCCGCGGCGTGCGCTTCGCGATCCTCGGGTTCACGGGCGTCCTGTTCTGGGCGTTCATCTTCGGCGTGCTGTGGCGGCTGCTGAACTACTTCCGCAGTGTGGACGAGATCGGCGCACTGCTCGCGGGCAAGCTGCTCGGCCTCGTGCTGCTCGGCTTCAGCTCCATCCTGCTGCTCTCCAACGTGATCACGGCGCTTTCGAGCTTCTTCCTCGCGAAGGACCTCGACATGCTCGTCGCGGGACCCGTCGACTGGCTGCGGCTCTACGGCGCCAAGCTGCTCGAGACCATCATCGCGTCGAGCTGGATGGTGTTCCTCGTCTCGATCCCGATGTTCTCCGCCTACGGCTTCGTGTACGACGGCGGGCCGCTGTTCCCGCTGTTCGTGGTACTCGTGATGCTGCCGCTGTTCGTGATCCCGGCGGTCGTCGGTTCGGCGCTGACGCTCACGCTCGTGAACGTGTTCCCCGCGCGGCGCACCCGCGACATCCTGTCGGTGATCGCGGTGCTGGCGGCCGGCGGCATCGTGCTGCTGTTCCGGCTCATCCGTCCCGAGCAGCTGGCGCGGCCCGAGGGATTCCGGAACCTCGTGGACTTCATCGCGGTGCTCCGCACGCCCACCTCGCCCCTGATGCCGAGCGAGTGGGTGCAGAAGGCGACGATGGGCTTCCTGAACGGGCAGACCGACTGGCTGGCGGTGTATCTGCTCTGGACGACCGCCGCCGCGGCGGTGGTGCTGGGGGCGCTGCTGCACCGCTGGCTCTACCTCACCGGCTACAGCAAGGCGCAGGAGAGTGCGCAGCGCTTCGTGCGCGGGGGCGGGTGGCTGGCGCGCGTGGGTCGCTGGCTGCTCTCCCCGTTCGGCGTGCTGCGGCGGGAGCTGGTGCTGAAGGAGCTCCGCCTGTTCTTCCGCGACACGACGCAGTGGTCGCAGCTGATCCTGCTGGCGGTGCTGGTGGTCGTGTACGTCTTCAACATCAAGTACCTCCCGCTGCGTGGCGAGGGCATCACGTTCTTCCTGGTGAACGTGGTGCCGTTCCTCAACCTCGTGCTGGCGGGGTTCGTGCTCGCCTCCATCGCGGCGCGCTTCATCTTCCCCGGTGTCTCGCTCGAGGGCCGCACG
>Ga0268299_1001728_pt1 | contig 33623 bp, 34 predicted proteins | sample NOBtaG_FD_193484 | JGI IMG/M metagenome (GOLD analysis project Ga0268299, IMG submission 193484) | Activated sludge microbial communities from bioreactor in Nijmegen, Gelderland, Netherland - NOB reactor | ecosystem: Engineered > Bioreactor > Aerobic > Activated sludge | place: Netherlands... | reverse complement strand
CAAGATCGTCGCCACCCTCGGCCCCGCGTCGTCGACGCCGGAGGTGCTGGAACGCATGATCCGCGCCGGCGTCGATGTGGTGCGGCTCAACTTCTCGCACGGCAAGGCGCAGGACCACATCGACCGCGCGGCGCAGGTGCGCGAGGTCGCGGCGCGGGTCGGCAAGGCGGTCGCGATCATGGCCGACCTGCAAGGCCCGAAGATCCGCGTCGGCAAGTTCGCCGACGGCAAGGTGATGCTCGAGACGGGGGCGGCCTTCGTGCTGGACGCGGCGCGCACCGAGCCCGGCGACGTGCGCGCGGTCGGCCTGGACTACAAGTCGCTGCCGCGCGACGTGAAGCCCGGCGACACCCTGCTGCTCAACGACGGCCTGATCGTGCTGACGGTCGACAAGGTGGCCGGCGAGGCCGTGCACACCACCGTCAAGGTCGGCGGCGAGCTGTCCAACAACAAGGGCATCAACAAGCAGGGCGGCGGACTCACCGCGCCGGCGCTGACCGCCAAGGACATGGAGGACATCAAGACCGCGATGGCCTTCCAGTGCGAGTACCTGGCGGTCAGCTTCCCGAAGAACGCGACCGACATGGAGATGGCGCGCCAGCTGGCCAACGTGGCCGGCGAGCCCTTCCGTCACAAGCCGGCGCTCATCGCGAAGATCGAGCGCAGCGAGGCCATTCCCGTGCTCGACCAGATCCTCAAGGCCAGCGACGGCATCATGGTCGCGCGCGGTGACCTCGCGGTCGAGGTCGGCAATGCCGCGGTGCCGGCGCTGCAGAAGAAGATGATCAAGCTCGCGCGCGAGCTCGACAAGGTGGTCATCACCGCGACCCAGATGATGGAGTCGATGATCGTCAACCCGGTGCCGACGCGGGCCGAGGTCAGCGACGTCGCCAATGCCGTGCTCGACGGCACCGACGCCGTGATGCTGAGCGCCGAGACGGCCGCCGGCAAGTACCCGGTCGAGACCATCGAGCAGATGGCCGCGATCGCCGAGGCCGCCGAGGCCGCCGAGGACGTGTCGCTCGACGCCGACTTCACGAATCGCCGCTTCGGCCGCATCGACCAGAGCATCGCGATGGGCGCGCTGTTCACGGCCCACCACCTGGGCTGCAAGGCCATCGTCGCGTTGACCGAGTCGGGTTCGACGGCGCTGTGGATGAGCCGCCACAAGATCCACGTGCCGATCTACGGCCTGACCTCGCAGCCGGCCAGCCAGCGGCGCATGACGCTGTACCGCAACGTGCGGCCGCTGCTGATGCCGTCGTACACCGACCGCGACGAGGCGCTGGCCAAGGCCGAGGCGCTGCTGATCGAGCAGGGCGTGCTCAAGCCCGGCGACACCTATGCGATCACCGTCGGCGAGCCGATGGGACACCCGGGCGGCACCAATATGCTGAAAGTGTGTCGCGTTGGCTGAAGGCCAACGCGACCACTTCGGCGCAGCCAAGGTGTGCCGGGTCGGCTGAGACCGCGCCCCAGCGAGCGCGGGGGGGCGGGGCCCGTCACCGGGCGCCTAAAATCAAGGACTTCGCGGCAGCGCCTCGTGCGCTCCTGCCCGCCCCGGTTCCTGACCTTCGGAGACTCCCATGCCCCTCGTTTCCATGCGCCAGCTGCTCGACCACGCCGCCGAGCAGGGCTACGGCATCCCCGCCTTCAACGTCAACAACCTCGAGCAGGTGCAGGCCGTGATGACGGCTGCCCACGAAGTCGGTGCCCCGGTGATCCTGCAGGCCAGCGCCGGCGCCCGCAAGTACGCCGGCGAGCCCTTCATCAAGCACCTCATCCAGGCGGCGGTCGAGACCTGGCCGCACATCCCGCTGGTGATGCACCAGGACCACGGCCAGAGCCCCGACGTGTGCAGGGGCGCGATCGACCTCGGCTTCAGCTCGGTCATGATGGACGGCTCGCTGCAGGCCGACGGCAAGACCATCGCCAGCTACGACTACAACGTCGACGTGACCCGCAAGGTCGTCGACATGGCGCACAAGCTCGGCGTCACCGTCGAGGGCGAGCTCGGCTGCCTGGGTTCGCTCGAGACGATGAAGGGCGACAAGGAAGACGGCCACGGCACCGAAGCCACGATGACGATGGACCAGCTGCTCACCGACCCCGAGGAGGCGGCCGACTTCGTCAAGAAGACCCAGCTCGATGCGCTGGCCATCGCGATCGGCACCAGCCACGGCGCCTACAAGTTCACCCGCAAGCCGACCGGCGACATCCTCGCGATCGGCCGCATCAAGGAGATCCACAAGCGCATCCCCAACACCCACCTGGTGATGCACGGCAGCTCCAGCGTGCCGCAGGACCTGCTGGCCGAGATCCGCAAGTACGGCGGCGACATGAAGGAAACCTACGGTGTGCCGGTGTCCGAGATCCAGGAAGCCATCAAGCACGGCGTGCGCAAGATCAACATCGACACCGATATCCGTCTCGCGATGACGGCCGCGGTGCGCCGCTACCTGCACGAGAACCCGAGCAAGTTCGACCCGCGCGACTTCCTCAAGCCTGCGACGGCGGCGGCCAAGGCGATCTGCAAGCAGCGCTACCTGGAGTTCGGCTGCGAGGGCCAGGCGCCCAAGATCAAGCCGGCCTCGCTGGACATCGTCGCGACCCGCTACGCGCGCGGCGAGCTGGCGCAGCTGGTGAACTGAGCGGGCCCCGGCCCGGTCCTCGCAGCGGGCGCTTCGGCGCCCGCTGCGCTTCGTGGCACGCTTCCTGCGCCGCGGATCCTTCGAGGCGCCCCCTAGAATCGAAGCCGTTCCCTGCCGCACCTGTCCGTCATGTCCCAGCCCGCCACGACCTCCCCGCCGCTGCTGGAGAGCCGCCTGCAGAGCCTGCCGCTGCTGGCACGCGGCAAGGTGCGCGACAACTACGCCGTCGGCGACGACCGGCTGCTGATGGTGGCGAGCGACCGGCTCAGCGCCTTCGACGTGGTGATGGGCGAACCCATCCCCGGCAAGGGCGAGCTGCTGACGCGCATGGCGCTGTTCTGGTTCGACAAGCTCGGCCACATCGTGCCCAACCACCTGACCGGCGAGGCGCCGGAAAGCGTGGTCAGCGCGGCCGAACGCCCGCAGGTCGCCGGCCGCTCGATGCTGGTACGGCGCTTGAAGCCGCTGCCGGTCGAGGCGGTGGTGCGCGGCTACCTGGCCGGTTCGGGCTGGAAGGAATACCAGCACGACGGCAAGGTCTGCGGCGTCGAGCTGCCGCCCGGCCTGCGGAACGCCAGCAAGCTGCCCGCGCCGATCTTCACCCCGGCCACCAAGGCCGAGATGGGGGCGCACGACGAGAACATCTCCTTCGGGCAGATGGCCGCGATCATCGGGCCGGCGCTGGCCGACCAGGTGCGGCGCATCGCGATCTCGCTCTACGAGACGGCCGCCGCGTTCGCGCTCGGCAAGGGCATCATCATCGCCGACACGAAGTTCGAGTTCGGCCTCGACGAGCACGGCACGCTGACCCTGATGGACGAGGTGCTGACGCCGGACTCGTCGCGCTTCTGGCCGGTCGAGGACTATGTCGAGGGCAGCAACCCGCCGAGCTACGACAAGCAGTTCGTGCGCGACTGGCTCGAGCAGGTGCGCATCGACGGCCAGCCCTGGAACAAGCAGGCGCCGGCGCCGGCGCTGCCGGCCGACGTGGTGGCCCACACGGCGGCCAGGTACCGCGAAGCGCTGGCTCGCTTGACAGCCTGATGTCACGGCAGGCCGGCTGATGACCATCAACTCCCGCCTGCTGGCCCGCCTGGACGCCGCGATCGCGCAGGCCGCCGACCCGGTCGAGGCCGACGTGCTGCGGGCCGAGCGCGTCGGCCTGCTGGCGCGCGAGGGCCGGCTCGACGAGGCGCGCGCCGGGCTGGGCCCGCTGCACCGCCGTCACCACCTGCGGCCCGACGCCGCCACGGCCGCGGCGATCGGCCTGGCCGACGCGATGGTCGACTACTTCAGCGACCTCGGGGGCCAGGCGCGGGTCAAGCTGCAGCAGGCGCGCTCGCTCAGCATCTCGGCCGGCCGTCCGGCCCTGCAGGCGCTGTGCGCGGCCTGGCTGGCTCACCTGGACTACGTGCACAACGATTTCGCCGGTGTCGTGCGCCATGCGTCGCTGGCCATGCGTCTGGCGGCGCCGGACCACCACTCGGCGCGCTCGCGCGCCAACCTCGTCGTCGCGATGAGCTACCACTACGCGGGCCGGCTGGACCTTGCCCAGCCCTGGTACGCCCGGGCCCGCCAGCACGCCAGCGCCGAAGGCGATGCCGCGACGATCAGCGCGCTGATGCACAACATGGCCGCGCTGCGCGGCGACCAGGCGCGGCTGGCGACGGTGCTGGACGACGACGCGGCGCGGGCCGAGGAAGCGCTGCACGCTCTGGCGGCGACCGAGTCCTCCGAGCACTTCGACGACCGGATCGGCGGCGCCGCGCTGCCGGTGCTGCAGCCCATCCTGCGCGCGCAGCTGCTGGTGACGCAGCGTCGCCATGCCGAGGCGCTGGTGCTCTTCGAGGCGCACTTCGCGGACGCGCTGGCGCAAGGTCTGGGGCGGCTCGAGTGCGCGCTGCGCGCCGACGTCGCCTGGTGCCGCAGCCAGCTCGGCCAGCCGCAGCTGGCGCGCGAACAGGCGCTCGCGGCGGTTGCCGCCTTGCGGCCGGAATGCCACGTCGACGATCTGGCCGTCACGCACGGCCGGCTGGCGCAGGTCTACCGTGCGCTGGGCGAGGCCGCGCAGGCCCGCCACCACAGCCAGCAGGCGCGCGAGCACGCCGATCGGCATCGCGAGCAGCAGGCCCAGACCGTGGCCGAGCTCGACAAGACCTTCGGCGTCGGCTGGTCCGAGGAGTGAGCGCGGCCCGCCGCGGGCTGCGGCGCGTGGCTCAGGAGTGCAGCACCATGCTCAGGCGGCGGCGGTAGCCGTCGACCACCGGATCGCTGGCGACCGCGAGCGCCTTGCCGCCGGCGATCTCGAGTGTGCCCTTGGCCTCGGCCGGGGCGGCCGTCTTGGGCGCCGGCTTGCTCATCAGCTCGAGGATCGCGACGTAGAGCTTGCGTGCGCGTTCCTCGGCCCAGGCCTTGTCGCGCATCAGGATCTCGAGCAACTCGTCCATCGCCTCGGTCGGCCGTCCGCCGGCCAGGTGTCGCTGGGCGAGCTCGAAGCGCGCCGCGAAGTCGCGCTTGTCGGCGGCGATCGCCGCCGACAGGGCCTCGGGGCTGCGGGCCGCGGCCGCGGCCTCCCAGGCCTGCAGGCACAGTCCGAGCGCGCTGGCGCGCGCATTGACCAGGGCCTTGGGGGCCAGCGGCTCGTAGGCGCGGCGGGCGTCGGCCACTCGGCCGGCGTCGAGCAGGCGCTTCACGTAGTCGGCGCGGATCGAGTCGTCGCCGGGCGACATGGCCAGCGCTTCCGAGAGCTTGTCGAGCGCCGCCCCGGTGTCGCCTTCGGCGGCCAGCTGCTCGGCCTCCTGGGCCTCCTCCTCGGCCGCCAGCTCGTCGGGGCTGGGGACGTGCTTGTCGAGGAAGGCGCGGATCTGGGCCTCGGGCAGGGCGCCGACGAAGCCATCGACCGGCTGGCCGCCGACGAACATCACGCAGAAGGGGATGGAGCGCACGCCGAAGGCCTGGCTCAGCTGGCCGGCGATCTCGGGCTGCTCGTCGCTGTTGAGCTTGGCCAGCGCGAAGCGGCCGGCATACGCGGTCTCCAGCTTCTCGAGCAGCGGGCCGAGCTGCTTGCAGGGGCCGCACCACGGGGCCCAGATGTCGAGCAGCACCGGGGTGTGCATCGACGCCTGGATCAGCTCGGTCTCGAGGTTCTGGAGGGTGATGTCGATCATGTCGGGACAGGTGCGGGCGAGAGTCGGCAAACCAAGCGCCGCCTACAATTCGGGGTTTCTCGGAACCGGAGCGGCCGTGGGCGCAGCGATTCCCCTGATCGGCGTGGTGATGGGCTCCAGCAGCGACTGGGAGGTCATGCGCCACGCAGGCGACATTCTCACCGAGTTCGGCGTGCCCTTCGAGGCGCAGGTCGTCTCGGCGCACCGCATGCCCGACGACATGTTCCGCTATGCCGAGGCGGCCCGCGGTCGCGGCCTGCGGGCGATCATCGCCGGCGCCGGCGGTGCGGCCCACCTGCCGGGCATGCTGGCGGCCAAGACCACGCTGCCGGTGCTGGGCGTGCCGGTCCCCGGCAAGCACCTGCAGGGGGTCGATTCGCTGCACTCCATCGTGCAGATGCCCAAGGGCGTGCCGGTGGCCACCTTCGCGATCGGCGCGGCCGGCGCGGCGAATGCCGCGCTGTTCGCTGTCGCGGTGCTGGCCCACGACGACGCGGCGCTGAGCGAGCGGCTCGACGCCTGGCGCACACGCCAGACCGAAGCGGCCCGCGCCTCGAAGCTGGAATCCTGATGTCGCAGTTCCGTACCCTCCTGCCGGCTGCCGTGGCCGCCGGCGCGCAGGACAGCACGCTCGGCGTGATGGGCGGCGGTCAGCTGGGCCGCATGTTCGTGCACGCGGCGCAGCGCCTGGGCTACTTCACCGCGGTGCTGGACCCCGATGTCGCCAGCCCGGCCGGGCTGGTCTCGCACGTGCACGTGCAGACCGACTACCTGGACGAACAGGGCCTCGCGCAGATGCTGCGCCGCTGCGCCGCGATCACGACCGAGTTCGAGAACGTGCCGGCCGGTGCGCTCTACACCCTCGGCGCCCACCTGCCGACCGCGCCCTCTGCCGAGTCGGTGGCGATCTGCCAGGACCGCCAGCTCGAGAAGCAGCACTTCGTACGCTGCGGCGTGCCGTGCGCGCCGCATGCGGTGATCGAGACGGCCGGGCAGCTGGCCGCCGTCGACGCCGACCTGCTGCCCGGCATCCTGAAGACCGCACGGCTGGGCTACGACGGCAAGGGCCAGCTGCGTGTCGCCACGCGCGACGAACTCGCGGCCGCCTGGTCCGAACTGCGGCAGGCGCCCTGCGTGCTGGAGAAGCTGCTGCCGCTGGACTTCGAGATCAGCGTCATCCTCGCGCGCGACGCCGACGGCCACAGCGTCGCGCTGCCGGTGCAGCAGAACCTGCACCGCGACGGCATCCTCGCGGTGACGCAGGTGCCCGGTCCGCGCGTGACCCCCGCACTGGCCGCGCAGGCGACGACAGCCGCGCAGCGCATCGCCGACGGCCTGCGCTACGTCGGCGTGCTGTGCGTCGAGTTCTTCGTGCTGCAGGACGGCAGTCTCGTGGCCAACGAGATGGCCCCGCGCCCGCACAACTCCGGCCACTACAGCATCGACGCCTGCGACGTCTCGCAGTTCGAGCTGCAGGTGCGCTGCATGACGGGCCTGCCGCTGCCGTCGCCGCGCCTGCACTCGCCGGCGGTGATGCTCAACCTGCTGGGCGACCTGTGGTTCGACGCCGCCGGGCAGGAGCGCACACCCGACTGGGCCGCGGTGCTGGCGCTGCCTGGCGCGCACCTGCATCTCTACGGCAAGAGCAGTGCGCGTCGCGGCCGCAAGATGGGTCATCTGACGCTGACCGCCGCCACGCCCGAGGCCGCCCGCGCGCTGGCCTTGCAGGCCGCCGAGCGGCTGGGCCTGCCGGCCTTCTAGGGGCCGCATGACGGTGCTGGATGGGCGCGTGCCCGGCGCCATCGTGCAGGCCGCGGAGCGCCTGGCCGAGGGTGGGTTGGTCGCGTTCCCGACCGAGACGGTCTACGGCCTCGGGGCCCGGGCCGACGACGATGCGGCCGCGGCCCGGGTGTTCGCGGCCAAGGGCCGTCCGACCGGGCATCCGCTGATCGTGCACGTGGCCGATGCGCAGGGCGCTGCGGCCTTCGCGGCCGTGCTGCCCCCGCTCGCGCAGCGCCTGATGACGGCGTTCTGGCCCGGGCCGCTGACGGTGATCGTCCAACGTCGCGATGGTGTCGCCACCGCCGCGGCCGGCGGGCAGTCGACGATCGGGCTGCGCTGCCCCAGCCATCCGGTCGCGCAGGACCTGCTGCGCGCCGCGGCGGCGCTCGGCGTGCCGGGCATCGCGGCGCCGAGCGCCAACCGCTACGGCCGCCTGAGTCCGACGCGCGCATCGCACGTGGCGGCCGAGTTCGGCGAAGAGATGATGGTGCTCGACGGCGGTGACTGCGAGGTCGGCATCGAGTCCAGCATCGTCGATTGCTCGCGCGGGCATCCGGTGTTGCTGCGTCCCGGCGTGCTGGCGCGTCCACGGATCGAGGCCGCGGCCGGCGAGCCGCTGGGCGAGGCCGACGCGGAGGCGCCGCGCGCCCCCGGCACGCTGGCCTCGCACTACGCACCGCGCGCGCGGCTGCGACTGATGGCGCCGAGCGCCTTGCGCACCGCGCTCGAGGTCCTGCCGGTCGAGGCCCTGCCGAAGCAGGGCCCGCGCAGGCTGGCGGTATATTCCCGCAGCGTCGCGGTGCCGTCGCGCCTGAGGCACCACCGCATGCCGGACGATCCGGTTGCGGCGGCGCATGAACTGTTCTCCGTGCTGCACGAACTCGACGACGAGGGCGTGCAGCTGATCTGGGTCGAAGAGCCGCCGGCCGATGCCGCCTGGGAGGGTGTGCGCGACCGCCTCCAGCGCGCGGCCGCGCCTTGAGCGCCGCGACCCTCCGCCTTGTCCTTGGAGTGAGCATGAGTGTTGGGATCGATCTGCATCGCGGCTGGCGCCGCCTGAGCCCGCGCGCCGGGGCCATCTCCGTGCTGGGCCTGCTGCTGGTGGTGCTGGCGGCCTGCGGCGGCGGCGACCGTGTCAACACATTCGCGCCGCAACGCCTGCTGGTGTTCGGCGACGAGGCGAACGTGATCGCCGGCAGCGACGGCGTGGTCTACACCGCCGACACGCCGCCGGTCGCGATCACGACGCAGGCCGGCGCCAAGTACTCGGTGAACGCCCGCAACCTCGCCGACACCGGCGCGCCGCTCACGACCTACAGCTGCGGCGTGCTCCCGATCTGGATCCAGGCCGTCGCCAACTTCTACGGCTTCGGCCTGGCGGCCGTACCGCCCAACGCGACGACCGCCACGGTCGCGCCCGAGGCCTGCAATCCCTACACTCCCACGCCGGCTCGCGGCCGCATCTACGCGCAGGTCGGCGCGCGCGTGGCCACCATCGCCGCGCAGGTGACCAACCACCAGATCTCGACCGGCACCGGCTTCTCCAGCACCGACCTGGTCACGGTGATGGTCGGCCAGCGCGACATCCTCGATGCCTACGCGCTCTTTCCGGCGCAGAGCGAGGACGCCGTGGTGGCGATCGCCGAGTCGGCGGGCCGCGCGCTCGGCGCCCAGGTGAACGCGATCGCGACGGCCGGCGGTCGCGTGCTGATCGCGACGATCCCGAACCAGGGCGTGACGCCGTTCGCCGTGGCCCAGGAAGCGCTCGGCGGCGGGCGCGCCGCCTTGCTGACGCGCATGACGCAGCGCTTCAACGCCGGCCTGCGCGCGGCACTGATCAACGACGGCCGCATCATCGGACTGGTTCAGGCCGACGAGCAGCTGCAGCTGGTCATCAACAATCCGGCGGTCTTCGGCTACGCCAGCATCTCGGCGTCGGCGTGCAGCAATGTCTCGGCACCGTCGGCCAGCGCGCCCTTCCGGCCGACCGACGAACTGCTCAACTGCGTCTCTCCGACGTCGGCGACAGCCTCGGCGCCGGCGACCACCGGCACGATCGTCACCGGCGCCACGGTCGGCAACTACCTCTGGGCCGATCCCTACCGCTTCAACGTGGACGCCCACAGCCGCATCGGCAACCTGGCGATCACGCGGGCGACCAACAATCCGTTCTAGCGCCGGCTCGCGATCTTCAGGCCCAGGATCACGAGCGCCAGCGCCAGCGTGATCGCGTTGGCCACGACGATGGGCCAGGCGCGCAGCGCCCAGCCGTAGGCCAGCCACAGCGCGATGCCGAGCGAGAACACGCCGTACATGGCGAGCGAGACGCCCGACAGGTCGCGCGTGCGCCAGCTGAGCCAGGCCTGCGGGACGAAGGCCGCCGTGGTGAGCGCGGCCGCGGCGTAGCCCAGCGCGTCGACCCAGCCGAGGCTCATCGATCCAGGTCCTCGGCTGCCCACTGCACCAGCGCATCGAGGACCGGTCGGGCTGCACCGGCGTTCGGGTGGTTGACGATGGCCACCAGCGCGTAGCGGCGGCCCGATTGCCCCAGCACGTAGCCGGCCAGCCCCATGGAGTCGCGCAGCGAGCCGGTCTTCAGGTGCGCGCGGCCGAGGGCGGCGCCCCACAGGCGCCCGGGCCGTCGTGCCGTGCCGTCGATGCCGGTCAGCGGCAGCGAACTGACCAGCTCGGGCATGACCGGGCTCGACCACAGCGCCTGCAGCCACGCCGCCATGCAGCGCGCGCTGCTGCGCGACTGGCGCGACAGCCCCGAACCGTTGTCGACCGACAACTCGGCATCGCTGCAGGCGGCGCGACTGCGCACCTGGCTGCGCACCACCTCGCGCGCGGCGTCGGCCGGTCCGGCCGGTGCCGACGCCGGTCGGTTCACCGCCACCGTCAGGCCGAGTGTCAGGAACAGCTGCTGCGCCATCACGTTGTTGCTGAACTTGTTGATGTCGCGGATGACGCTGGCGAGCGGCGGCGACGTCGCTTCGAACAAGGGCTGCGCGCCGGCTGGCACCGCACCGTCGCGCACGCGGCCCAGCAGCTTGCCACCCAGGTCGCGCCACACGCCCTCGACCAGCCGTGCGTTGTAGCCGCGCGGATCGGGATACGCGATCGGCCAGATCTTCTCGCCGCAGCCGGCAGCGTACAGGCCGGTCAGCCGCAGGCGCAGCGGGTCGGTGAAGTCGGGCTTGAGCGCGCTGCGCCAGTCGCCGCAGTCGCCGCTGCCGTTGCCTAGCGGCACGGTCGTATCGATCTGCACGCCGGCCAGGCTGACGTCGCTGGCGACGCGCGCGACGCCGCGCGCGACATCGGGCGTGAGGGTGAGCGTGATCGACTTGAGGTTCAGCAGCAGCGCATCGGGTTGCACGTTGTAGGGCCGGTAGCGCTCGCCGTCGAAGTCGCCCGGCTCGCCGTTCGGCGGCGGGAAGGCGCTGCCGTCCAGGACGATGTCGCCGCGGACCTCGCGGATCCCGCGCGCCTGCACCTGGCGCAGCAGCAGCCACAGGCGCTCGATCACCAGCGTCGGATCGCCGCGGCCCTGGATCACCAGGTCGCCGAGCAGCACGCCGTCGACCGTCGCGCCGGTGGTGAGCACCGGCGTGGCCCAGGTCCAGGCCGGCCCGAGCAACTCGAGCGCCGCGCCGGTGGTGTAGAGCTTCATCAGCGAGGCCGGGTTGACCGGCTGCTGGGCACGGTGCGACAGCCTCGGCGCGGCCGCGCCTGGCGTGCCGACCTCGACCACCTGCACGACGAGGGCATCGGGCGGCAGTTGCGCGCGCTTCATCGCGGCCTGGACCGAGGTCGGCAGCTCGTTGGCGGCGATCCCGAGGGCGGTGGCGCCCAGCACTGCAGCGGCGGCGCTTCGTCGCCAGCGAACCCAGGGTCTCGTCATGGACCGGGATGGTAGCGGCCGCATGCGCCGGGACGCACCGCTACACTGAGGCATGGACTCCCGAGCCGGCATCGAGCCTGGTCCGCGGGCCACCTGGGTCGGCTGGCTCTGTGCGGCGGTGGTGCTGTGCATCTGGTCGTCGTTCATCCTCGTGGCCCGGTCGTCGGCCAGTCGGACCCTCAGCCCTTTCGACATCGCTTTCCTGCGCTTCGCCGTGTCGGGCGTGGTGCTGGTGGGCCTGGCCTGGTGGTGGCGCCGCCGCGATCTGCCCCTGCTGCCGCAATGGCGTGGCGGACTGGCGCCGGCGCGCTGGGCCGGCCTGGGGCTCAGTGCCGGCGTCGCCTACTGCGGTTTCGCCTACAGCGCCTTCTTCTTCGCGCCGGCCGCGCACGGCGCGGTGCTGCTGCCAGGCTCGCTGCCGCTGTGGACGGCGGTGATGGCCTGGCTGCTGCTCGGCGAGCGCTCCGGCCGGCAGCGGCTGGCCGGTCTGACGCTGATCGTCGCCGGCGACCTGCTGGTCGGCGGTGCCAGCCTGCTGCAGGCCTTCGACGGCGGCACGGTCTGGATCGGCGACCTGCTGCTGCTGTGCGGCTCGATGAGCTGGGGCCTGTACACGGTGCTGTGCCGGCGCTGGCGGGTGACGGCCTTCGAGGCGACGCTGGCGATCGGCAGCTTCTGCCTCGTGACCGCCGTGCCGCTGTACGCGCTGGGCGTGCTGGGCGGCGTGTTCCCGAGCCGGCTGCACGCCGCACCGTGGCCGGAGATCGTCTTCCAGGGGCTCTACCAGGGCCTGTTCGCGATGGTCATTGCCGGCATGGCCTACACGCAGGTGGTCGCGACCTTCGGGCCGGTGCGCAGCACGATGATCACGGCCCTGGTGCCGCCGATCGCGGCGCTGGCGGCCGTGCCCCTGCTCGGCGAGGCGCTCGCGCCGACGACGTTGCTGGGCCTGGCCTGCGTGACCGGCGGCTTGCTGCTCGGCTTGCGTGCGGCGCTGCCGCGGGCCGCGGCGCTGCCCCGACCCGAAGGCGCGACATGAGAGGCCGCCGGTGAGCACGCCGACCCTGCTGGCGCTCGACACGGGCACCGAGGTTCTGCACCTCGGCGCCTGCCGCGGTGACCGCGCGTGGCAGCGCGCGCTGCCGGGCGGTGCGCGGGCCTCGGCCGACCTGCTGCCGGCGCTGATGTCGCTGCTGGCCGAGGCCGGCCTGGCACTGCGCGATCTGGACGCCATCGCCTTCGGGCGCGGACCGGGCGCCTTCACCGGCGTGCGCGCGGCCTGCGCGGTGACACAGGGGCTGGCCTTCGGCGCCGGGCTTGCGGTGCTGCCGCTCGACAGCCTGATGGCGGTCGCCGAGGACGCGCGTTCGCAAGGGGCGGGCGACGAGCTCTGGGTGGCCATCGATGCCCGCATGGGCGAGGCCTACGCGGCGCGCTACCGGCACGGCCCCGACGGCTGGCGGACGCTCGAGGCGCCGTCGCTGCACGACCCGGCGGCGCTGGCAGGGCGCGTGATGGCCGATGGCCTCGCCCCGCAGGTCGCCGGCAGCTCGCTGTCGGCGCACGCCACGGCGTGGGCCGCCTGCGGGCGCGCCCGCTGGCCCGATGCGGGTCCGCGTGCCGGCGCGCTGCTGTCGCTGGCCCGCGCCGCCTGGGCGCGCGGCGAGGCGGTCGACGCGGCCCAGGCCCTGCCGCTCTACGTGCGCGACAAGGTCGCCCAGACCACGGCCGAGCGGGCCGCGGCAGCCGGGGAGCGGCGCGCATGAACGCCGTCGTGCAGCCCGAACCGCGCAGCCTGCAGGCGCTGTCCGATGCCGACCTCGAGGCCGTGATGACCGTCGAGCGCGCCGCCTACGAGTTCCCCTGGACCCGCGGCAACTTCATCGACTCGCTGCGCGCCGGTTACCTGGCGCAGGCGCTGTGGACGTCGCCGCCGCAACTGGTCGGCTACTTCATCGCCCTGCCCGGCGTCGACGAGTTGCACCTGCTGAACCTCAGCGTCGCGCCCGCGGCCCAGGGCCGGGGCCACGCACGCTACATGCTCGACGAGCTGCGCCTGATCGCTGCGGCGCGGCGCGCGCAGCAGCTGTGGCTCGAGGTGCGGATCTCGAACGCACGGGCGCGCCTGCTGTACGAACGCTACGGCTTCCGCAATGTCGGCCTGCGCCGCGGCTACTACCCGGCGCAGGGCCGGCAGCGCGAGGACGCGGTGGTGATGAGCCTGCAGATCCCGGAGGTGGCGCATGGGCTGGGATGAGCGGCAGCGCGCCATGCTGGCCGAAATGGGTGTGCGGCTGTGGCCGCCCATCCCTTCCGGCCCGCAGGGCGCTGCCGTTCCGTCTGAACTGGGGCAACCCCCCGGCCCCCCTTCCGGGACGGGGGGAGGCGAGGCGCGTGCCTCGCTGCAGCCGGTGCCGGCCGAACCGCGCGCACGACTCGCGACCGGCGTCGAGGCCATGGACTGGCCCGCGCTGCGCGCCGCCGTTGCCGGCTGCACGGCCTGCGGCCTGTGCCGCGGGCGCACGAACACGGTGTTCGGCGTCGGGCACGAGCGGGCGCACTGGATGATCGTCGGCGAGGCGCCGGGCGAGCAGGAGGACCGGCAGGGCGAGCCCTTCGTCGGCAAGGCGGGCCAGCTGCTCGACAACATGCTGCGCGCGCTCGGCCTGTCGCGCGACGCGCAGGCGGTGGGCGGCGACCCGGCCCGCCAGGTCTTCATCGTCAACGTGCTGAAGTGCCGGCCGCCGGGCAACCGCAACCCCCAGCCCGACGAAGTGGCCCAGTGCGAGCCCTTCCTGCAGCGCCAGGTCGCGCTGGTGCAGCCGAAGCTGATCCTGGCCATGGGGCGCTTCGCGGTGCAGTCGCTGCTGCAGAGCCAGGAGGCGATCGGCCGGCTGCGCGGGCGCGTGCACCGCTACCAGGGCGTGCCCACCGTCGTGACCTATCACCCGGCCTACCTGCTGCGCAATCCCGCCGACAAGGCGCGCGGCTGGGACGATCTCTGCCTGGCCCGCGAAGCGATGGAGCGCGCCGGCACCGGCTCGACCTGAGGTGGGCCGGCCCCTATCATCGTCCGGCGGCACGAGGGGGCCGCTGCCACCCATGTCCGCGCTGCCGCAGATCGAGGAGACCACCGTCTGGGACGCGCTGCCCAGCGCCGTGCTGCTGCTCACGCGCGACGGGCAGGCGCAGCAGGTCAACCGGGCCTTCAGCCGCTTCACCGGCCTGCCGGCCGAGGCGGCCCGCGGCGTCGGCTGGCAGCTGCTGCTGCCCGAGATCTCGCGCCACGCGCTGCTGGCCGCGCTGCAGCGCGAGCAGGTCTTCGCGTTGCAGGTAAGCCTGCTGCGGGCCGACGATGGCAGCGGCGTCGCGCGCGAGGCCTGGGTCGACGTCGCCGGCCAGTGGGACACGGCCTCGGCGCGCTGGTGCTGCGTGCTGCACGACATGTCGCAGACGCGGCAGGCCGAGTTCGCGGCGCGCGCGCAGGCCGAGCAGTTCCGCCTGCTGGCCGACAACGTGCCGGCCTTGATCGCCTACTACGCGGCGGCCGACAACACCTGCCTCTTCGCCAACCGGGAGTACGCGCAGACCTTCGGCTGGGACGAGCATTCCATCCTCGGCCGCCACACCTGGGAGGTGATCGGCGACGCGGCGTGGCAGCAGATCCGGCCGCAGGTGGACATCGTGCTGGGCGAGCTGCGCGCGGTGGTCTACGAGCGGCAGCTGACGCGGACCGACGGCAGCCCGCAGTGGATCGAGGTGCACCTGCTGCCGCATGTCGGCGGCGACGGGCGCGCGATCGCCTGCTTCGTGATGATTTCCGACATCACCAGGCACCGCCTCGCCGAGCGCGCGGTGCGCCAGTCCGAGGAACGGCTCGGCAAGTTCATGCAGGCCAGCGCCGAGGGCATCGTCTTCCACAAGGACGGTTTCATCACCGACGCCAACCCGCCGGCCTGCGCGCTGATCGGCTACAGCCTCGACGACATGCTCGGCCGCAAGACGCTGGAGTTCATCGCGCCCGACCAGGTGGCCAAGGTCGCCGAGGTGATCGCCTCGGGCCAGGAGACCGCCTACGAGAGCGCGATCGTCGACAAGCGCGGCGAGCGCATCCCGGTCGAGTTCATCGTGCGCACGATGATGCGCGGCGACGAGCGGCTGCGCATGACCATCGTGCGCGACATCCGCGATCGCCAGGCCGCGCTGGCGCGCATCCACCACCTCGCGCATCACGACGCGCTGACCGGCCTGCCCAACCGCCTGGCCTTCATGAACCAGCTCGAGCTGTCGATGATGGCGGCGCGCCAGAACCGCCAGCCGCTGGCGCTGCTGTTCATCGACCTCGATCACTTCAAGCGGGTCAACGACTCGCTCGGCCACCTGGCCGGCGATGCGCTGCTGCAGATGGTGGCGCAGCGCATCGGCGCCGTGCTGCGCGGCACCGACGTGGTGGCGCGCTTCGGCGGCGACGAGTTCATGGTGCTGATCGGCGGCAGCCCGCAGCGCGACGATGTCGCCGACGTGGCGCGCAAGCTGCTCGCGGCCATCGAGGTACCGCTGCACGCCGAGGGCCGGCCGATCTCGGTCACGCCGTCGATCGGCATCGCGATGTTCCCCGGCGACGGCCACACGCCGGCCGAACTGATCAAGCACGCCGACACGGCGATGTACCGCGCCAAGTCGCGCGGCCGCGCCACCTACCAGTTCTTCGACCCGTCGCTGGCCACCAACGCCTACGCCGCGCTGGTGATGGAGGGTCAGCTCGCGCAGGCGCTGGAACGCGGCGAGTTCCTGCTGCACTACCAGCCGCAGGTGCGCGCGCGCGACGGCGTGCTGGTCGGGGCCGAGGCGTTGCTGCGCTGGCAGCACCCGGAACGCGGCCTGCTGCTGCCCGACCTCTTCATCCCGCTGGCCGAGCAGCAGCGCCTGATGCTGCCGATCGGCGCCTGGGTGCTGCGGCAGGCCGCGCGCGCGGCGCGCCGCTGGCACGACACCGGCCTGTGCGAGGTGCCGGTGGCCGTCAACCTGTCGACGATGCAGTTCCAGGCGCCGGACTTCGTCGCCTCGGTGGCGCGCGTGCTCGACGAGGTCGGGCTGCCCGGCCGGCTGCTGGAGCTCGAGCTGACCGAGCGCATGCTGATGGACGAGCTGCCCGAGGTCGACCACAAGCTCGCCCAGCTGAAGGCCCTGGGCATCCGGCTGTCGGTCGACGACTTCGGCACCGGCTATTCCTCGCTCGGCCACCTGAAGGCGCTGCCGATCGACAAGATGAAGATCGACCGCTCCTTCGTCACCGACCTGCCCGAGGCGCGCGATTCGGTGGCGATCGCGCGCGCGATCATCCAGATGGCGCGCAACCTGGGCATCGGCGTGATCGCCGAGGGCGTCGAGAACGAGGCGCAGCGACTCTTCCTGGCGCGCGAGCAGTGCGACGAGCTGCAGGGCGATGCGATCAGCCCGGCCCTGTCGGCGGCCGCCTTCGAGACCTGGGTGGCGCGCACGACGGCCGGCTGAGCCCGGCCACGCCGTCAGCGCCCGCGATCCAGGTAGCGCTTGCGGCGGAAGAACACGACGAGGCCGACCGCCACGCCGCCCATCAGCAGCATCGTGACCCAGACCCCGGTGCTGGTGTGCACCAGCGGGAGGAAGTCGAAGTTCATGCCGAAGAAGCCGGTGATCAGGTTCAGCGGCATGAAGATGGCCGTGATCACCGTCAGGGTGCGCATGATGTCGTTGGTGCGGTTGCTCTGCGCCGAGAAATGCATCTGCACCGCGCTCTCGGCCGAGCTCTCGAGCCGGCGCACATGGCCGAGCACGCGCTCGATGTGCTCGAGCACGTCGCGCGAGCGCACGCGCAGCAGCTCGCGCTCGCGTTGCGCCGCGGGCTCGGTCTCGTCGGGCCATTCGTCGAGCGCGTCGATCCATTCGGTGATGGCGCTGCGCTGGTCCTCGCAGGTGTCCTCGAGCGCGTGCAGGGCGTTGCGGGCATCGAGCAGCGCGTTCCAGTCGCTGAAGTGGCCGCGCGGGCGGAACAGCTCCTGCTGCAGGTAGCCCAGGTGGCGCGTCAGCAGGCGGCGCAGCTCGAGGTAGCTGTCGACCATGTGGTTGACCATGCGCAGCATCAAGTCGGCGGGGCTGGCCGGCATGCGCGTCGTGCCGCTGCGCGATTCGCCGCCCTGGCCGGCCTGCTGCAGTCGCTGGGCGAAGTACTCGCGGACCTGGCAGTCGGTCGGGTGCACGGTCAGCAGCACCCGGTCGAAGACCGCGAAGCCGACCGGGCTGGTGTCGATCGACTCCAGCGCGCGCTTGGCGCCGGCCAGCGTGCCGTGCTGGTCGTCGACGAACAGGCTGCCGCTGTTGCCGCTGGCCGCCAGCCGGCGGAACACCATGATGTCGTACCAGGAGGTGTAGTCGTAGTGCGAGGGCAGCTGGTTGTTCACCAGGTCGGCGACGTGCAGGTCGACCAGCTGGCCGCCGGTCCAGCGCTGCAGCGCCGCCTGCAGCGCCGGCACGCCGACCTCGAACTCGCGCCGTGCGCTGCCGATCCAGAGATAGCCCGTGGCGGGCAACTGCTCGGGCAGCGCGTCGCCGAGCTCGACGAACTGCTCGGGCGTGACGTGGAACACCCGCATCGCGCGGCTCAGCGGGCCTGGTTCAACGCGCGCGCCGCATCGAGCGCGAAATAGCTCAGCACGCCGTCGGCGCCCGCGCGCTTGAAGGCCAGCAGCGACTCCATCATCACCGCGGCGCCGTCGAGCCAGCCGTTGGCGGCCGCGGCCTTGAGCATCGCGTACTCGCCGCTCACCTGGTAGGCGAAGGTCGGCACGCGGAACTCGTCCTTCACGCGCCGCACGATGTCCAGGTACGGCATGCCGGGCTTGACCATCACCATGTCGGCGCCCTCGGCGATGTCCATCGCCACCTCGCGCAGCGCCTCGTCGGTGTTGCCCGGGTCCATCTGGTAGACCTTCTTGTTGCTCTTGCCGAGGTTGCCGGCCGAGCCGACCGCGTCGCGGAAGGGGCCGTAGAAGGCGCTCGCGTACTTGGCGCTGTAGGCCATGATCCGCGTGTGGATCGCCCCGCGCGACTCGAGCGCGGCCCGGATCGCCCCGATCCGGCCGTCCATCATGTCGCTGGGCGCGACGATGTCGACGCCGGCCTCGGCCTGGACCAGCGCCTGCTGCGTCAGCACCGCCACCGTCTCGTCGTTGACGATGTAGCCGGTGGCGTCCAGCAAGCCGTCCTGGCCGTGGGTCGTGAAGGGGTCGAGCGCCACGTCGGTCAGCAGGCCCAGCTCCGGGAAGCGGCGCTTGAGCTCCCGCACGACGGTCGGCACCAGGCCCTCGGGGTTGGTGGCCTCGCGGCCATCCTCGCTCTTGCGGCCGGCGTCGATCACCGGGAACAGCGCCATCACCGGGATGCGCTCGCGCACGCAGGCCTCGGCGACCGGCAGCAGGCGGTCCAGGCTCAGGCGCTGCACGCCGGGCATGGAAGCGACGTCCTGCACCTGTCCACTGCCTTCGAGCACGAACACCGGCAGGATCAGGTCCGAGGGCGTCAGCGCGTGCTCGCGCACGAGATCGCGGGTGAAGTCGTCGCGACGCAGGCGCCGCGCGCGGGTGGCCGGAAAGCGTTGGAAGTAGGAAGTCAAGGGCGGCCCGTCGGAGGTTGGCTGCGCGGTCGCCGGACACCGATTTGCAGGGGTGCCACAGACAGTCCGAAGCAAGCATTGCACTGCTAAACTGGCCAGCGAATGATACGTCGCAAGGCGTTCATTCCCTGCTTTTCCTCCCTGAGCAGGAGCCTGACCGTGTGACAGCGCAAAGGCTTTGCGGCCCCGGCTCTGCCGGGGCTTTTTTCTGGGCGCGGCGAGGCCGGATCGATGGGGATAATCGGCCGATGAGCAGCGGCTACCTCTGGGTCAAGGCCTTCCACATCGTCTTCGTCGCCAGCTGGTTCGCCGGCCTGTTCTACCTGCCGCGGCTGTTCGTCAACCTGGCGATGGTGCCGCCGGACAGTCACGCCGAGCGCGAGCGCCTGCTGCTCATGGCACGCAAGTTGTACCGCTTCAGCAGCCTGCTGATGGTCCCGGCGCTGGTGCTGGGCGTGTGGCTCTGGCTGGGCTACGGCGTCGGCCGGGGCGCCGGCAACGGCTGGCTGCACGCGAAGCTAGCGCTGGTGGTCGCGGCCATCGGCTATCACCATGTCTGCCGGGCGCTGCTGCGCGACTTCGAGCGGTCGGCCAACCGTCGCAGCGACCGCTGGTTCCGCGTCTTCAACGAGTCGGCGGTGCTGGTGTTCGCCGCCATCGTGGTGCTGGTGGTCGTGAAGCCGTTCTGATGGCGACGTACCGCAGCTCGGCGTGGCCGCTCGCCGCAGCCTGCGTCTGCCTGATCGTCTACGCGAGCCTGCATCCCTTCACCGGCTGGGAGCCGCCGCGGCCCGGAGTCGACTGGTGGCGGCTCGCGGTGCCGCGGCCGAACTACGTCACCCGCTTCGACCTGGTCGTCAACCTGCTGGCCTACCTGCCGCTGGGCCTGCTGGTCGCCGGCGGCCTGTTGCGCGCCCAGCGGACCTACGCGGCCGCGTTCGCCACGGCGCTGCTGGCCGGCAGCGCCCTGAGCTACGGTCTCGAGACCCTGCAGCACTGGCTGCCGCTGCGCGTGCCCTCGCTGATCGACTGGGGCCTCAACAGCGCCGGCGCGGCGCTGGGTGCGCTGGCGATGCTGCTGCTGCACGCGGTCGGCGCCCTGGATGGCTGGCAGCGCTGGCGCGAGCGCTGGCTGCTGCGCGGTCGCGGGGTCGGGCTGACGCTGTTGCTGCTGTGGCCCTTCGGCCTGCTGTTCCCGCCGCCGCTGCCGTTCGGCCTGGGCCAGGTGCTGCTGCGCGCGCGCGAACTGCTGATCGAAGTGCTGGCAGGCACGGCCTGGGATGGCTGGCTGCGCCCCGGGCCGCCGCCGAGCACCCCGCTCGCGCCTGGCGTCGAGCTGCTGGCGATCGCCGCCGGCCTGCTGGCGCCCTGCCTGCTGGCCTATGCACTGACCCGTCCGGGGCTGCGGCGGCTGGCGCTGCCGCTGGGCGCGCTGGCGCTGGGAGTCGCGGGGACGACGCTGTCGACCGCGCTCAACTTCGGCCCCGAGCACGCACTGACCTGGCTGACGCCGCCGGTGCTGCCGGCGATGGGCGTGGCGCTCGGCGTGGCCGCGCTGATGGCCTGGGTCCGGCCGCGCAGCGCGGCCGCGGTGGCGCTGCTGGTGATCAGCTTCGGCGTCGCGCTCGTCAACGCCGCGCCGGCGGATGCGTACTACGCGGCCAGCCTGCAGGCCTGGGAGCAGGGCCGCTTCATCCGCTTCCATGGCCTGACCCAGTGGATCGGCTGGCTCTGGCCCTGGGCCACACTCGCTTACCTGCTGGGCCGCGTCGTGCAAAGGGACGACGGAGGCGCAAACCTAGAATCGCACCGATGAGCTACTACCAGCGCCACATCTTCTTCTGCCTCAACCAGCGCGACGGCGAAGCGGCGTGCGCGGACCACGATGCCGAGGCGGGCTTCGCCCGCTGCAAGGCCCAGGCCAAGACCGCCGGCCTGATGGGCAAGGGCCAGCTGCGGGTCAACCGCGCCGGCTGCCTGGATCGCTGCGCCGGCGGGCCGGTGGCGGTGGTCTATCCGGAAGGCGTCTGGTACACCTACGTCGATGCGCACGACATCGACGAGATCGTCGAATCGCATCTGAAGAACGGCAAGGTGGTCGAGCGGCTGCTGCTGCCCGAGACAGTGGGTCGCTGAGGCGACTGGATCGCGCCGGACCCCGGGCCGCGGATGAATGCCCAGACCCAGCTGCTGACCCTGCCCGGCCCGGCCGGCGCGATCGCCTGCGCGATCGACGAGCCCGAAGGCCCGCTGCGCGCCGTGCTGGTGGTCTGCCACCCGCACCCCCTGCACGGCGGAACGATGGACAACAAGGTGGTGCAGACGCTGTCGCGTGCCGGCCTGCGCCTGGGCGCGCGCAGCGTGCGCTTCAACTTCCGCGGCGTCGGCGATTCAGACGGCCACTGGGACGAGGGCCGCGGCGAGATCGACGATGCCCTGGCGGTGGTCGCGGCCCGTCGCGAGGCGTCGCTGCCACTGTGGCTCGCGGGCTTCTCCTTCGGCGGCTATGTCGCGGCGGCTGCAGCGGCCCGGCTCGCCGCTGACGGCCACGGACCGCAGCGGCTCGCGCTGGTCGCGCCGTCGACGCAGAAACAGGTGGTGCCGCCGGTGCCCGCCGACACGCTGGTGATCCACGGCGAGGCCGACGACGTGGTCCCGCTCTCCGCCACCCTGGACTGGGCCCGTCCCCAGGTGCTGCCGGTGGTGGTGGTGCCCGGCGGCGGGCACTTCTTCCATGGCCAGCTCGCCCTGCTCAGGAACTTGGTGCACAAGGCCTGGTCTGCCTCTCCATGATCGTCGCGTCGATGCGAGCTCCCGCCCGACGCTTCACCGCTTCCCGCTCCCCGGATCCCCGATGAAAAGACTGCTCGCTCTCCTGTCCCTTGCCTTCGCCGCCACGGCCGTCCTCGCGCAGGCCCCGCAACCGCCCGAGGTCGCGGCGCGCTCCTGGCTGCTGCTGGACGTCAACACCCACCAGGTGCTGGCTGCCAAGGACGCCGACCTGCCGGTCGAGCCGGCCTCGCTGACCAAGCTGATGAGCGCCTACATCGTCTTCCAGGCGCTGAAGGACAAGCGGCTGACGCTCGAGCAGACGCTGCCGGTGTCCGAGCGCGCCTGGCGCACCGGCATGACCGGCGCGTCGCGCAGCTTCCTGCCGCTGAACAGCCAGGTGAAGGTCGACGACCTGCTCAAGGGCATGATCGTCCAGAGCGGCAACGACGCGACCGTCGTGCTGGCCGAGGGCGTGGGCGGCAGCTACGAGCAGTTCGTCGCGATGATGAACCGCCAGGTCCAGGCCTTCGGCCTGAAGGCCACCAGCTTCAAGAACCCCGAGGGTCTGACCGCGCCCGGCCACACCAGCACGGCGCGCGAGCTGGCGGTCATCGCCGAGCGCCTGGTGCGCGACTTCCCCGAGTACCTGCCGTACTACTCGATGAAGGAGTTCACCTACAACAAGATCAAGCAACCCAACCGCAACCTGCTGCTCTACCGCGATCCGACGGTCGACGGCCTGAAAACCGGCTACACCGATGCGGCCGGCTACTGCCTGATCACCACGGCCAAACGCGACTTTCCCAATGGCCCGCGCCGCCTGATCGCCGTGGTGCTGGGGGCCGCCTCGATGGAGAGCCGCGCCAACGAGAGCCAGAAGCTGCTGAACTGGGGCTACAGCGCCTTTGACGCGGTCAAGCTGTTCGATGCCAGCCAGGCCGTCGTCAGCCCCGAGGTCTGGAAGGGCAAGAGCCGCAACGCCAAGCTCGGCAGCGCGGCGGCGGTGTTCGTCAACGTGCCCAAGGGCCAGGGCGACAAGCTCAAGACCGACATCGCACGCACCGACCCGCTGGTCGCGCCGCTGGTCAAGGGCCAGGTCGTGGGCACGATCAAGGTCAGTGCCGGCGGCGCCCCGGTGGCCGAGGTGCCGCTGACGGTGCTCGAGAACGTCGAGACCGCCGGCATCCTGGGTCGCGCCTGGGATTCGCTGCGGCTCTGGCTCAAGTAGCCCGCCCCGCTTGCCGATCGCCCGCGACCGTCCTACCCTGCGCCCATGAACGGCCTGCCCGACCTCCTCGCCGACTCGCTGTGCTACCTGAACGGCGAGTACCAGCGCCTCGGCGAGGCGCGCGTCAGCGTGCTCGACCGCGGCTTCATCTTCGGCGACGGCATCTACGAGGCCATGCCGGTCTATGGCGGCCGCATCTTCCGGTTCGACGAGCACATGGCGCGGCTGGACCGCAGCCTGTCCAAGCTGCGCATCGGCAACCCGCACGCGGCGCCGCAATGGCTCGAGCGGCTGCGGCGACTGATCGCCGCCCTGCACGAGCAGACCGGTGCGACCGACCAGCTGGTCTACCTGCAGGTGACACGCGGCGTCGCGCCGCGCGACCACGTGATGCCCAAGGACATCGCGCCGACGGTGTTCATGATGGCCAGCCCCCTGAAGGCGGCGACCGCCGAGCAGCGCCACGCCGGCGTGGCCTGCGTCAGCGCGCGCGACTTCCGCTGGGAACGCGGCGACATCAAGTCGATCTCGCTGCTGGGCAACGTGCTGGCGCGGCAGATCTCGGCCGACCAGGGCGCGGTCGAGACGATCCTGTTCCGCGACGGCTGGCTGACCGAGGCCTCGGCGTCCAACGTGTGGATCGCGAAGGACGGCGCGCTCATCGGCCCGCCGAAGAGCGAGCATGTGCTGGAAGGCATCCGCGTCGACCTGCTGCGCGAGCTGTGCGAGGACGTCGGCGTCGGCTACAGCTTGCGGCCCGTCGCCGAGGGCGAGGTGGCTGCGGCCGACGAGGTGCTGCTCAGCTCGTCGACCAAGGAGGTGCTGTCCGTGACGCGGCTCGACGGCGAGCTGGTCGGCCACGGCGCGCTGCGCGGCAAGCCCGGGCCGGTCTACGCGCGGCTGTACGAGGCCTACCAGCGTGCCAAGTCCACCCAGTGCACCTGAGACCGGCATGGCCGACATCCCGCCCGAGCAGTCGCTGATCGAGTACCCGAGCCGCTTCCCGATCAAGGTGATGGGGGCGCAGGTCGAGGGCTTCGTCGAGGCGATCGCGGCGGTCGCCGCGCAGTTCGACCCCGGTTTCGATGCCGCCAGCATCGAACAGCGGCCCAGCAAGGCCGGCAACTACCTGGGGCTGACCATCACCGTCACCGCGACGAGCCGCGAGCAGCTCGACGAGCTGTACCGCACGCTGTCGACCCACCCGATGGTCAAGGTCGTGCTTTGAAGCGACGCCTGCTCGGCCGCGCCGACTACGCGGCGACGGTGGCCGCGATGCGGTCCTTCAGCGAGTCGCGGGGCGCCGACACCGAAGACGAGCTGTGGCTCTGCGAGCACCTGCCGGTGTTCACCCAGGGTGTGGCCGGCCGGCCCGAGCATCTTCACGACGCCGGCGACATCCCCGTGGTGCAGGCCAACCGCGGTGGCCAGGTGACCTATCACGGGCCCGGCCAGGTGGTGGCCTACCCGCTGGTGGACTTGCGGCGGCTCGGCATCTTCGTCAAGGAGTACGTGTTCCGGCTCGAGCAGGCGGTGATCAAGACGCTCGAGGCTTATCGCGTCACCGGCCACCGCGTCGCCGGCGCGCCGGGCATCTACGTCAGCCTGGACGACCCGGGCGGCCACGCGGCGCTGCCGTCGCCCCGCGACCCGCGCGACCCCTGGAAGGGCATCGGCAAGATCGCCGCGCTGGGCATCAAGGTGACGCGGCATTGCACCTACCACGGCGTGGCGCTCAACGTCGCGATGGATCTGAGTCCCTACGCACGCATCGACCCCTGCGGCTATGCCGGTCTGGCATCGGTCGACCTTTCTACAATCGGTGTCACCACCACCTGGGACGAAGCGGCCGGTGCGCTCGGCGACCGGCTGCGCGGCTACCTGAGTCCCTGAGCGCGACATGACCCAACCCGCCGTCCCCGCCTACGACCCCACGGCCAAGCAGAAGTCGCAGGCCAAGACCGCCCGCATCCCGATCAAGGTGGTGCCGGCCGGCGAGGTGCTGAAGAAGCCCGAGTGGATCCGCGTCAGGGCGGGCTCGCCCAGCACGCGCTTCTACGAGATCAAGCAGATCCTGCGCGAGCACAGGCTGCACACGGTCTGCGAGGAAGCCTCCTGCCCGAACATCGGCGAATGCTTCGGCAAGGGCACGGCCACCTTCATGATCATGGGCGACAAGTGCACGCGGCGCTGTCCGTTCTGCGATGTCGGCCACGGCCGCCCCGATCCGCTGGACGCCGACGAGCCGCTGAACCTGGCCAAGACCATCGCGGCGCTGAAGCTGAAGTACGTGGTCATCACCAGTGTCGACCGCGACGATCTGCGCGACGGCGGCGCGGCGCATTTCGTGGCCTGCATCGAGAAGGTCCGCGAGCTGTCTCCGGCCACGCAGATCGAGATCCTGACGCCCGACTTCCGCGGCCGCATGGACCGCGCACTCGACATCCTGAAGGCCGCGCCGCCCGACGTGATGAACCACAACCTCGAGACGGTGCCGCGCCTCTACAAGGAAGCGCGACCCGGATCGGACTACCAGTTCAGCCTCGACCTGCTGAAGCGTTTCAAGGACTTCGCGCCCGGGGTGCCGACCAAGAGCGGCCTGATGGTCGGCCTGGGCGAGACCGACGAGGAGATCCTCGTCGTGATGCGCGACATGCGCGCCCACGGCATCGACATGCTGACGCTGGGCCAGTACCTCGCGCCCAGCGGTCACCACCTGCCGGTGCGCCGCTACGTGCACCCGGACACCTTCGCGATGTTCGAGCGCGAAGCACAGGCGATGGGCTTCAGCCATGCCGCGGTCGGCGCGATGGTGCGTTCGAGCTATCACGCCGACCAGCAGGCGCACGCCGCAGGCGTCGTCTGAGGGCCGCACGCCACACAGCAGGAGGCAACGATGGACCGACGCGAGTTCTCCGGACAGTTGGCGGCCGGCATGGCCTTGTGGGTCTGTGCGGCGCAGGCGCGTGCGCTGTCGCTGAGCGACGCCGACGCGAGTGCCGGCCTGAAGGCGGCGCTGGAGCGCGGTGCGGCGGCCGCCGTCGGCCTGCTGGGCAAGCCCGACGGCTTCCTCGGCAACCCCAAGGTGCGCATCCCGCTGCCCGGCGCCCTGGAGAGTGCCGCCAAGTTGATGCGCGGGCTGGGCCAGGGCAAGAAGGTCGATGAGCTTGTCACCGCGATGAACCGCGCCGCCGAGTCGGCGGTGCCGGAGTCGAAGCAGCTGCTCAGCAATGCCGTCAGGCAGATGACAGTGACCGACGCGAAGCAGATCCTCCAGGGCGGTGACACCTCGGTGACGACCTTCTTCGCCGAGAAGACCCGCCTGCCGCTGGGCGAGAAGTTCCTGCCGGTCGTCACGCGCGCGACCGAGAAGGTCTCGCTCGCATCCAAGTACAACGCGGTGGCGGGCAAGGGCGTCGGCCTCGGCGTCGTCAAGAAGGAAGACGCCAACGTACAGCAGTACGTGACAGGCAAGGCGCTGGACGGCCTCTATCTCATGATCGGCGAGGAAGAGAAGAAGATCCGCCAGGACCCGGTCGGGACCGGCAGCGCGATCCTGAAGAAGGTCTTCGGCTCGCTCTGAGCCCGGCCGGTCAGAACTGCCTCGACAGCTCGAAGACCAGCGCCGAGGGCAGTGCCTGCTGCAGGCCATCGCGCCCGACGCGGGCGTGGTTCATGCCGTTGAAGCCCGAGACCTCGAAGGCGTTGCCTTCCTCGACGAGCTCGATGAACGAGAAGCCGGGCAGCTCGGCCCGGATGTCGTCGGCCAGCTGCTCCAGGCGTTCACCGCGCAGCACGCCCTCGAACACGATCGCGTGAGGCAGGCCCTCGCGGCAGAAGTCGGCCGCCTCGTCCACCGAGCCGACGAAGTCGATCAGCAGGCCCATGTTGGCGAGCGCCTCGCGTACCTGCACGCGCACCTCGCGGCGCGCCGCGAGCACGAGCACCTGGCTGCCGGCCAGCGGCTTGGAGTTGAGCGTCGACGAGTCGCCGTGATCGAGCTCGATGGCGGTCATGCCTTCCAGCTCTTCGTTGACGGTCAACGGGAACTCGAGGGTCATCGAGACGCTCGCAGCGTCGGCCTCGCGCAGCAGCACCAGCCCCATCGTGCGCGCGATCTGGCTCAGCAGGTGCCAATTCAGCGAGTCGCCCGTGGCGGCATCGGCGCCGGCCGAGCGATCGGGTTCGTGACCGAAGCTGCAGCGCACGCGGCCATGCGCCGGCCAGTCCTTCAGGTCGACGCGGAAGTCGATGGTCGAGCGGGCCTGCTCGATCGCCCAGTCCAGCACGGCGTTGAGCAGGCTGAACAGCAGGGCCGGATCGACCAGCACCTCGATCGGCCGGGTGCTCTGGCGCACCTGGACGCCACGGGCGTTGGCTTCGCGCGCACGATGGGTCAGCACCGACTGCAGCGTCTGCGCCAGATCGAGCCGTTCGTGCGACTGCCGCAGGCGCTTGGACGCGAAGCGCGACAGCTGCTGGCTGACCACGCCGATGCGGCGGGCGCGCTCGATCTCGTTGCGCAGCGCGCGCAGGCCTTCGCGGTCGATGCCGCCGGTGGTGGTGAGCTGGATCACCCGCTCGAGCGCGGCGCTCAGCGGCTCGGCGACCTCGCGACCGATCTGGGCCGTCAGCTCCCGCCACGCCTCCTGGGTGTCGGCCGAGTCGGTCTCGGGGGCGGGCAGTGGCGGGCGGGCAGTCATGGTCATGGAGTCGTGGTCGGCGCGGCCCGGGTCGATAAACCCGCTCTGCCGCACAGCACACATTCTGTGACGTTTCGCGACGCCATCCCTAGCTCCGCGCCAGCCGCGGCGCGGTTTCCCCCCGATTCAGGGGCGCGGCATCAGGGGCCGAGCGCGCCGGCGGTGCGGGCCGCCGCGATGCGCTCGGCGTCCCAGCCCAGCCAGTCGCCCAGCACCTCGGACTCGTGCTGGCCCAGCAAGGGCGGCGCATGCCGCGTTCGGGGCGGCGTGGCGGACAGCTTCAGGGGGCTGGCGACCAGCCGCAGTGCCTCGGTCAGGGGATGGGGCACGGTCTCGGTCATGCCGCGCGCCAGCACCTGGGGGTCGGCGAAGACCTGGTCCAGCGAGTTGATCGGGCCGCACGGAACCTTGGCGGTCTCGAGCGCTGCGAGCCAGTCCTCGCGCGTGCGCTGGCGCATCAGCGCGGCGAGCAGCGGGACCAGCACCGCGCGGTGGCGCACGCGATCGGCGTTCTTCGAGAAGCGCGGATCGGCGGCCAGGTCCGCCCGGCCCGCGACCTCGCAGAACTTGGCGAACTGACCGTCGTTGCCGACCGCGAGGATGATGTGACCGTCGGCCACCTCGAACACCTGGTAGGGCACGATGTTCTGATGTGCGTTGCCGGCGCGCCCCGGTGCGCGGCCGCTGACGAGGTAGTTGGCGCCGAGATTGGCCAGCATCGCGACCTGGACGTCCAGCAGCGCCATGTCGATGTACTGGCCCGGGCCGCGCCGGAAGCCTTCGGCATCGCGATGCCGCAGCGCCGCCAGGATGCCGACGGTGGCGTACAGGCCGGTGAAGAGATCGGCGACCGCCACGCCGACCTTCTGTGGGCCGCCGCCGGGCAGGTCGTCGCGCTCGCCGGTCACGCTCATCAGGCCGCCCAGCCCTTGCACCGCGTAGTCGTAGCCGGCACGGTCGCGGTACGGGCCGGTCTGGCCATAGCCGGTGATCGAGCAGTAGACGAGTTGCGGGTTCAGCGCGTGGAGCGTGGCGAAGTCGAGCCCGTAGCGGGCCATGTCCCCGACCTTGTAGTTCTCGACCAGCACGTCGGCCTGCTGCGCGAGCGAGCGGACGAGGGCCTGCCCTTCGCGATGCGCGAGGTCGATCGTGATCGAGCGCTTGTTGCGGTTGGCGCCCAGGTAGTAGGCCGACTCGTCGCTCTCGGCGCCCAGCCCATCGTTCAGGAAAGGGGGGCCCCAGGCGCGCGTGTCGTCACCCGTGCCCGGCCGCTCGACCTTGACGACGTCGGCGCCGAGGTCGCCCAGCACCTGCGTGCACCACGGCCCGGCCAGGACGCGCGACAGGTCGAGCACGCGCAGACCGCCGAGCGACTGAGCGAAGGCATTGTCCATGCGGCGATTCTGCGCCGCTGGCTCCGGATAATCGAGTGATGCTGCTTCGACTGATCAGGTCTGCTGTCTTGCTGCTGGCGGGCGGCGCGTGCTCGCCGGTCCTGGACTGGCGCGAGGTGCGGCCGGCGGGCGCCGGCATCACGGCGAGCTTTCCTTGCAAGCCCGAACGTCAGGAGCGGTCGGTCTCGCTCGGGGGGGGGAGCGTGTCGTTGCAGATGCTGGTCTGCAGCGCAGGGGGCGTGACCTGGGGCCTCGGCACGGCCGAGATGACCGATCCGGCGCGCGTCGCCGAGGCACTCGCCGCCCTGCGCGCCAGCCGGCTCGTCAACCTCGACGGGCGCGAGCTCGAGGCGCAGCCGCTGGCGCTGGCGGGCATGACGCCGAACCCGCAGGCGGTGCGCCTGCGCATTGCCGGGCGGCGGCCGGACGGCAGCGAGATCACCGAGCGGGCCTGGCTGTTCGCGCGCGGCACGCGCGTCTTCCACGTCGCCGCCCTGGGCGGCGGACCTTCCCACGAAGCCCTCGAGACCTTCTTCGGCGGACTGAAGCTCAACCCATAATCACCACCATGGCTGGGCTGTTCATCATTGCGCATGCGCCGCTGGCGTCGGCACTTCGTGTCGCGGCCGGGCATGCCTTCCCCGATGCGATGCAGGCCGTCGAGGCGCTGGACGTGACCCCGCAGCTGGCGCCCGACGAGATCGAGGCGCAGGCTCGCGTGCTGCTCGACCGCTTGCTGGCGGCCCAGGGCGACCGAGGCGCGCTGATCCTGACCGACGTGTTCGGGGCCACACCCTGCAACGTGGCGCAGCGCCTGGCCGACGGCGCGAGCGTCAAGATCGTGACGGGCGTCAACGTGCCGATGCTGTGGCGCACGATCAACTACGCCGACGAGCCGCTGGACATGCTGGTGGCGCGAGCCCTGGCGGGCGCGACGCAAGGCGTGCTGCAGGTGGCGCCGGCGCGGCCGCAGAACCAGACCCAGAACGTAGGAGCCCGCCCCGGCGATGATCTCGACGCGCGTCACCATCAGCAATAAGCTGGGCCTGCACGCCCGGGCTTCGGCCAAGCTGACCAAGCTGGCCGGCAGCTATCCGTGCGAGGTGTTCATGGCGCGCGGGGCACGCCGGGTCAATGCCAAGAGCATCATGGGCGTGATGATGCTGGCCGCGGGCATCGGCACCGAAGTCGAGATCGAGACCTCGGGTGATCAGGAGCAGCAGGCGATGGATGCGTTGCTGGCGCTGATCAACGACAAGTTCGGCGAGGGCGAGTAGGGGGCGGCGCCTCACTGCCCCAGGAAGTGCCGGCGGTACTTGGTCGGCAGGTCGTCGATCCGCATCAGCATCGGCAGATCGGCCGTGTTGAAGTCCGGATCCCAGGCCGGTGCACCCAGCACCTTGGCGCCGCACCGCAGGTAGCCGCGGATCAGTGGCGGCGGTTCGACCGGCAGTGTCCGATCCAGGTCGTCGACCGGGAGCGGAAGGCGAGGGCGCACCTGCCATTCGATCGGTGCCAGGTGGGTGTGGCGCAGTTGCTCCCACAGGCTGGCGGCGACATGCCCGCCGTCGCGCATGCTGATGCTGGCGCAGCCGACCATCGTGTCGAGCTGGTTGCGCACCATGAACTCGGCCAGCGCGCCCCACAGGGCCAGGATGGCGCCGCCGGAACGATGATCGGGGTGGACGCAGGAACGACCCAGCTCGACCATCTTCGTGCGCAGCGGTCGCAGTCGCGTCAGGTCGAACTCGGTCTCGCTGTAGAGGCCGCCGACGCGCTGCGCGGCGGCGGGGGTCAGCACGCGGTAGGTGCCGATCACCGAACCCGGTTCGCCGTCCGGGCCGAGCAGCCGGACCAGCAGGTGCTCGCAGTAGGCATCGAACACGTCGACGTCATGACCGGCCGGCGTGCCGCGGGGTGGCGCCAGGCGTGCGCCCATCTCCTCGGCGAAGACGAGGTGCCTCAGGCGCTGCGCTTCGCGAACTTCGCTCTCATCGCGCGCCCAAGCCACGCCCAGTCGAACCCGTTCGGTCGAGGCAGGCGGCTCGGCGTCCCGGCATCGAAGTGACCTCCGGTCGGCGCGTGCGCCTGGGCCAGCGATCTCGTGGAGCGGCAGCGTCGGCAGCGGCAGGTCCCTCATGAGTTCTCCTGATCTTGCATGGCCGCCGAGGATGAGACAGGTGCGTGACGCGTCGATGTAGCCCGCATGAAGCTGCAGTGACAGCCGGCCGCGGGGGCGCTGCTAGGATCGCTTCATGAGCCTGCAGATGTTCGGTATCCCGGTGTCGCGCGGTGTCGCCATCGGGCGGGCCGTGCTGGTCGCCTCGAGCCGGGTCGACGTCGCGCACTACTTCATCGAGCCGGCGCAGGTCGAGTCCGAGATCCAGCGCCTGCGCGCGGCGCGGGATGCCGTCGCCGCGGAACTCGGTGGCCTGCAGCGCGACATGCCGGCGGATGCGCCATCAGAGCTGTCGGCGCTGCTCGACGTGCACCTGATGCTGTTGCATGACGAGGCGCTGACGGGGGCGACGGGCCATTGGATCCGCGAACGCCACTACAACGCCGAGTGGGCCCTGTCGGCGCAGCTCGAGGTGCTGGCGCGGCAATTCGACGAGATGGAGAACGACTACCTGCGCGAACGCAAGGCCGATCTCGAGCAGGTGGTCGAGCGGCTTCTGGGCGCGCTGATGCACCTGGGCGGCGGCGCACCACCAGGCTTGGGCGTGAACCCGCGGGATTTCGCCGGCGAGGATCCGCTCGTCTTGGTCGCCAACGACATCGCACCGGCCGACATGCTGCAGTTCAAGCGCAGCGTCTTCACGGGATTCGTGACCGACGTCGGTGGCAGGACATCGCACACGGCGATCGTGGCGCGCAGCCTCGACATCCCTGCCGTGGTCGGCGCCCGGGAGGCCAGCCGCGTGATCCGACAGGATGACTGGGTGGTGATCGACGGCGATGTCGGGATCGTGATCATCGACCCGTCGCCGATCGTGCTGGAGGAGTACCGCTTCAGGCAGCGGCAGAGCGAACTGGAGCGAGAGCGCCTGACGCGCCTGCGGCACACGCCGGCCGTGACGCTCGACGGCGAACGGGTCGAGCTGCTGGCCAACATCGAGTTGCCGGGCGACGCCGCGGCCGCGTTGGACGCTGGCGCCGTCGGCGTCGGGCTGTTCCGCAGCGAGTTCCTCTTCATGAACCGCAGCAGCGGAGATCTCCCTGGTGAGGATGAGCAGTACGAGGCCTATCGGGCCGTTGTCGAGGCGATGCATGGTCTGCCGGTGACGATCCGCACGGTCGACATCGGCGCCGACAAGCCCCTGGAGCGCATGTCGCTGCATGAGCTGCGGCACGAGCACGTCCTGAACCCGGCGCTCGGTCGGCGTGCGATCCGGTGGAGCTTGTCCGAGCCCAGCATGTTTCGCCAGCAACTGCGAGCCATCCTGCGAGCCAGCGCGCATGGCCAGGTCAGGCTCTTGGTGCCGATGCTGGCTCACCTGTCGGAGATCCGTGGCACCTTCGAAGCGATCGCGCGCGCCAAGCAGCAGCTGAGCGAGAGCGGGAGGAGCTTCGGTCAGGTGCCGGTGGGCGCGATGATCGAAGTGCCTGCGGCAGCGTTGATGATCGACCGCTTCCTCGAGTCGTTCGACTTCGTCTCGATCGGCACGAACGACCTGATCCAGTACACCTTGGCGATCGACCGTGCCGACGAGTCGGTGTCCCATCTGTATGACCCATGGCATCCCGCGGTCCAGGAACTGATCGAACGAACGATTCGATCCGCCCGACGCCAAAGCAAGCCAGTGAGCGTGTGCGGTGAGATGGCCGGCGACCCGACGTTCACTGCGCCCTTGCTGGCAATGGGACTCAGAAGCTTCTCGATGCATCCGGCGCAGATCGCCACGATCAAGCAAAGGATCCTGCGCACGGACTCGCGCAAGGCGCGCGACGACTCGCCCGACCTGCAGCCCGCTGTCTGATCCGATTGGAAGCGGCGTCGGCGCGCTAGTTGCAGTCGAGCCAGAAACGGTGCTAGACTGTGAGGCTCCGCTAAACGGTGACTCGACAACACGTGAGTCAGCCCAGTGCGGAAGGAGAAAAGGGATCGCTTGACGCAGGACTAAAAGTGCTGCACAATCCCATCTCTCTGCTGATGTCGATCAGCGATGCCGCGAGGCAGTGTTCTTTAACAAACAACAGCCGATAAGCGTGGGCGTTTGAAGGCGGGTGCCAAGGCCGCAAGGCCGAGGTCTCATGACCTTAAACGCTCACTGAAGTGAAGTTCACTTCAATTCTTTGAGCAAACATCAAGATCGAACTGAAGAGTTTGATCCTGGCTCAGATTGAACGCTGGCGGCATGCCTTACACATGCA
>Ga0268299_1001727_pt1 | contig 33650 bp, 28 predicted proteins | sample NOBtaG_FD_193484 | JGI IMG/M metagenome (GOLD analysis project Ga0268299, IMG submission 193484) | Activated sludge microbial communities from bioreactor in Nijmegen, Gelderland, Netherland - NOB reactor | ecosystem: Engineered > Bioreactor > Aerobic > Activated sludge | place: Netherlands... | reverse complement strand
TTTATTTCTTGGTTAGTTTTCATAGTACAAAACTTTTACAGTTTTACTTTCTTTTTGTCATCTCATAATTCCCAAAACTCGATTTTTGCTTGCGAAATGTAAGTCTAAAGATTTCATAAGGAATTTAGGAACCTTGACACCTGTTTGGTAAGGCTTAGAAATTAATTCAACGTAGGGATGTTTGCCTTTCCAAGTCATGGAGTGAGCAAAATGAAGAACAGAATCTAAAGTATCCAAAATAGAACCATTCCAATGATTCTCCAAAACGCCAAGACAACGCTCTATGGGATTATATTTGCTATGGTATGGAGGATAGTAAGCCAGAGAAACAGATGTGTTTGATTTTGCAACAAACTCAACCATACGTTTTACAAACTGTGTACGATGGCTTTGGTTTTCAGGCCCATTGTCCTGATTTATAACTAAAGTATTAACGCTAGGAGAGAATTTTTTCTGCTTTAACCACCATAGTTCTAAGGTATCAACGATAAAATCACTGGTAAGAGTAAATGGGGTGAAGTAAAGAAACAGATCGTCATATTTTGGTAAAAATATGCCAAATGGGGTTAATGTAGAATCAGGCTTGAAATCGTGGTCTAACGCCTTAGTCAACACTCTAGATTTTCCTCCTCTTGAGAAATTACCTATTTTTACTGCTGCCTTTGCATCCAAGGAAATTCTCAACTCTTCTGTGGATTTATCAGCTTTTGGATTAACTTCATTTAGACGTGAAAAAATTGCGTCTGTTTGCGGGATCTTTTTTTTGGCTTACTCTTTAGTATTTTACTAGGATAATATCCTAACGCATTTAATTTGTTAGCTATAGTTTTCTCGCTAGGTAGTTCGCTTTCTTCATAGCCTTTCTGCAAAATAAGTTGCTCTCTAACTTCTCTTGCACTTAATCTTGTGTACAGTCTGCTAGTTTTGAAAGAAGGATCTGTTTGGCTTTGTCCATCCACTATATTTGTTATATCCAAAAGCAGATTTGGTATATGTTCTTCTATTGCCTTACGCCCTCTTTGCCTAAAAGCATCTAGACACGTTATTCCTGTATTTAATTCGTTCATTCCTTTACGTATCGTTGTTCTATCCCATCCTAGTTCTTTTTCTGCTCGTCTTTGTCCTCCTATTCCTAATTCTTTTACTGTTCTAGCCATAAAAAACCTTCTCTCCCTCCCTTTCAGTCTTTCTACTGTTTCTATTAAATATTTTTTTACCGATTCTGTTAGCTCCACTTTTTTCTCCAAGTTTGTTATTCCTTAGAGCTTACCATACAAGCCTACTTAATTTGGGAGATTTTATTTTTTCTAAGTCCCTTATCTCTTTAGTGTCCGAAATATGTTGAAAATCATCAAACCTACTATCTTCTTTGTCAGTCGCTAGTTCTTTTGCTAATTCAGGCTCATAACTTGTTATTGAAAGTTCAGGAAAAATAATTAGCTCTGCTTTATTTAAAACCGCTAGGTCTATTAATTTTTTATGAGCTTCAATATTGCTTTTAATGTCGCCTTTTACAGGTTTTGTTTGTGCTACACAGATTTTCATTTTCTTGCCCTTTAAAATTAAATTTTTAAGCTTTAATCAGTTTTGGGGGATCTTCTAGTGTTAATGGGCCGGAGCAAACCGGCTCTTGTGGTGTTGATTGTAGGTCAATTCCTATTGCAGCTAAAATAATTTGAAAACCTAGCATAATTAGTAATGCTGGTAGAACTACTGTTCCTGTTGGAGAAGGAACGTTAGCAAGTGAGTTGATATACCAGTAATAACCCCCATATAATGCACCAATTAATATCATTGGCACACCTAAAATTAAGTAAATACTTTCAATGGAAAAATCATAAATAAATTTTTTTAAGATTATACGTCGGCAAAAGCAAATAAAAAGTTTTCCAGGAAATTCAATTAAAACTTTTTTGATTGATAAATTTGATTTTTCATCACCATAGCGGGCTGGCATAGGAATATCTTTTATTACTGCTCCAACTAAATACATTTGGCTAAGTAGCGAAATTTCAAAGAAATAGGATTGATGAACTTTATCTAAAGGCACAAGTTTTAATACATCCGCTCTAACAGCTAAAAAACCATTTGTTGGATCAAAGCATTTCCAATAACCTGTTGAAGCTTTGACCATAAAACTTAGCCCAATATTTCCTATTCGACGAAGCGCGGGCATTTGACGCAGTGCTTGAAAATCTCTAAATCTATTTCCTTTTGTATAGTCAGCTTTACCTAAGATTAAAGGAATTAACAAATCTGGTAAGAAATCAGGATTCATCTGACCATCGCCATCCATTTTAACTATCAAATGTGGATTTAGCGACAAAGCCTTATTAAAACCAGTTATCATTGCACCGCCAACACCTTTATTTTTTTCATGTTCAACTAGGATTATTCGAGGGTCTTTAGCGGCTAGCTGACGAATTTTTTCAGCACTATTATCTTTAGAAGCATCATTAACTGTAACTATTTGGCTAACAAAAGCTGGCATTGTGTTTAAGACTGCCTCTATTTGCTTAGCAACGTTATAGCAAGGAATTACTACCACGATCTTAAATTTTTTTAACCATGTGGCTAAAGAATCTTGAACATTTTCCATTGAACTATTATCCAAAATCTTCTCCAAATAATTTTTTAGTATTTTTTAGCTATCGGTTCCAATTATGTTCTATTTCTATGAGTCCATCAAAACTTTTAGAGATATAGTAACGATTGGCAAATTCCCAGCAAACATCCTCTTGGTGAGAAACAACTATTACCCTACCACCTTGTAAAACTTCTTCGCTTAAACGCCGCAATTCACTAACAAGCAAAGATCGGTTGCCTTCGTCCAATGCTCCAAAACCTTCATCAATAACTAGTGTATCTACTGCACGACCGCCAGAAATTGATTGACCAATAGCTATAGCTAAGCTAATGGCAACACGGAACTTTTCCCCACCGCTTAAGTATTCAAAAGCTCTTAATGGTGAACCTGGTTGGCTTAAATCGCGTGCTAATATTTCTAGTTCTGTTCCTTGACTATTTTCCTGTAAGTCTATTTGCCAAACTCCATTGCTTAAACGTCTTAGCGTAGTATTAGCGTGTTGTTTGATTTTTTCTTGTGCCGTTTTAATAATTTTTGCTTGTAACCCACTACGACCAAAGGTTTTAGCTAGTTTGTTGTAGCAAATTGCTTCCTTCTCTGCTGCATCACGTTTTTCTTTTAATTGTTGATAGATTTTTTGTTGATGCTCCATTTCTGCTAATCTACGTTTGGCTTGATCTAGCTGATTTTCTATAAACAATACTTGATCACTAAAATCATTATATTCTTTTTCTATTTCGCTAACTAAACGCTGATATTTTTCTGGTATTTTTTCAAGCTGTTCTATTAATAATTTTATTGCTCCTGTTAGTTGATGAATACGTGTTTGTGCTGTAAGTAATTCTTGGTATTGTTTTTCAATATCAGCCAGCAACCCCATTTCTTCTTTTAGCTCAATAAAGGCTTGCTCAGTTTTTAAGGCAGCGTGGGAAAGAAAGTTTGTAGGTAGATTGCTAATTTGTTTGTTTATATCTTGCTCAATTTCTTGACAACGTCTTAAACTTTCTGAGAGTTTATATTCATTAATCGTTAATTGATTATTTAACTTTGTTTGTTCATTTTGAAATTCATTTATTAGAATATTTATTGATGTTAATTCTTTTTCTAATGCTAGCTTATGTGTAGTTAAATCAACATCTTCCTGTTTTAATTTTTCTGCCATTAATAATATTTCTTCACGTTCTGCTAAAGAAATTATAGGCAGTAAACTTAGCTGTTTTTGATAGCTTGACGTTGTAATATCAACTTTTTCTTTTAGCTTTTCTGCTGTCAATAATTTTTCTTGCTCTATGGCTATTGATGACATGTTTTCTAAATCTAATAAAATATTATCTGACTTAATATTTTTAAGTTTTTCTTTTAATTCTAAAAGATTTGTTTCCAACAATAATAATTTATTTTCTGTATTAGTTAATTGATTATTAATATTTAATATTTCAAGTTCATAGTTATGAACTAAAGTAAGAAAATTTTTTATTTCTTTTTCAGATAGTTCTAATTTTTCTTTATTTAAGTTTATTTGTTGGTTTAGGTCTGCTTGCTTTTCTAAATCAACACTAAGTTCTTGACTCCATTGTTGATACTTAGAGCTAAGACGCTCTTTTTGGTGTTCATTATTTAAACAACTTCCACAAAGAGGGCATTCATTTTCAAGGTTATTTTGATCAGATAATTTATTTTCTAGTAAATATATTTTTAGAGTTATTTCTTGGAGCAATGAGTTTTGTTTATTAAGTTCTATTTTAAGATTATTGGCTATTTCCTGATGATTTTGCTTATTAGATTCTGCTAAATTATTCTCTATAGTTAGATTTAATAATTTATTTTTTATATTATTTATTTCTTCTCTACTTTGATTAATTATAGACTCTTTTTGTTGTAGTTCTTTATAAACAGGTAGAGCTTGCTTTAACTCTTGATAAGCTTCAAATTTAGCTTTAAGTTCTGTTGATCTTTGCAAAATTTCTTGATAAGAGACAAGTTTTTCTTGTTCTTGAGCAATTAACTGCTCAAGATCTGTAATTTGTTTGATTTCTCTTAGTTTGCTAGCTAGAACTTCTTCTTGTTCAACAATTGAATTTAATTTTTCACCAATTTGTTTTAAGTTAGTTTCTAGGGTTTGTTTTGCGGTTTGGCCTTCAGCCAACTTTTCTAAAATGTTAATTAAGTTTTGTTTTAGAGATTTTATAGTTGATTCTGCTGTTAGAAGTTCTTGTTTTTCATTGGCTAAGCGATGATTTAATTGCCAAAAGTTTTCTAGTTGTAAAACGACATACTTTAATTTTTGGTATTTTTCAGCCTTTTCTTGAATTTCTAAGGCTTGAGCGATTATTTCAGTATCTAAAGCTTGTTGTGCTTTTTTTAGCTCAATTTCTTCTAACAAGTTTTTAGCACGTTGACTTTCACTTAGAGCTATTTTTTTCTCGGTTAACTCTTCTCTTGCCTCAAATGTTTGTTCTTCTAACTGAATAATTAATTTATTTTGAGTCTCTATTTCTATGTCTTCAACGCTAGTAGCTTTGTCTAAAGCTTTTTGGTGTTCATCTTTTTGTTTTGCCCAATAATTTTTTTGGCTAGTGGCGGTTTCTCCCAATCGCCGATAAAAATTTAGGTCTAGCAGTTCAATTAAACAATCTTTGCGCTCAGTTGCTTTAGCTTTTAGAAAAGCGTCCGACTCACCTTGACGTAAAACTACAGCAGAAATAAAGGTTTGATAACTCATCCTAAGATTTCTTGTCACCCAATCTTCTACAGCATTGGTAGTTTCTGGCTCGGCTTTCCATTCCTGACCATCCCATTGTCTAACCATTCCCCAAACTTTAGTCCGGGAGTGTCGGCTAATGGTGCGCTGAATTAAATAGCGTTTTCCTGCTAACTCAATTTCTAAATTTACCTCAGCTTTATCACATTTATCATTTATCAGACGCTCAAATTGACTTTTACCTCCCCGATGTTCTTTATAAAGAGCAAAAGTTATGGCATCAAAAATCGCGCTTTTACCTGCTCCATTTGGCCCATAGACTAGCCAAAGTGGGGATTTATGGAAATCTATTGAAACAGGAACAATTTCCCCTAATTCGTTTCTTTGTCCAGAGTGGCTTAAAAAACCTTTTAGCTCAATTTTTTGCAAGAGCATTGTTAACCTCCTGCATAAGTAATTTAGCTCTTTCTTCTAATGCTAATAAATCTGAATCTTCAAAATGTTCTTGATAAAGATAGGTTAAAACTGTGTTGGCATAATCTTCTGGTTGTTTAAGATTAACTTGTTTTACTATTTCTGGCTTGTTGCTTAAGCAATTAACATCAAGGCAGCGCAAAGAAAATTGATCTACAAGCTCTTTTACTCGTCGTTGTATAGCGATTGGTTCATCATCTATTTCACATTCAACAGTTAGACGAAAAAAAGATTCTTTGATGTCTGGGTATAAGTTTGGCAAAGATTCTAGCTCTAGGGCTGGCAAATAAATCTCATAAAAAGGAGTTACGCTTAAAGGAAGTTGAGTAACATTTGCTGGCCCTTGATTAGGTATATCAACTAGTAAAACAAACTTTTCATCATCTCTTTCCCCCATATCCATACGCTGCATACTTCCACTATAAAAACAGGGTATTTTATGAGGGATTTGCTGGCATTGATGAATATGACCTAGACCAATATAAGCCAGGTTATTAGCAAAAGGTAAGTTGTTACGATTCATCAAGATACCTTCATCATAATTAACTTCTTTTTCGCTTTTGCTAATAACTCCAGAAACATTTAGGTGAGCAAAAAACACGGCTGGTAAATCAGGGTTTAAACCATTAAAAAGCGAATTAACCAAATTGTCATAAGCTTTACTTAAAACAGCATTTCGATCTTTTGCCCCACTAGCCTTAATTTGATAAGGTTCAAGCAGTTCTGGGATATTTGGATAAGGGACAATAACAAACTGCACATTATTAATAGTAATAACTTCTGCTTTATCAACTATATAAACCTGCTCACGTTGGCGTTCTTCAACACTTAGCAAAGCACGCATCATATAAAAATGCTCTTTATCATCATGGTTTCCAGGAAACATTAGAACTTTAAGACCATCTTTAATAAAGCGGTTTAGCACCTGAGCAAGTCGTTTAGTAGATTCCAACATATTACGACGAACAAAAACATCCCCGGCAACTACTAGTAACTCTACGTTATTTTCTTTGGCTAGCTCACAGATTTTTTCTATTTGGTCAAATAACTCTGTAGCTCGGTCATAGTGGCCCCTTAAAGCCGCGCCCAAATGCCAGTCAGAAGTATGCAGAATTTTCATTGACGCTTAAGATCCTTTATTTACTATAGTTTGTGCAATATTAAGTGTTTGTGAAAATTCTGGTAATCTTTTACCTTGCTCTAAGCGTGTTTTTAAGATTTTAGTTACTTCGTGTTGTGGTGCAGTTGATTCTAGGAGTTTACAAATTTGTGCTACTTTTACCCAATCATTGATCGCACTATAGTAAAGCCCTACAACACCCCAAAAGCTAATTACTTCTGCAATATGATATTTCTTTCTTTTTGGATAAAGTGACACTAAATCAAATTTATTTTCAAATACCTTTTCAAATTCTTCTAGCTTGTCTTCTTTTAATAAATATTGTCCATAATTTAATTTAGCAAATAAATAATCTGGATGTTTTTGGTAATTTTCCAACATTATTTCATCTGTTTTTTCTTCATCACCAATCAACATATAAGCAACATATAAATAGTTGCCTAAGACAGGGACATTTGGATATTTTTCTTTTAATTCAAGGAGTTCAGAGATTACAACCTGTGGATTTTGTTGTATTAAAGCATATAATTCTTGGATTCTTTCTCGATCACTTCTAGGTAAGTTTTTTAGGCTTTCATCCTCAACAGGTTCATAACTTATTTCATATTGATTAACACTTCTTGATTTTAATTTGCTCTTTAGGTCAAGTGAGCCAGCTTTTCTACGGAATTTTTTATTGCTCATATGTAAGTGATACACCATTTCCAGAAAATTTTGTTTAGCTATTTTACACAAAACTTCGTTGATGTATCACCTATTGTTAGAAATTTAATTAGTTTTTCTATAACACCTAAATAGAATGTAGCATATCTTTAAGATTCTTATTTTGATGACTTGACAACTGGATTTACTATAGTTTATGTCAACTTGACAAGTATTGTCTGGTAAAATAAATTACAAGCCGAAAAATTTTCCACACTCTAAACTTTTCTATAAAAAATAACATGTTGAAAACTTCTCCTTTCCATTCTCGAACTGCACCACTTATGCAGGCTAATCAATGGCGGCGTTGGGCGGGCTACAACGTTGCAAGTTCTTATGAAATGACTCATGACCGTGAATATTTAGCCTTGCGTAACGCTACTGCATTAATTGATGTTTCTCCACTTTGCAAATATAAAATTACAGGCCAGGACGCATTAGCTTTTCTTAATCGTCTAGTAACTCGTGATGTTAGCAAATGTTCAATTGGTGGAATGCTTTACACTCCTTGGTGTAATTCCCAGGGAAAAATTATTGATGATGGGACAATTGCACATTTAAGTGAAAATACATATCGCTTAACCTCTGCTGAACCTAATTTGCGCTGGTTAGAAGACTCAGCTAGCGGATTGCGAGTACATATTGAAGATGTTTCTGAAGAATTAGGATCGCTGGCATTACAAGGGCCTAAATCCCGCGAATTGCTTATGACGCTTACTGATGCGCCTTTAGGAAGCCTTAAATATTATGGCTATCTCAACACAACTATTGCAGATGTGCCAGTTATGATTTCCCGAACAGGTTACACAGGCGATCTTGGCTATGAAATTTGGGTGAGTGCCGATAAAAGCAGCACTGAGCGTGTTTGGGACGCAATAACTACAGCAGGAAAATCTTTTGCACTCCAACCAGCAGGAATTTGGGCGTTAGATGTTGCACGTATTGAAGCAGGCTTGATTATGCTTGATGTTGATTACACACCAGCTAATAAGGCTATGGCAGATTTGCAAACCTCTACACCGCTTGAATTAGGATTAAACTGGGCAATAAGCTGGAATAAAGGAAATTTTATTGGACGTAAAGCTTTGCTAGCTGAAAAACAGCAAGGCTCATCAATTTCGTTAGTAGGTTTAGAGTTAGACCACGCCGAGTTTGAGCGTCAACACCATCAACTTGGTTTACCTGTCCCCTACCCATTTACGGCTTGGCGTTCGGTTATACCACTTTATGTTAATGGTGAGCAGGTTGGTTATACAACTAGTGGCACTTGGTCGCCAACGCTAAAAAAATACATTATTTTAGGACATGTAAAACCACAACATGCGGTTTTAGGTTCTGTTGTCACTATAGATTTAGAACTAGACCGTTATCGCCGACCATTTAACGCTAAAGTCTCCAAACTTCCATTTTTTAACCCAGCACGAAAGAAAGACACCTTATGAACAATCATCACTATGATGTTATCGTGATTGGCGGCGGACACAATGGACTAGTCAACGCTGCATATCTCGCCAAAGCAGGCAAACGGGTTTTAGTTCTTGAACGCCGCCACGTAGTTGGCGGAGCAACTATTACAGAAGAAATTTATCCGGGGTTTAAGTATTTAATAGGCTCATACCTAATTAGTCTACTTCGTCCTGAAGTAATACAAGAACTTGAACTAATGAAACACGGTCTAGAAATTATGCCGCTAGAAAGCACCTTTGTTCCCTTGCTAGACGGTAATTATTTAGCTGATTGGCCTGACCATGATGCTACAAAACATGAAATAGCACGACATTCTAAACGTGATGCTGAGGCTTATGATGAATACTCTAGGACTATGCGACGACTAGCTTTAGCTCTTCGTCCGCTGCTTGATATGATTCCTCCTGATCCAAGCTCTGTAACACCCAATGATTTAGCTACAATGGCAAAAGTAGCTAATGTGTTTGATCAGCTAAGAAAAGACGATTTTTATTTGCTAGCGCGACTTATGACAATGAGCGCGGGCGATTTTTTAGATGAATGGTTTGAATGTACCCCGCTTAAAGGAACTAAAGCGACTAGCGGAATTATTGGGACGTTTATGGGGCCTCGTACACCGGGGACAGGCTATGTCTTGTTACATCATTATTTAGGCGATGTTGACGGCGTTTTCCGTGCTTGGGGTTTAGCTCGTGGCGGAACAGGTGCTTTAAGCCAAGCAATTGCTAGTGCTGCACGTCAAGCAGGCGCAGAAATCTTGGTTAATTCACCTGTAGCACATGTAATTGTTAAAGATTCTGTGGCTGTAGGTGTCGCGCTAGAAAATGGCGATGAATATTTTGCAGACATTATAGTTTCAAATGCTGATGCTAAACGCACTTTCTTAAAATTAGTTGAGCCTCAACATTTGCCATCTGAATTTTTGCATGATGTAAAGCGTTTTCGTATCACCAGCCCAGCTTGCAAAGTAAATTTAGCTTTAGATGGTTTACCAAAATTTACTTCCCTTCCAAAAGGTAAAGAAGCTTTGCTGCGAGGTTCAATTGAAATAGCTCCTAGCATAGATTACCTAGAACGTGCTTATGATGATGCTAAATATGGTGGTTGGTCACGTAAGCCTTTTATGGACGCACTAATTCCTTCAATGCTTGATCCAGCAATGGCACCTCCGGGTAAACATATAATGTCTTTATTTGTTGAATATGCTTCTTCTGATTTAGAAGGCGGTTGGAACGAAGAAAAGAAAGCCGAGTTTCTAGATGTCGTGATTGATACTTTAGCCGAATACGCGCCAAATCTAAAAAACATTATTTTACATAAGCACATTATGACCCCTTGGGACTTAGAAAATACTTTTGGCTTAACTTCAGGTCATATATTTCATGGTGAATTTGCGCTGCAACAACTTTTCTTTTTGCGTCCTTCGCCGCAGTGGTCAAACTATAGAACCCCTGTCAGCAATTTATATATGTGTGGCAGCAGTACGCACCCAGGCGGATGTATAACCGGCGCACCCGGACGTAATGCAGCTATGGCTATTTTGGAGGACTGCAAATAATGAACACCTATGACGTGATTTTACTTGGTTCTTCACCTAACGCGCTAACTGCGGCTACTTATCTTGCTAAAGCAGGAAAACAAGTTTTAGTTCTTGAGCCAACATCAAATTTTGGTGGCGTAGTAGCTACAACTTCTTTTGCAGAAGGCTTTCAAGCTGATTTAAGCTTAATGAGTGGAAGACTTGACGCGCAAATAGTCCAAGAGTTGCAACTTTCTGACTATGGTTTAGAAGTTATTGAACGTAGCTCAATAACAAGTCTACTACCTGACCAATCTAGCTTTACATTGTTTGGACATAAATCAGCCGCAGCAAGTGTAATTCAAAAGTTTAATGTTAATGATGGGTTAAGTTATTTAGAATTTACACAGTTACTTGATTTAGCTACAGATTTGCTAAAAGCGGCTTATAGGTCTGCACCACCTCAAGCACACCATCCATCGGCTAGCGAGGCTGAACAACTAGCAAATCTAGTAAGTCAATTACGCGGTTATGGTCGTCGTGAAATGACCGAAGTTATTCGATTGCTGGTAATGTCGGCTAAAGATTTATTAGATGAATGGTTTGAAAACCCTCAATTAAAAGGCTTGCTAGCTAGTCTTAGCGTCAGAGGTCTAACACAAGGGCCTTTTGCTAGCGGGACAACATTTAATCTACTCCATCATTTAACAATTGGTGATGGTTATTTCCGTGCTACTGCAAAAGGTGGCATTGGAGCAATTAGCCAAGCTCTAGCCAAAGCAGCACAAAACTATAAAGCTGAACTACGGCTTAACACTAGGGTTTCATCCATAGTAATAAATGATGGTGTTGCAACTGGAGTCAAGCTAGAAAGCGGCGAAGTGATAAACGCTTCTGCCGTTATTTCTGACTTTGATGCTCGTTACACTTTTACTAAACTTATCTCCCCTGTTGAGTTTGAGCCAGAATTTAACCGCGAAGTGCAACATATTCGCTATAAAGGCTCTGTTGCACGAGTAAATTTAGCTTTAAGTGAACTACCTGACTTTATAGGTATAAATGAGGAAGCATTAAAAGGGACTTTAGTTGTTGCTCCAAGCGTTGCATACCTTGAAAAAGCTTTTGATTGTGCTAAATATGGTAAATTGTCAGATCACCCTTTTATGGAAATCTGCATCCCTAGTTTATCCGACTCAACGCTTGCACCAACAGAAAAGCATGTAATGTCAATTTGGCTACAATATGTTCCTTATCACGGTAAAATTAGCAAAGATCAAGTAAAAGAGCTAGTTTTAGAGCAGTTAAGTCTATTTGCTCCAAACTTAAGATCCCTAGTTTTACACTCACAAGTTTTAACTCCGCAAGATTTTGAGGAAAGCTTTAATTTAAGCGAAGGCCATCTTTATGGTGGAGATATGACGCTAGCACAAGCGTTTTTCTTACGTCCTTTGGCTGGTTTTGCTAAATATAATAGCCCTATTCAACAACTTTATCTTTGTGGGTCGGCTACTCATCCTGGTGGAGCAGTTAGCGGTTTAGCAGGACGAAACCTAGTAAATACTTTATGAAAAAGAGCAGCTTACCAAAAAGCTGCTCTCTAAAGCTTAAAGCTCTATACCTGTAAGGTTTAATTACAAAGAGTTATTCCTTATATCTATTTCTATCAACCACATTAAAATATTTTTTGGTTTGTCTACTTTGATTTTCTCAAGGTTTTTGAAACTTTACTAAATACAAGTAAAAATTAGGCTTAAAGAGTATTAGAGGTTAAAAATTAATGTTGAATATTGGGTATAAAAATAATTGGTTATTTAGAAGATATTTAGCGCACCCGAAGGGACTCGAACCCCTAACCCCTAGATCCGAAGTCTAGTGCTCTATCCAATTGAGCTACGGGTGCAAATGTTGATTTTGAGTCGCCAAATAATAACCCATAGAGAAAATTTTTTCAAACCTCCAATGCTAAAGCTAAACTAGAAACCAAAATTTAATTAACCTTTGTAAATTTTTCTGATTGTTGGGCAATAGTTGACTACAATGGGCATAGACAGCTAAACTTTTCTTACATTTTATTTATCTAAAAAGTTAGAATGTTTGGAGGACAGCTTTGAGAAAACTTTTTCTATTTGTTTATCTCTTAACTATTCTTTTGTTTCCTTTATCAATCTCTGCTCAACAAAGTAATATTTCAATAATACCTACGCGCGATAAACTACTCAATGATTTACCTATAGTTATTTTACCTCGTCCTAGTAGTGGAGGTGTAGTTTTGCATGTAGTTATAAAAAGTGGAGCAACGTTTGATTTAGTTAATAAAGCAGGTTTAGCCGATCTTACATCACAAATGATTGTTCGAGGTACAGAAGATTTTAAGACATTAGAACAATTACAAGAAGAACTTGAATTTATTGGAGTTAGATTAGAAATAAATACTTATTGGGACTCTACAGAAATTCGTATACTTGGTAGTAGTAGCAAATTAGAATCAATGATTAAACTGCTTAATCAAATTCTCACTAAACCAACCTTTCCTAAAGATGAAGTAGAAAAATTAAAAGCAGAACGCTTAAAAGAACTAGAAAATAACCCTTCCATTAGTTTAGAAGAAACATTTTATCATGGCCTTTATGGTAAACATCCTTATGGACATAATATTATTGGTACTAAAGAAAGTATTAATAACATAAATCGTGGAGATATTTTAGAGTTTTTTAATCGTTTTTATTTAGCTAATAATTCTGTTTTGATTGTAACTGGAGAAGTTAGTTTAGAACGTCTTTTAGCAGAGTTAAGAAAAGGTTTAGGAGGTTGGAAAAAAGGAAACCCTCCTCCTTACACATTTACTCCTCCAACAAATCAAACAGGCTTAAACATTCACTTAAAAGAAAAAGCTAATTCAACTCCAGAAATTATATTAGGCTATTTTTCTACTAAGCGAACTGACCCAGATTATTTAGTAACACAATTATTGATTAATATTCTTAATCAGCGTTTAGCAAAAAATTCGAGTTGGAAAGCAACAGCTAATTTAGTTGCTCGTAAGCTAACAGGAACTTTTTTAGTTTCGGCTCAAGCCAATAGCAATAATTCAACAGAAATCATTAGTAGCCTTATTGAAGAGATCAAAAAGTTAAATGCTCTTGATACAACAGAAATACAAGTAGCTAAAGAGAAATTACAAGCAGAGTTTTATGCTAACACTAATACCAATACTGAAATAGCAGCTAAATGGGCAGAACTAGAAAATTATAATATTGGTTCTAATTATGTAAAAGACTTACCATTAATACTATCACGTATTTCTAATGAAAAATTGCAACAAGTGGCTAATCAATACCTTACAACAGATAACTTATTAATTACTGTTACAGGAAAAGTTAGCGAACTTGAACCTAGCTTAAAAAAGTTAGGTAAAGTAGAAATTATTGGTCAAGCACTAAGCAATAATGAGACTAGCGAAAAGAAGTAAATTTTTATGTCTAAAGATATAACTTCAATGCAGGGGGATGAAAAGGCTAAACAAGTCCGGTCGTTATTTAATAACATTGCCCCTCATTATGATTTACTTAATCATTTATGCTCAATAAATATTGATAAACGTTGGCGAAGATTTACAGTTGAAAAGCTAGCTGATGTTTTAGCCCAACCTAATGCTAATGCTTTAGATGTTTGTTGTGGGACAGCAGATTTATCAATCGAGCTAGCAAAAAAAGTTTCTACCGTTGGAGTAGACTTTTCACACCCAATGTTAGTAATTGGTAATCAAAAAATCAAAAACTACCCTATTATTTTATTAGAAGGTGATGCTATGAAATTGCCTTTTACAGATAATAGTTTTAATGCTCTTACCTGTGCATTTGGGTTACGCAATCTATCTGATACATTTTTAGGTTTATCAGAATTTTATCGCTTGTTAAAGCCAGGAGGACGAGTAGCAATTTTAGAGCTTTCTCATCCAGTTGTACCTATATTTAGAGAAGTTTTTTTATTTTATTTTAATCGTCTTCTACCATTAATAGGCGGTTTAATTTCAGGTTCCTTAACAGCTTACAGTTATCTACCTGCCTCTGTAGCAAAGTTTCCTGACCAAAAACGTCTAGCTAAAATGATGGAAGACGTAGGTTATAAAAACGTCCATTATTTTAATCTCACAGGTGGCACAGCAGCTTTACATCTAGGTGATAAGACTTAATCTTAGCAAATCAAAATTAATCTTAAATATCTGCGCTAAACACTGTTAAAAATAGTTATAGAGGGATTAAAATGCCAAAAGCATTCCATCACCTTAAGGAGCAAAAAGCATGAAAGAATCAGCAATAGAATTTTTTACCTCCCGGTTTAATATAAATTTATCTGAAATAGGACAATTACTAAGTACAGCACTTTCTAAAGGTGGAGATTATGCTGATCTTTATTTTGAATATCGCATTAGCAATTCCGTAATGCTTGATGAGCAGCTAGTTAAATCTGCTTCTAAATCAATTTCTCAAGGTGTTGGAGTACGTGTTAATGCTGGAGAAAAAACTGGTTATGCCTATACAGATGAAATTAGTTTAGAAAGTATTAAACGTGCAGCACTAACAGCAGCTTATATAGCTCAAAGTGCTAAAGAACAAACTACACCAATAAATGTTACTGCGTTAGCAAATAAACATAATCTCTATGCGGTTGCAGAACCTTTATCAGAAATTTCTGCTAGCCATAAAATTGAGTTAGTAAAAGAAGTTGACCAACTTGCCCGAAATTTTGATAAGCGTATCAGAGAAGTACAAGCAATGTTTGCAGATGAATATAAAATTGTAATGATTGCAACATCTGAAGGTGTTTTAGCAGGTGATGTTCAACCGCTTTCACGTTTTGGAATATCTTGTATTGCTGATGAAGACGGCAATTTACAAATGGGACGTGCTGGCGGTGGTGGTCGTTCGGGAATGGAGCTTTTCCAAACCGAATTAACACCTAAAAGACTAGCTGAAGAAGCAGCACGCCAAGCTATTATTAACCTAGAAGCCGTTGATGCGCCAGCAGGAGCAATGGAAGTAGTTTTAGGCCCGGGATGGCCAGGAATTTTATTGCATGAAGCCGTTGGGCATGGTTTAGAAGCTGACTTTAACCGTAAAAAAACCTCTGCTTTTGCTGATTTATTAGGTCAACGTGTGGCATCAGAGCTTTGCACAATTGTTGATGATGGAACAATACCTAATCGTCGAGGATCATTAAATATCGATGATGAAGGAAATCCCACAACTAGCACAGTTTTAATTGAAAAAGGGATTCTAAAAGGCTTTATTAATGATAAGTTAAACGCTCGTTTGCTAGGTGTCCCATATACTGGCAATGGTCGGCGCGAAAGCTATCAACATATTCCTATGCCGCGAATGACTAACACTTTTATGTTAGCTGGCACAGAATCAACAGAAGATATTATTCGCAGTGTAAAACGTGGTATTTATGCAGTCCAATTTGGCGGCGGCCAAGTAGATATTACTAATGGTAAATTTGTTTTTTCAACCTCAGAAGCATATTTAATTGAAGATGGAAAAATTACTGCACCTGTTAAAGGAGCAACCTTAATTGGTAATGGCCCTGATGCTTTAACTAAAGTAACTGCTGTAGGTAATGATATGGCTTTAGATCATGGAATTGGCACTTGTGGAAAAGATGGTCAAAGCGTTCCTGTTGGTGTTGGACTTCCAACAATTAAAATTTCTGAAATGACTGTTGGCGGTACAAAAAGCTAAATTATAAATACCTAAATACCTAATGGAGCAACTAATGAAAAATACTAAAGATTTTGCAGTATCACTAGTAAAAGCAGCAATGAATAAAGGTGCTAGCGCGGCAGAAGTAATGGTTGTAGAAGGCTCAGAATTTTCTGTTGGTGTTAGGTTAGGTGAAATTGAAAAGCTAAAAGATTCTGCTAGCCAACATTTAGGCTTAAGGGTGCTTTGGGAAGGCCGTCAAGCGGCTCTTTCTACCTCAGATTTTTCCCGTGAAGCCCTAGATCGCTTAGTCCAAGAAGCCGTTGAACTAGCTCAAATGACATCGGTTGATGATCAGCTTTGTTTGCCAGATGAAGCAGATTACGCAAAAGATTGGCCTGATTTAGCCCTTTATGACTCAGAACTTGCAACACTTGCAACAAATAAAAAAATTGATTTAGCTTTAGCCGTAGAAACCTCAGCTAAAAATACAGATCCTAGAATTGTAAATTTTGATGGAGGTGGGTTTGATGCTGCTTGTCGTGGTGTAATTATGGCTAATTCTGCTGGATTTGTTGGAAGTTATGAAGCTACAGCTTGTTCTTTAGCCATTGTTCCTATTGCGTCAGAAAATGGCAGTATGCAACAAGATTATTGGTATGACAATAAACGTAAATTTAACCAATTAGAAAGTGCTGAATCTATTGGTAGACAAGCTGCTAATAGAGCATTGCGTAAGTTAGGCGGACGTAAAGTTAAAACTCAACAAGTGCCAGTAGTTTTTGATCAACGAGTTGCGGCTAGTTTACTTGGTGATATTTTTCAAGCAATTTCTGGTGATTCAATTATGCGTAAGTCTTCTTTTTTAGTTGGCAAGTTAGAAGAAAAAATAGCTAGCGACTTGCTAACAATAATAGACGATGGACGAATTGCAGGCGCATTAGGTTCGCGTCCATTTGATAGCGACGGACTACCAACACAGCGCACAGAAGTAGTTAAAAATGGTCAACTAAATAGCTATTTACTTAATACTTACACAGCTAAAAAACTAGGCTTAAAGTCTACAGCCAATGCTTCAAGGGGTTTAAGTGGGCCGCCTACAGTGACTTGTAATAATTTCTTTATTGCAGCCGGAAAAAGTTCTCCAAAAGAAATAATTTCTTCGGTAAAAACTGGTTTTTTTGTAACCGATTTGATGGGTTTTGGTGTCAATATAGTTACGGGCGATTACTCGCGCGGTGCGTCTGGCATCTGGATCGAAAACGGCGAGCTAACTTTTCCAGTTGAAGAAGTTACAATTGCTGGTAACTTAAAAGAAATGCTAAAGCAAATAGAAATGGTAGGCAGTGATTTAGATTTCCGTGATCGTATCTCAGCACCAACGCTCAAAATAGAAAAAATGATTATTAGTGGAGAGTAAAAACTATGTTTGAGCAAGATTTAGGTAAACCAAAAGAAAAAGATAATAAAAGCGTAGTGATTATTTCTTTAGTATTAGTGCTTCTATTATCGATAGGTGGAATATTAGTTTATCGTTCTTTTGCAAATACCCCAAAAACACCGCCAACCCCGGGGCTAGCAGGAGCATTAAGAGCAGGTAGCCAAGGTTATGACGAGTATATTAAACAGGTAGTAATTACTAATCAGGAGCAGTTTTATTCTGCTAATGCTTTGGGTGGCAATGTACTTACAGCTAAAGGTAGAGTACAAAATCTTGGTAATCGAATGATTAAAGGTTTAGAAATACGTCTTGTTGCTTATGATATGGAATATAAACCTTTAGCACAGAGAGTATTTACACCAGTTCCAAAAGAAGCATCTGAAATATTAGCTAATGGAACACTTCCTATTACTTATTCAATAGGTAATGCGCCAGAAGAAAGTATGGTTAGAGAAATTAAACTAGAAGTTACAGGATTAATTTTTTAGCTATTAGTTTTTTGGTTATCAATAAATAAGCCTCGCTAAATAAACTATTTAGCGAGGCTTATTAGAATTTAACAATCTTAAAGTTATCTAATTATTTCATCTTTAGCAATTCGCCCATCTCTAATAGATAAAACTCGATGAGCATGAGTAGCAACATCTGGTTCATGAGTAACTAAAATAATAGTGTTGCCTGCTTGATGAAGACGTTCAAACAAACCCATAATTTCTCTACTAGTAGCAGAATCCAGGTTTCCTGTTGGTTCATCAGCCAAAATAATAGAAGGGTTATTAACTAATGCTCTTGCAATAGCAACTCTTTGACGTTGACCACCAGAGAGTTCATTAGGTTTATGGCTCATTCTATGGGCTAAATCTACTTGTTCTAAAGCTTTTTTAGCTTTAGCAATTCGCTCGCTGCTAGAAACCCCACTATAAATCAATGGTAGTTCTACATTATGAAGTGCTGTAGCACGAGGGAGTAAGTTAAAAGTTTGAAAAACAAATCCTATTTCTTTATTACGAATATGTGCAAGTTCGTCATCATCCATCTTAGAAACTAGTTTGCTATTAAGCCAATATTGGCCTTGAGTTGGAGTATCTAAACATCCTATCAAGTTCATCAGAGTAGATTTACCAGAACCTGAAGGGCCAATAATTGCTACATATTCATTACGTTTTATTTCAAAACTAACACCAGCTAGAGCGTGAATTTCTTCATCACCCATTATGTAGGACTTCCACAAATTTTCTGTACGTATCAGGGTTTCTTTAGCACTATTTTGTTGAAGTTGTTGGGTAATATCTATTTTTGGTTCAGCTACCATACTAGTCGACATAATTACTTCTCGTCTTTCTCCTTATTGGCTTTGTTTGCAGACTCTTGTTTAATTTCAGTACCAGATTTTAAGTTTCGTAACTCACGAAATGGCCCAGTAACAATTTTATCAGATTCAGTCAATCCTTCAATTACTTCTATATCTGTATCACCAGTAATGCCTGTTTTAACAACAACAAATTCTGCTTTATTATCTTTTACTACATAAACACCTTGAACTTCTTCACGTTTTTTAGCTTGTTCTGTTTCCACTTTTTGTGCTTCATTAGCTGCTGGTTTTTCTTGTGCTTTTTTCTCTTCAGCCAAATCTTTAATCACAAGTGCTTGAAGTGGAATAGCTAAAACGCTGTTTCGTGTATCTGTAGTAACAGTAGCGGTAGCAGACATACCTGGACGGAGTCTATTAAGTGTTTCTAGGTTAGCTTTTAATTTTATTACAACCTTAAAATCTTTTGCTTCTTGGGATGTACTAGTTTGTGCAATAGTTTGACCTGAACGAGTAACAGCACTATGGCCTATTTCTGTTACTTCTCCATCAATTTCAGTTTCGCCTAAAGCATCAACTTTTACTTTAGCAGGTTGACCTGTTCTAACATTAGCAATATCGGTTTCATCAACTTTTACTTCAACATTGACATCTGCCATATCAGCAATCATAACTAATGGAGAGCTATTAAAGCTAGCTAAGACAAACTCACCTTCTTTGACTGGTAAACTAGAAACAACCCCATTAATAGGAGAATTTCTAATAGTTTTTGATAATTGGTCTTGGGCAGTAAATAATTGAGCTTTAGTTGCGCCAATACGTTCAACAGTAGATTTATATGTACTTTCTGAACGTTTTACAGCCGCTTCAGCATTTTTTAAGCTATCTTCTAATTGCTTAATTCTAGCTTTTTGGCTATCTATAGTTGCAACAGCTACATCTCTACGAGCTTTAGCAGCGTCAAATTGAGCTTTAGAAAAAACGCCTGCCTCTACCATATCAACAGATCTTTGATATTCTGCTTCAGCTAAAATTAAATCTGCTTGAGCGCGTTTAAGATCAGCTTCAGCACCTAAAATAGCATTTTTTGCACTATTAACATTATTTTCTGCTGCTCGCCATTCAATTTCCGCTGATCTAGCATTTTGTTCTTCTGATCTTAGAATAGCTTCCTGGCTAGCTGCTTGATTAGCTTGTATTGTAGGGTCAACTTTTAAGAGGGGTTGATTAGCTTTAACTACATCGCCTTCTTTTACATAAATATTTGTAACTCGGCCTGCAACTTCTGCTGTTAAATTATAAAACTTGACTGGACGTACTTCTCCAGAAGCAGTCACTTTAGATTCGAGGAGATCTCGTTTTTTTACAGGGGAAATTTGAACTTCGGTGACAGCTTTGTTGCTAGACATTACACTAGCTGTAATTACTGCACCAGCAATTATTACTACTAATAAAAAAACGCCTATTTTCTTTTTTCTACTAAATGCCATGATAGTTTTTGACCGCCTCCTTCGACGGGTTTAAGCTATTTTTTGTTATTTACTAGTTGCTTTTCCATCATAACCCAACTACTTACTTTTGGACAATTAGTGCTATGAGAAATAAAATTTGATAGAAAAACTTGCTAGATGGATAGGATTTTTGCTCTCCAGCCTTTACGACTCAATTTTAATATAGGTTTCAAGATCTTTCCCTGATCAAAAACTAAATTCGCCTTTATTTGATTTTTTCTTTTGCCAAATAAACTATTTCAAATAAAATAGTCAACTCTAAACTTATTAAACCTATATTTATATTAAATTTTTTATTCTAAAAATATTAGAGGTATTTTTTATGCCAATAGAAAGACGACGAATACAAGCAGAATATCGTGCAGGTAAACGGTTTTTAGCTATGTTTATGGAAAAATATCCTTTACTAGGTCGAATTGCTTATTTATCCAAAGGTGAAGTAAAAAAAATTTATGTTAGAACTCTTTTTGTTGACTCTATGCCTGAAAAGGAAATACTTGATTTTGCTGGAGTAGTAGGTGGATTAATATCTCAACAAGAGGGTGTAGAAGTTTTACTTATTCCTGAAGAGCCTATCACTACTTTAGAACTTACAACAGATGAAGAAATGAAATCTATCCAGCAAAAAATTAGTGATTTTGTTCAAGTTTTATCTAAATTACGATTATTTAGCGATCAAACGGCACAACAACAAAAAGAGCAATATTTAGCTAGATTAAAAGCTTATTATGATGCACAGCTTAAATATTTATTAAAACCTAATAATGTTTAGTAAAATATTAAAAATAAAACCTAGCATTTTATATAAAATTTACTTAGAACAATATTAGCTTTATACAAGTAAATTCTCATTGTTCTGAGTTTTTGCATATTAATTTTAAGTTTTATATCCATCTTATTTTGATTTACCATTTATAATTAAATTTGATTTGCTTTTCTATGGTATTTTCATGTAAATTTAGCCATCCTGATAAAACACACTACAAATAAATAACTAATACCTTATTATCTCTGCCTATAAACGCAATTAGGTAAAATTATATGTCTCAAAAGTTAGTTTTGTTATTAAGTTTAATAGTATTTTTATTTATATTTTCCCCTCAAGCAATTATTGCTCAGTCTAGTTCCCCAACAAGTAGTTCAGTAGTTGGAATAGTAAGCGATACAACAGGCGCAGTAATAGTTGGTGCTAGCATTACACTACGTAATATTAGCACTAATTTAGAGCGTGAAACCCAAGTTAATGATCAGGGGTTTTACTCATTAACACAGTTACCTCCTGGTGAATATCAAGTTATTGTTGAAGCTAATGGATTTAGCACATCAAAAAATGAAAAACTTATTTTAAGTCTTGGGACTACAGCTTTATTGGATGTAACATTAAACCTTTCTCAGGAAAATAATGTAATTGAAGTAATAGATTCTGCAATAATTAATCAGGGCAAAACTGAAAGTAGCACCAATGTTGATCGTCAGACAATTGCAGATTTACCAATAAATAGACGAGATTTCTTAGAGTTTGCACTTACTTCAGCCCGTGTTACAAAAGATGCAAACCGTAGCCAAGGTGTACTAACAACTTCTGGTTTATCAATCAACGGGCAAAATCCACGAACAAATAATTTAACTATTGATGGTTTGTCTAACAATGAATTTGCTAGTGGTGGGAGATTATCACCTTTTAGCCAGGAAGCCGTCCAAGAATTTCAAGTAATTACCAATAGTTTTTCTGCTGAAATTGGGCGCACTTTAGCAGGCACAATTAATATTGTTACTAAAGGTGGAAGTAATGAATTAAAAGGTAATTTATTTTCACTTTATCGTAGTGATGAACTAAGTGCAAGGAATGCTTTTTCTGCTACAAACCCAGAATTTAAACAACATCAATTTGGGTCAACTCTTGGTGGTGCAATAAAAGAAAACAAAGCTTTCTTTTTCGCTTCATTTGAACGCCTGTCAATAAAACAAAACAATATTGTTACTATTTCTGATGAAACTTTAGCCTCAATTAGACGACAAGGTTTTTCTCAAAATAATGGAGCAATTCCTTTTTCAATTGCTAATACGGGGGTACTTTTACGCTCAGATTTTCTAGTTTCTAATAATGACACTTTATGGATACGCTATAACGGCAACACTTCATACAATGGGGCTTTAGAGCAGTTTGGTGGGCTAGTAGGTGATACGGCTGGCGGACAATTTAGAGCCAATGATAATTCAATTGCTCTAAACAACACTTATTTTAATAGCAATGGTTTAGTTAATGAGACTAGATTTATTTTTTCACGCTTAAACCGTAAAACTACGCCTATAGGAACACAGCCCCAAGTTCAACTTGTTGCCCCTGAAGGAACTATAAACATAGGTCAAAACATAGTTTTACCTCAACAAACTCGGCAAAGATTATATCAGCTAGTAAATAACACTAGTATTGGTTATAAAAATCAAAATGTAAAATTTGGGGTAGATTTAATTTATCTTCAATCACTCCCAGGGACTTTTATTCAGCAATTTGTTAACGGAACCTATAATTTTACCCCCCTAAATTTTAGTGAAATTACAGGAATTGCTGGACTACCAGATTTTACAGGCTTAGAAGCTTTTGACCCTAGTTTGCGTAGTTCTGAACAAAGAGCTTTTCTTAACTTTCTTGCTGCTAATCCAAATAATATTTTTCCAGGTCTACCCCCAGGACTACCTCTAGCCGATCTACCTATACCAAGGCTTTTTGCTCAAGGTTTTGGCAATGGTCAAGTTTCATTAAAAGCATTCTCTTTTGGGACATTTTTGCAAGATGATATAAAAATCAAGCCTAATCTAATCATTAAATTAGGTTTACGTTATGATATAAATAGAGTTACTAATATTCCTAATAACAGTGGAAATTTTAGCCCAAGGATATCTTTTTCTTATACTCCTAGCAAAACAAGTAACTTAAATATTAGTGGTAATTACGGTTTATTTTTTGGCCTACCAATTGGAGCTATTAGCGGGGTGTTAGATAGTTTTAAGAATGGCTTTCGCTCATTAACATTATTTCTACCTACTTCTGCTTTACCTTTAACATTGCCAAACAAAAGATTTCCTATTAGTAATGATTTGCCCACAGGAGTTCCTTTTATCCCTCAATTATCTTTTCAATCACAAATTGATAGGAATTTCTTAAGTAGCTATAGCCAACAAGCAAACTTAAATATTAGTTATTTATTAAAGAAAAATACTCAATTAAGCATAGAATATACTTTTGTTCGTGGTCTTAGGCTTATTTCAATGCGTGATATAAATCCTATAGTCCGGCCAATAGCAATTGATCCTATAGGTAGTTTTGTTAGCGGAAGAGTAGATCCAAGCCAAGGAACTCTTCTAAACATAGAATCAGCTTATGATAGCTATTATCATGCTTTAACTTTATCTATAAAACGTAGACTACAAAACAGAGCAGCCTTGCTTGCTAGCTACACTTATTCTAAATCTATTGATAACTCTAGTGACTTTAGTATTGTTATAGCTGAAGTAGGAAATCCATTAAAACCAGGTAGTGAAAGAGGTCTTTCATTACAAGATATTAGAAACAGACTAGTTTTTTCTGGTATTTTTGATATTAGTTACAATAAAAATTTTTTATTAAAAGATTTACAAGTATCTAGTATTATTACCCTAGAGTCGGGTAGACCTTATAATTTACTTGCAGGGGTAGATTTAGATTTAAGCGGTGATGCAAATCCAACAGATCGTCCAACTGCTATTGGCCGTAATGTGGGTATATTGCCAGGGTTTGCTAATATAGATCTTCGACTTATTAAAAGTGTAAAATTTCAAGAAAAATATAATGCTCAAATCATTTTTGAAGTATTTAATTTATTTAATCGAGTAAATATTAGTGATATAAATCGCACTTTTCCACCTGATAAAAATGGGAATTTTAACTTGCCTGCTCAGGAAAATGGACGCTTTATTGCACCAGTTGAACGCTTTCGAGGGGCTTTTTCTCCTCGTCAATTACAAATTGGATTAAAACTTTCTTTTTAATACTATGTTTACTAATTCAGATTTTGATAACTTATACAAAATGCTAGATTTAGCTATGGTGACAGAAGATTGCGGTGTTAAATGCGGCAAATTCTGTTGTGTTAGTCAAGATGGTAAAGTTGATAAAACTTTTCGCTACCTTCTACCAGCAGAAGTAGATTTTCTAGTTGCTAATAACTTTCATCACTACAATGATTTAGAAGATTTTATTTTTGTAATTCGATATGTTAGCAAAGATCCTAATAGTTGTGGTTGTGAAAAAGTTAGAGATTATCGCCCTTTTTGTTGTCGTATGTTTCCTTTTAGGCCAATAATTGATGAAAATCTTTGCCAAGTTACTGCAATAACAAAAGTTTCTGATTCTTATTTTACCCCTTGTTGGATAACAGAAGTTTTACCTCAGTGGCAGCAAGCAGCAATCAAAGCTTGGAATTATGTCTTATCTGATAGAGATAACTTAATATTTTATACTCAGTGTTATTTTTCATTAAAAAAAGGTGAAAGTTTTTCAGGCTCATTTTTAGAAGCAATGACAGTAGATGAAGAGTTTAGAGAACAAATTTTTAATATTCCAAACCTATCAAACACAATTTTATGGGAAAATACAAATAAGTTTTTTCAATATATTTTGTAATGCTTTCTAAAACCTAATGTTTTAAGAATTAATTTTATTTATCCTAGGAAAAAGTCTTAGCCAAAAAAACATTTTTGTATTACCATTCTATTTGCCCCAATCACGTCAAAAAATTTAACAGTGTTTCGAGGTTTTAAGCAAGTGACGGGTTGCCAACAATATTAAGTATTAAATTTTAATATTGTAATTAAAAAGGCAATTATTGGGGCACCAAAATTTTGTAGAATTCTTGCTGACCTCAAAACTTGTTTTGTAGTTAAAAACAAGGAGGCAATATGTTAGTGATTGAGAAAAATTATCTAGAAACTTATGCAGAAAAAGCACGCCAATTAGAAAAGCAAATCCAACAAACTACTACTACTACAAAACTTAGTGAACTTGCCCATGAGATAGCTACTTATCATAGAATTTTATCGGCCTATTTAATGTCTAGCAATCAACCTGATAAAGAAATTCTTGGCGAGTTACTACAAAAGTTTAGTCAAATTGAAACAGAAGTTTTAATTAAGTTTTATGGACGCGTTAGTTCTAGCCCTACTAATAAAGTGCTATAAGTATTAACACTATATTATTTATTTAGCGACCATGTTACTAGTAATTTGCTAGTAGTATGGTTTTAGTTTTTTCTACGGGATTTTATTTAGCAAAATTTTTAGATAACTAATAAAATTTGTCAAAATCTAATCTAGTGGGGAAAACAAAGTGGATCTACATTTAAGAATTTTAGAGCTTAGTTTAGATGCAAAAACTTGGATTGAATATATTTTGCAGCAAACTCATGAATCTATGCAAAATGATGGCACAGCAGAAATGACAGATGTTGCTAGTGGAGTTCAACGCTTAAGCGAAAAAGTAGAAGAAATGAAAAAAATCCTCGTGGAATATATGCCACAACCCGTTGTTATTGGAAATAGACAATATCCAAGCCTACAAGATGCTCAACAAGCTTTTCAACAAGATGACGGATACCCTAGCGAAACTTTACTAGGTAGATACTATGCGGTTGGCACTAAACAAAGTGGTTATGATATACAATTCCTTACTCGTGATCTTTATGAAAGAACACAAAGAGATCAAAAAGATTTGGAAATTATAGAGCTACAAAAATAGCTAATTTTCCAAATGACCTAAATTAAGCATTAAAATCCCAAGAAAACCCTTGAGGCATTGCTGGCATTGGCTCTTCTTCTAATGTTGGATAAGGCAATATTTGGTTGTCTTTATTGTTTTTATCCACAACAAATTTTAACACTGTACGAAGCACGCCAACGTGTTGAGTTTCTACAGGCAAAATAGTAATAATCAAATTTTGACCTTCTGGAGTTTTGAGCTTATTCTTAAAAGCATCAAGGTAAACTTTTGATGCAATTAATTCTAATGCCATGCCATAGCGAACAGCTTCAGACTCTTTCTTTAAGATTTGTGCTGGTATAGGGAATGTGCCTAGCCCTTTATAGTTAGCTACCTCACCACCTAATGCTTTTACAGCTTTAATTAAAGCTTCTCTATGAGCTAAATGGTCATCAGAAAATTGTGCAGTTACATCTAAAAGAGGTTTACTAACAAGAATTTTTTCTTTTTTTAAGCCTAAATAAGTATTTATAGCCCTTTGTTCTAGTTGAATTGCCATATTAGCAATAGCTATGTCATTAGCTTTTGGATCAACTTTTCCAGTAGCAGCCCCAGGTTCAGTTTTAGCCGCGCCTTTACCTTTGCCTTTTTGAGGCATATTAGCAACCATTGCTAAAGTAGGATTTAGTGCAGCACCAAGTGCATTAATTATTCCAACAGTTCCTGTCATTGCTGCCATTTTGAGCAGATCTCTACGTGCTATTTCAACCAAATTAATCTTTTTTTGCATTTGTTAAACCCCAGTAAGTTGAAGTCTGAAACTCTGACATTGCTCTCTTTAAGTAGGTTGGCGATATCATCATATATTATCGTGTTGTGTGCAAGCAGATTTTTTCATTATTTTGGAGATTCTACTTATTAAACTCCTTGCACACAAAGAGCTAAAAATAGATAATGTCATCTATCATAACTTAAAATCCCCAAACAAGCTTTTAAGGAGCATTTTCATGAGTAAGAGTGATGGTGTTGATCTTGAGAAAAGAAGTTTTATTCATAAATTAACTGGGGCTGGGGCTTTAACAATGCTAGCTCAAGTGCTTGGCCCGGCAGCTAATCCTAATCTAGCCGCAATTGCAGCACAAAAGCCTTCTAAAGGTGGAGATGTAGCTCTTCTTAATGAGGCAATTTTATTAGAGCAAAAAGCTGTAAATACTTATCAAGCCGCACTACAAGCAGATTTAATTAAAACACCTGCTTTAGTTGATGCTGCCTTTGCTTTTGTCATTGATCATCAATACCATCGGGAAACTATTTCACGTTTTGTTAGAGGGACTCTTAAAGCTACTCCTCCTATAACAGATGATAAAAAAATAGGTACTTTTCCTGTACCTGAATCAGTCTTAAAAGGCAAAGAAGCTGATGTTCTACGTTATGCACTAACTTTAGAAGTTATTGCATCTAAAACATATTTAGATTTTCTTAGTGGTAAACTAAATACCCCTGATGCTAAAGGGCTTATCGCTTCTATTTTAGCAGTAGAAACCCAACATGTAGCTGTTAGCCGCACTGCTCTAATGTTAGTACTTAAAGACAAAGGATTAGCAGAAGATAAACAATTAGTTCCTTTTCCATTTTTTAATGAACAACCCACTCCAGCAGTACCAGCTTAATTGTTAACAACAAAAACCCACCATTAAAGTAATAACCTTAGAGGTGGGTTGCTGTCTTTATAAATACTTCCGCCTTTTTATTTATTTATTCTAAAAATTCTTACAACTCCATTAATAGCAATTTGTTAAGCTTAGTTTTAGCGCAAAAATTTAGAACTTTTGCTATTATCTAACTGCCTTTATTTTTACTTGTGTCTAAGTTTCTAATAAATCATAGGTAGAAAAAACAATGTATAACCATCAAGACTTATTAAAAGAATTAAATGAAAACTTATCTTTAAACAAAAAATTAAATATTATTCATAGTGTCTTAAAACAAAAACTAGAATTTATTGACCGAATAGCGGTTGCACTTTATGACACTAAAACAGACCTCTTAAAAACCTTTATTTATAGCAGTAGTGAAGAACATCCCTTGACTTTTTATGAAGCCAAATTATCGGAGACCTCATCATTAAAAGAAATTGTTAATCTTAAACGGCCTAGAGTAGTTAATGATTTAGCTATTTTTGACCGTAACAAAGCTAAACATTCACAAAAAATTCTTGCTTCTGGCTATGGTTCTAGTTACACATTACCTATGTACTTAAATGGTACATTTTGGGGATTTGTTTTTTTTAATTCCTACCAGAAAAACTACTTCTCTGATGAAATTCTTTTTGACCTGGATATAATTGGGCATCTAATTTCTAGTATTACTACTAATGAGTTAAGAACCGTTAAAACAATGCTTGCTGCACTAAAAACGGCTAATGATATGGTGCATTATCGTGATCCTGAGACTGGCGGACACTTAAATAGAATGGCAAGATTTTCCCGTCTAATTGCCCAAGACCTGGCTCAACACGGAATTTATAAAATTACTGATGAATTTATTGAATGGATTTACGCATTTTCACCTATGCATGATGTTGGCAAAATAGGTATTCCCGATAATGTTTTATTAAAACCAGGAAAGCTTAATACAGAAGAGTTTGAAATTATGAAAACTCATACTCTTAAAGGTCAAGCTATAATTAATTCCATGATTGAAAATTTCAACTTAGAATCCTTTGATGGTATTGATATATTACGTAATATTGCAACTTGCCATCATGAAACAATGGACGGCCAAGGCTATCCCTTTGGACTAAAAAATGGAGAAATTCCTCTAGAGGCAAGAATAATTGCTGTTGCAGATATTTTTGACGCGCTAACTAGCAAAAGACCTTATAAACTGGCTTGGTCTAATGAAGATGCTTTTTCTCTATTAGAAAGACTAGCTAAAGATAAGTTGGATCAAAATTGTGTGTCAGCATTAATGCGCAATCAAGATAAAATTTTAGAAATACAAGTTAAATTTCAAGACACAGAATAAGCTAAAGTTTTTGGAGTAATAAACGATGTCAGAACAAGAAATTATAGCTAATTTACTTACAGAGCAAGATGTTAATTTAGTTAAAAAACTAATTGCATTACTACCAATAGCTTTAGTTTATAAAGAAGAAAATTTATTCTCTCCAAATCAAGCTACCTTAAAATTACTTGGGTATGAAAGCACAGAAATTATTACTTTAACTGATTGGCAAGAAAAAATTTGTGCTGCCAATAATTACAAAATAGAAAATGGTACTTCCCAAACTTTAGTATTAATCAAAAAAGATAACTCTCATTGTTTTTCATCTTTAACAATATACAAACAAGCTAATTTTGAAATTTGGCTGTTGCAAGACATTAGTTATTACTTAAGGATAGAGCAAATAGCAAAAGATAATGAAATACAAATGACTAGCATTGTTGATTCTGCTATGGATGGAATAATTAGTGTTAATAGAGAGCAAAATATTTTAGTTTTTAATAAAGCCGCAGAAGATATTTTTGGTTACAGAGCAGAAGAGGTAATTGGGAAGCCTCTAAATTTACTAATTCCACATCGTTTTCATCAAACACACCATAAACATATACATAAATTTGAAAAAACTGGTGTAAGTACCCGAAGAATGGGACATTTAGGAACAATTACAGGTCTAAAAGCCAATGGAGAAGAATTTCCTATTGAAGCCTCTATTTCTCAAGTAAAAATACAAGGTCAAATGATATACACTGTTATATTACGTGATATAACAGAACGCTTACGATTAGAAGAAGAACTAAAACAAGCCCAAGAAGAAAAATTAGCTCGAAAACAAGAACAATTACTAGAATCTTATAAAAAAGCAGATCAAATTTTTTCTGCTTTAGTAGAAATCCTACCCAACACAGTTTTAGATGGTAAATATCGATTAGAAACTAAAATTGGAAAAGGTGGTTATGGGGTTGTTTATCGAGCAACTCATTTAGCATTAAATCGTTTAGTAGCTGTAAAAATTTTTCGCCCTATAGCAGCTAATGAAAGCCAGGAAAATTTAAGTCGTTTTCGTTTAGAGGGTATTTCAACTTGTAGAGTTAATCATATCAACGCGGTTTCTATCTTAGATTCTGGAGTTTCTTTAGAAGGAATTGTTTATTTAGTAATGGAGCTTTTAGAGGGGCATTCCTTGGCAGTAGAGCTAGAAGAGTCTAAAACTTTGTCTGTTAAACGCTGTTTAGAAATTTTAATCCCTACTTGCAATGTTTTAGCTGAGGCCCATCGTGCAGGAGTAATTCACCGGGATATAAAACCAGACAATATTTTTTTACATAAAAGCGGTGATACAGAAATAGTTAAAGTCGTAGATTTTGGTATTGCTAAGTTTTTAGATCAGTCTTCTGGAATGATAGATTTGCAAAATCTAACAGTACAAGGAATTATTCTAGGCACTCCAATATATATGGCTCCAGAAAGATTAAGTAATTCTTTTTATGATGGTCGTTCTGATGTTTATAGCCTTGGAATTATGTTCTATCAAATGCTATGCGGGCATCCCCCTTTTGAAATAGGATTAGGAGGGATTTTTTCTGTAGCAATTTCACATATTAGTGAAAAACCTCAAATGTTAACAAGCATAGATGCTGATATTCCTCTAGCTATAGAAGATATAGTAATGAGAACTTTAAGCAAAGAAGCCGTCTATCGCCCAAGTGCAGAGGAGCTATCACAAGAATTACAAAAGCTTTTACAATCACTTTCAGAAAAAGAATTAAATTATAACCATAACCTTAAGCATAAATCACGTACTAGTTCTACTACTACTGAAACTTTGGTTATTTAAGCAAACTTTTAGATTTTAGCTTATGAAAAACATATATTTACCTATTGCGTTAATTATTTTTCTTAGTGTTGCATTAGCTAGTGTTTTAGCTTCAATCAATGATGAGTTAAAAAAACCTTTAGACCTTAACTCTACTGAATATGTCAAGTCTGATACTTGTATTCGTTGTCATCCAACACGTTATCAATCATGGCAACAAACCTACCACCGAACAATGACCCAAACTTCTAGCTCTAAAAGTGTTTTAGGTGACTTTAGCGATGTTACTTATAATTACAATGGAATAAATTCTAGATTTTACCAAAAAGATGGTAAATATTTTATCTATACTATTAATGATAATGGTAGTTATCAATCATTTGAAATAGTCAGAACAGTTGGTTCGCGGCGTATTCAGCAATATGTTACTAAAATAGGTGATCGTCATATTCGTTTACCTCTAGCATGGAATATTGAAGAAAAGCGTTGGTTTCACTTAAACGGTGGTTTTCTTGATCCTGATGGAACAGATTTTAATAAACATCTTTCGCTATGGGATGCTAATTGTATTTTCTGCCATAATGTTAAACCTAATCCCGGCTATGATTTACAACAACAGACATTTAATTCTAAAGTAGCAGAGCAAGGTATTGCTTGCGAAAGTTGTCACGGGCCAGCCAAAGAACATATCTTGCGTAATAGCAACCCTTTAAGACGCTATCTTTTATATTATTCTAGCCATTCAGACCAAACTATTGTTTCTCCTATAAAGCTACCTAAAGAAGCACAATTACAAGTTTGCGGTCGCTGTCATGGTCAAAGACAACCTAACCCAACAGAAAGAATAAAAGAGTTTATGACTACAGGAGATCCTTTTATTCCAAGTCATAACTTAAATAATTTTACTAAACCTCTTTGGATTGATAGTAAATTGCCAAGCATTGATTTATCTCTAAGATTTTGGGCTGATGGTACACCAAGACTAACAGCATATGAATACCAAGGAATTTTACAATCTGTTGATTATCAAAAAGGAAATTTAACCTGTCTTTCTTGTCACAATATGCACGGCGGTGATCCAAAAGGGATGATTAATCCAGAAATGCGAACAAACAAAGCTTGTTTACAATGTCATGAAAAATTCCAAAGCGATATTTCCGCACATACTAAACACTTGGCAGATAGTTCTGGGAGTAATTGCTATAACTGTCATATGCCAAAAATGGCTTATGGTATTTTGCAAGTCCATCGTTCTCATAGAATCCAAAAACCCGATCCTAGTCGTTCTTGGAAATATAAAATGCCTGAAGCTTGTACACTTTGCCATAATAATCAAAATGTAATTTGGGCAGCTAAGGAATTTAATAAAAAATATTCTAAATCAGAAATTTCTGATTTACCTACAGACACTCAATATGAAATAGCAGAAAATATCCGTGCTTTATTTGCTGGTGATGTGGTTCAACGAACTGTAGCATTATCAGCACTTTCTAGAGATGATCTTTACATTAAAAATCCAAAAGCCCAGCTTTGGACAATCCCTTTCTTTTTACTAGTAATGGAAAAAGACCGCTACCCAGCAATTAGACATTTTGCCTATCGTAGTCTAAAAACTGTTGTGGAAAGATTGAATCCCCTAATGACAGATCTAATTAAGCCAACCTCACAAATAGCTGTATTTGACCCACAATCTAACCCAGAATCCCGCCAAAAAATAATTAATCAGTGGGGTGATTGGTGGAATAGGTTAGATAAAAAGTTTTATCCTCATCCAGGCCCAGCTGTACCATTAGACGAAAATTTCCAAATTATTTCTTCTAAAATTGACTATTTATTAGCTAACCAACCTCAAGGAGAAATTTCCATTGGCGAATAAAGCTTCTAATTTAACAACTCCAACAAATATTAAAGAAAAAAATAATGAAATTAGTGAACCCTCTAAAACAGAGATAACTCCCTCAGAAACTATAAGTAGTAAAGACTTAAGCAAAAGACATAAGCGTTATGGATGGACTGCGCTTTTTCTATTTTTAAGTTTTGGCTCTTTGCTAGAAGGTTTACTAGGCTTTAAGTCTATAGGATTAGTAATGGATCCTTTGCGTAGAGAACTTTGGTCACTAGCACATTTTCATGGTGCAATGTTGGCGATTATCAACTTAGTTTATTCTCACTGGACAGAAAATATTAGCTCTAGTCAACAAAATATTGCTTCATGGTCATTGATTTTTGGCAGCATATTGCTGCCTCTAGGCTTTTTTTTAGGTGGGATAGCACATTTAGAAGCTGATCCTAGTTTAGGTATATTTTTAGTTCCTATTGGAACCTTAATGCTACTTTACACTATATTTTTACAAGTTATTAATAGTTGGAAAAAATAGGTAAGCTTAAGAAAATAATGGCTATGTATTTTGTAAAATACATAGCCATAGAGAGGGTGTAGAAAGAACTTTTTATACTAGTTTACGCCTACTGCTGTCCAAGATTCTCTAACCTTTTGAACCTCTGTAGAGTTAGCTCCATAAAGATCAGTAGCAGCATTAATAGTAGCTTGACGTGCTTGAGCA